>Ga0302135_10001200_pt1 | contig 15551 bp, 14 predicted proteins | sample CBN3_surface_MG_FD_203119 | JGI IMG/M metagenome (GOLD analysis project Ga0302135, IMG submission 203119) | Marine microbial communities from Western Arctic Ocean, Canada - CBN3_32.1 | ecosystem: Environmental > Aquatic > Marine > Oceanic | place: Canada: Western Arctic Ocean | collected...
TCCTTGTACATGATACCGGCGATGCCGCACATGACCGCCTCACTTTGAGTGTAGCGCCCATCGGAGGGGCAAATCAGGCCACAAGCTTAGCCCAGCGTCGCCGTTTTAGGAAATAATTTTTCCTCTCGGGAAAACAAGGTCTTAGGAAACTAAGCTCGGATTTTCCCTAATCATCACCTGCGTGGGGATGCGCGATCACGCAAACGAAACTAATTGGCGACTTCACGAGCATTTGAGGGCCGTGCGGAGCATTGCCGTCAAAAAACAGAGAATCGCCGGGTGCGAGTCGATAGCTGGCACCGCCGTGTTGGTAGTCCATCTCTCCTTCAAGCATATAGATGAGTTCATTCCCCTGGTGCTGGAACAGCGGGAATACCTCGGACTCTTCGGTTAGCGTAACGACGTAGGGTTCCATCGTAACGTCTTTACTGAACGAGTGGCCGAGCAGACGGTATTGGTGGCCGCTACGAGTGCCGCGGCGGTCAATTTTAAGACCCTCACCGGAACGCACGAAAGTTGCGTCGCGCTGCTCTTCATACTGCCGGAACAACGCCGTGACCGGGACATTTAGGGCTTCCGACAGCGACTGAAGCGTCGCCAGCGACGGCGACGTAACCCCGTTCTCGATCTTGGACAGCATTCCCGACGATAGCCCAGCCTGCCTGGCAAGTTCGGTAACGGTCATGTCCAACCGTTTGCGAAAGTTCCTCACCTGTCGCCCGATCGAGCCCTCGAGGGTGCCGGATTTTGCGATGCGCGACCCGGGGTGATCTACGAGATTATCGGAGGTTTCGTTGTCGTCCATAGCGTAAGCATAGCGCCACCTGTCCGGGCAACAAGTCATGAGAACAATGGCAACTGGCGGATCGTGAGATCCGTCTCGCCGGTCTCGATGTGACTGAGAATCAGGTGCGTCACTTACTCTCGGGCGGCCCTACTCGGGCCATCCTATTTTCGACCCGGGTATTTTCCCGCTATAACAGGGAGATACCCCCATTGTGTGAGACCCACACATCCACGATGATGGCGCAAGCGATGGGCACCGCGCTTTTCACCCTAGGGTAAGGCGATGAACGTTACGCGCCGCGTCTCGGCGGGAACTTCGATGAACAGTTCTTTTTACGAAGCAGCGCTGGACTTGCTGCCCCACCCGGTTGTGGTCTGTAGTGCCAACGATCTTCTGATCGTATACGCCAACAATCACGCGACGAGCGAACTGAAGCTCCTGCGGCCAGAAATGGCAGGCGAGGGCGAATTCGTGGGTGAGTCGATTGAGTCATTTCTGCCAGGCGTCGTGGTTCAGTGCCAGGCCCTATTTGACCTCGACTGTGCGCAGCGCCACTCCATCAGGCTGATCGGCCAGACACGTGAAATCAGCGTGAGAAAGTTGTTCGGCGAACCCGATACGGCCGATCTGCTCATTATTACATGGTCGCCCATTGCGGAGCGCGACGCGACGACGTGGATCGAGGAAGTCGCGAACGGCGATAGCGAGGCCCATGGTCGCATTGCAAAATTGTCGATCGATGAAGCCGCAGACGCCGTGTTTTGGATTCGAGAAGACGGAAGCTTTGCCTATTTCAATGAAGCCGCTTGCCACATGCTCGGTTATTCCCGCGGTGACATGACCAAGCTGACAGTCATGGATATCGACCCTAAATGTACGCGCGAAGCCTGGGCCGACGCGTGGGCCAATATGGAGGTCGGCAACCGCCGAGTTTACGAGTGGTTTCAACAAACCAAGAACGGGCGGGATCTTCCGGTCGAAATATCGTCGAACGTTCTGGAGTTTGGTGGCCACAGGTACAACGTTTCATCCGTTCGGGATATTTCCGATTGACTCCGCACGGAAGGCGAAATCCGCGACCGCGAAACGCGGCTACGCCAAGCACAGCGGCTGGCCCGATTGGGTAGCTTCGCCCGTGACATGAAAACCGACCAGGTTTGGATCGATGGTATCGGCGAGCTTTTCGGCAGCGTAACCAACACGGAGCTGGTCGATCGTCGGGGGTTCCTCGACATGCTACATGACGACGATCGTTCCGAGTTCGAGGCGACCGTTGCACGTGCGATCGCGAACAAGGCCCCTTCGTACCGCGCCCAATATCGCATTGTCTTGAATACGGGCGGCCAGCTCGAAATAGAGGAACTCGGGGAGTTTACTTATGACGAAGCCGGGGCCCCTCTACACTTAAGCGGTACTATTCAGGACATCACTGAGCGTCGGCGTGCGGAAGAGAAGCTTGAGTTCACGCAGTTCGCGCTCGACAGCGCGGCCGAAGCGGTACTCTTCTTAAGACGTAACTCAAGCGTCGCCTATGTAAATGACGCAGCCTGCGACCTGCTCGGCTATTCGCGCGATGAGCTGTTGTCGATGACGGTATGTGATTTCAATCCGTTACTACTGCCCGAGATGATCGAAGTGCGCCAGCAACATGATTATGCCGGCGGCGGATTTGTTTTCGAGACCATCAACTAAAGAAAAGACGGGTCGCGCATCGACGTCGAGGTCGCGGTCCGGTTTATCGAGTATGGCGGCGAGACCTTTCATCTCACTTTTACGCGCGACATCACCGATCGCAAGCGCGCTCAGGAAGCTCTGCGGGCTAACGAAGCCCAGCTGCGCCTCATCACAGATACCCTGCAGACGCGAATTGCTTATATCGACAATGAGGAGCGCTACCAATTCGTCAACCGAATCGTCGAGGAACACGAAGGCCGTCCGTCCGCTGAGATCATCGGCAAGACGGTGCGAGAGGTTTTGGGTGAAGATCGCTATGAACGCGCTCGCGTCCACCTTGCAGACGCCCTCACCGGCAAGTCTTTCGTTCAGACGTGGCAGGGACCATTTGGCGACAAACTAGCGGACGTGCGCGCAACGTTTGTCCCCAACGTGAGCGATAGCGGCGACGTGTTGGGCACAATCATGCTTCTCGAGGACGTCTCGGAGGCAAAGGCGCTCGGCGAACAACTGCGCCAGGCGCAAAAGATGGAGGCCATTGGCCAACTCACCGGTGGGATCGCGCACGACTTCAACAATCTGCTTACCGTAATACTCGGCAATCTCGAATTGCTCGACTCGCAGCTGGACGATCCGCAACTTGCCAAGCGAATCGAGATCGCCTCGCGCGCGGTGAGCCGCGGCGCGGACTTGACGGACAAATTGCTCACGTTTGCGCGGCGAAGAGCGCTACGCCCGGAACACGCAGATCTTAATGTCGCCTTGGCGCAACAGGGAGATCTATTGGCGCGTACGCTCGGTGAGGCGATAGAGGTCGAACTCAAATTGGCGCGAGAACCCTGTTTCACACAGGTCGACACCAGCGAACTTCATACCACCCTACTAAATCTCGTCATTAATGCGCGCGACGCCATGCCGCGCGGGGGACGCTTGATCGTATCGACACAGAGGGTTGCGCTTGACGGCGACATCCAGGTTTTCGGCGCCGAGGCCCCGCAAGGGGACTTTGTTAAGGTCGAGGTCTCGGATACCGGAACGGGGATGAGTCCCAAGGTGATGGATCATCTCTTCGAGCCGTTCTTCACGACCAAAGATGTGGGAAAAGGAACAGGGCTCGGATTAAGCCAAGTCTATGGCTTCGTCACGCAATCCGAGGGTTACATCTCAGTCGAGAGCGGTGGCAGTGGTGGTACGCGTGTCGCCATTTTCTTGCCGTCGGCAGAATCGGAGAACGACATGGCGAACACGGACGAAGTGGCACCCCAAACGGCCCATGGGGGCAACGAGAAAATACTGGTTGTCGAGGATAACAGCGAGGTTCGAGAAGTTGCGGTCGATATGCTGTGCGCGCTCGGATACAACGTGATCCCCGCCTCAGATGGCAACGATGCGCTTGAGTTGCTTGACCAGCACAGTGATATCGCCCTGCTGTTTACGGACGTAATGATGCCGGGCGGCTATAGCGGGCCAGCGCTCGCCGCTCGAGTGCGCGAAACGCATCTGCAGCTCAAAGTCTTGTATTGCTCAGGCTATAGCGAAGCAGTATTTGCAGAGCACAAGGTCGACGAGCAAGAGGTTGATATCATCGCCAAGCCGTTCAGCCGTTTGGAACTCGCGAAACGGGTGCGTGACGTTCTCGACGCGTAAGCGGCTCCGTGCCGGCTAGGCAACGGCGGTGAGTGCACCATCAGCTGCGTAAGACTTCATTGCCGCTTCCAATACCGCGATACCGTGGACCGCTTGATCCAAGGGGATCGGATAAGCCGGCCCGCCTTCGACGGCGGCAGCGAACGCTTCAAGTTCTTCGCGAAGACCATCGGCATCATCGAAGGATTGGGTTTCGACCTCCGCATCGGCGCCGCACACGTCGAGGGTGTGGTGGCCTCGCATCTGCGCCCAACCCTTGGTGCCGAAGACCTGAAATCTCCGAAACCGGGGCGAGGCCAACAAGGTGCTGAGAAAGCCAGATGCACCACTTTCGAACTGCACATGAAGTGAAACCGCGTCGGCCATGTCAACTTCGATGGCACGATGAACAGCGGTGCAGCGAACCGCCTCGATGGGCCCTGCGAGATGGATGAAGCCATCGACGATGTGGATTCCCATCGCGGTCATCGCCCCTGTGGCCCCGCTTTCTTCGGCGCGCCACATGCCGTGTTTGTAGTTGAAGCCGAAATTGCCGGTGAAGTTCCCTTCGACATGGACGACTGTACCTAGTTCGTCAACGTCCACTAGGCGCTTGAGTTCAACCATCGCTTGGAGAAATCTCCGGTTGTGGCCAAGCGCCAGAACGACCCCGGCACGCGTGGTTGCCGCCGCCGCTCGCTCGGCGCTTTGCTTGGACAGCGTAAGCGGCTTTTCGACGAACACGTGCTTGCCGGCCGCGCTAACCGCTTCGATCTGAGCAGCGTGCTGATCGTGCGGCGTGGCCAAAACAACCGCGTCGAGGTCAGCATCGGACAGTGCTGAATCAAGGTCATCGGAAAGATCCAACGCCTGGGCTGCGGCATATTCCACCGCTTTCGCGGGCGTTCGGGTAATGCCTTTGGTGAAGCGAATCGCGCTGCCCTTGGGCACACCATTCTCTTGAACCGAATCAACCAAGTTCTGGCCCCAACGCCCGAGGCCAACGATAGCCGCCTGCAACATGATGTGCTCCTTTGTCGCCAGCCATCGTTGTCAAACGAGGTCATCGCAGTCAAGGTGCGCCGCTGCTAATCAAGGGTGGTGGAATGAGCAGGCCAGAGCCCCGTCAGGGTATTCGCGATATGACAGCCCATATGCGCGGGCTGTCCTCGGTCGAAGGACATGAGCGCATCATCAAGCTCTCGTCGAACGAGAACCCGTTCGGACCTAGTCCCCTTGCTGTCGCGGCTGCGCTCGCGGAACTCGATACAATGCATCTCTATCCGGAGGCGGGACAGACCGCGCTACGCGACGCACTCGGACAGCGCTTCAATCTCGACCCGGCGGGTATTTTTTGCGGTGCCGGATCTGATCAAGTTCTGGCGATGCTGGTTCAAGCCTACACCCAGCCCGGTGATGAGGTCCTATTCTCGGCCAATGGATTCGCCAAATTCAAGCTTTACGCTATGTCAGTCGGGGCGGTTCCAGTTGCAGTCGCGGATCGCGACTTTCTTGCCGACGTCGACGCGATTCTCGCGTCGGTCAATAATCGCACGCGGCTCGTCGCCCTCGCCAATCCAGACAATCCAACCAGCACCTGCCTTAGCGGAACAGAGCTGCGACGACTTCATGCCGCTCTGCCGGACAACGTGCTGCTCGTCATCGATGCCGCCTATGCAGACTATGTGAGGATCGCCGACTACGAGCCAGGCAGCGGATTGGTGAACCAAGCCGAAAATGTCGTGATGTCGCGAACGTTCTCGAAGATCTTCGCGCTCGCGGCGATGCGTGTCGGTTGGGTCTACGCGCCGGCACATATCATCGACGTGTTAAAGCGTCTTGAACCCTCATTTCCACTCACGGCCGCAGGGATGGCGGCGGCGATCGCCGCGCTCGATGACACCGAACACACGTTGCGATCGCAAAAACACAATGATCTCTGGCGTGCGCGGTTCAGTGAAAGCTTAAGAGACCTCCGCCTCCACGTTTATCCGAGCCAGACCAATTTCGTGATGGCGCGGTTCCCCGACAATGCCGGGCGAAGCGCCGAGGCTGCCGATGCGCACCTGCTATCGCGTGGCATTATTGCGCGCCGTTTCCTCGCGCCCGCATTTGAAGCGTGCCTGCGAATTACCATCGGCACGGCCGATGAGATAACCGCAACCACCAACGCGTTAAACGAATTCCTCGCGCGTTGAGTTATACGCATCGATTGCCCGCTGGTTTATCCTAGCGCGCTCAGCGTGGGAGGACGCGATGGCACTAGCTGAATTTATCAACGGCGCCGAGTTCGCCGGTTTGCGCGAGCCGCTGTCGCGGGCATCGCATGTACCCGGATCCATCTACAGCTCACCTGAGATCTACGCCCTCGAGAAAGAGCGGATCTGGATGAGGGACTGGTTATGCGTCGGACGTGACGACGAGATCCCGGAGCCCGGTGACTTCATGACGTGGCGCATCGCCGACGAGCCAATCATCCTGGCCCGCGACACCCAAGGCGAGATCAACGCGTTCGTCAACGTATGCGCCCATCGCGGCGCCGAGGTCGCACAAGGCAAGGGCAATACCTCCGAATTCAGCTGCCCCTATCATGGTTGGCTCTACGACCTCACCGGCAAACTTGTTGGCGCCCCTTATATGAAAGAGGTAGAGGGTTTCGACCCGGCCCGATGCCGGCTGAAGCCGATCCGGTTTGGGATATGGCAGGGGTTCATGTTTATTAATTTCGACGAAGGTTGCCAGTCGCTGACCGACTTCGTTGCCCCGTTTGCCGAGGATTTTGGCTTCCTGGAGATGGGCGACCTTGCGGTCGCGGCGACGCTGGAAGTCGAATTCAACTGCAATTGGAAGCTGGTGGCCGAAAATGCCATGGACAATCTCCATATCGCAGTTGTCCACCCGGTTACACTCGGCGCGGGCATCAAGGCCGAGGACGTCGACATCAAGCTAAGTCAGCGCGGTGGGTATAGCAGTTTCTATGCGCACGAGCCCCGCTTCAACAATCATCAGCCGATGTTCGGCGAGCACATGGATTCTCAAATCGGCCGCCCCGCCAACTTCGCTGGCGCCGGCTTCATGTCGCCCAACTTCCAACTCTTTACCTATTGTGACAATGTCGAGTTATCGATGCATTGGCCGATCGATGTCGACCGGACCCGCCACACTATCAGCATTATCTTCCCGAAGAAATTCTTCGACCGACCCGATTTTGCGGAGAGAATTCAAGAGTACTACGACACCGAAACCCAGACGGTTGGTGAAGACGCAGAAATGGTGCGATCACTGCAACGCGCGATGAGCGTGCGCGCTTTCGTACCCGGGCGCATGTCTCGCGTTGAAAAGCCAATACACAATCTCCTCAATTACTACGTCGAACGTATGTTCGCCGCCGGCTAGCTAATACCCGCATTCCTGCAGGTGCCAATATCGATGTAACGAAGGCTCTGATTATGACCGCTTGGATACGTATGATTGCCGATGAGGATGCCGATGCCACCCTCAAACCCTTGCTCGACAAGGTGCGCACGCCGCACGGTACCGTCGACAACGTCATGCGGGTACACAGTTTGCGCCCCCATACGATGGAGGGGCACGTGGTGCTCTACAGAAGCGTGCTGCATAACCCCGACAACGTGCTGCCGTTTTGGTTTTTGGAGGTCGTTGCGTCTTACACCAGCATTCTCAACAAGTGTGATTACAGTCTCGCACACCACTTCTCCAATGCCCGGCGCTTGATCGACGACGACGCCCGGGCCGACGCCATCCATGTTGCGCTCGCGGCCAGCCGACCCGAGGACGTTTTCGCAGGCAAGGAACTCGCTTTGCTCAACTACGCCGGCAAGCTCACCACCAAAGTCGCCGCGATGGAGGAGGCGGATATGAGGCCGCTGCGCGACGCCGGATGCGACGACGGCGAAATCCTCGAAGTGAACCAGGTGTGCGCCTATTTCAATTACTCGAACCGCTTGTTGAACGGACTCGGCGTCACCACCGAGGGCGACACGATCGGTTATTACAAGAAAGACGCGGACTGACGCCTAGCGTCGCCCTCGCGGTAGCCAACACAGCCTACCCAATCGCTACCGAGATCGACGTTCCCAGCACTAGGGTTGAGCCTTAATGCCGGTTATCATGCCGGCCGATTGGTGGCACGCCCTAGGAGCCGACAAGCATGACTACCGACACCAGCTCGCTTCACCGCACCTATACCCATTGGGGCGCGTACGATGCCGAAGTCGACAACGGCAAGATCGTCGCCCTGCACCCGATCGCCGAGGATCCCGATCCTTCGCCGATCGGAGACTCGCTGGTAGACGCGGTCACCCATCCCAACCGAATCGCCCAGCCGATGATCCGCAAAGGCTGGCTGGAGAACGGGCCCGGCGGTCCGAAGGGTGGTCGCGGCAAAGAACCATTCGTCGCGGTTTCCTGGGATCGCGCGCTTGATTTAGCCGCTGCCGAACTCGACCGCGTTCGCCGAGACTATGGCAATGAATCAATCTATGCCGGTTCCTACGGGTGGAGCAGTGCGGGTCGCTTTCACCATGCGCAGAGCCAGGTCCACCGTTTCATGAACACGATCGGGGGGTATACCTACTCAGTTGATACCTACTCGGTCGCCGCGGCGCAGGTCATCTTGCCGCATATCATCGGCACGGAGAACGGTCTGAGTGCGGGGCACACGGCGTGGCCGGTGATCGCTGAGCACAGCGATTTGGTAGTCATGTTTGGCGGCATTCCGCTTAAGAACGCGCAGGTAAACTACGGCGGAATTGGCCGCCATACCGCCCGCGACTGGCTCAAACGCTGCCGCGAGAATGGGGTCGACTTCATAAATATCGGTCCCAATCGGCAAGACGCAGATGCGGTTATTGAAGCCGAGTGGATCGCGCCGCGCCCCAACACCGACACCGCCCTGATGTTAGGCCTTGCGCATACCCTCGTGGCCGAAGGCCTGCATGACGAAGCGTTTCTGTCCGCCTACACGGTTGGATTCGACAAGTTCCTCCCCTACCTGATGGGCAAAACCGACGGACAAGCCAAAAGCGCGGATTGGGCTGCAGAGATCACTGGCATGAGCGCCGACGACATTCGCGCGCTCGCGGGGCGTATGAGCGCGGGGCGCACGATGATCACCATGGCGTGGTCGTTACAGCGTGCCGATCATGGCGAGCAACCCTATTGGATGGCAGTGACACTGGCTGCGATGTTGGGTCAGATCGGCTTGCCCGGCGGCGGCTTTGGTTTTGGATATGGGGCGATTGGTACCATGGGAAGCCCGACGCCATCGGTACCGATGCCGGTCCTGCCGCAGGGCGAGAATCCGATTTCTAGCTACATCCCGGTCGCACGTATCGCCGAGATGCTGAACGATCCTGGCGGCACGATCGATTACAACGGTAAACGCGTCACATTTCCCGACACACGCATCATCTATTGGTGCGGCGGCAATCCGTTTCATCACCATCAGGACCTGACCCGCTTCGTCGATGCCTGGCAGCAGCCCGATACCATCATCGTCCACGAACCCTGGTGGAATGCACTGGCGCGGCACTCCGATATCGTTTTTCCAGCGACGACGACGCTGGAGCGCACCGACATCGGCGCCTCATCAACCGACAACGCCGTATTCCCCATGAATAAGGTGGTCGAGACCGTCGGCGATTCGCGCAACGATTTCGAAATCTTCACCGGGCTGGCCGAACGGCTCGGTGCGGGCGAGGCATTCACCGAGAATCGCACCGAAGAAGAGTGGTTGCGCTACCTCTATAACCAATTGCGCCAACGGGCTGCCCAACGCGACGTACAGGCGCCCGAGTTTGAGGAGTTTTGGGAGTCCGGTGAGTTCATATTCCCCGGCTCAGAAAATGACCGCGTGTTGCTGTCGGGATTTCGCAATGACCCCGCAAACCGCAAGCTCAATACGCCGAGCGGAAAGATCGAGATCTTTTCCTCTCGGATTGCCGGCTTCGACTATGAGGATTGTCCGGGTCACGCGGTGTGGCGCGAACCTTACGAGTGGCTCGGCGCGTTGGAAACCCAGCAGTTTCCGCTGCACATGATTTCCAACCAGCCCAAGACGCGCCTGCACAGCCAACTTGATCTCGGCAAGACCGCTCAGGACAGCAAGATCAAGGGCCGTGAGCCCGCCCTTATCCATCCCGACGATGCCGCCGCGCGAGGAATCTCAGACGGCGATGTCATTCGCGTATTCAACGACCGAGGCGCATGTCTCGCCGGGGCTACAGTCACCGACGATATTCGTCGCGGGGTCATCCAGCTCCAGACTGGAGCTTGGTACGATCCTGAGCAGCCCGGCGGTATGGACCGCCACGGCAATCCCAACGTGTTGACGCGCGACAAGGGCACGTCGAAGTTGGCGCAAGGACCGAGCGCGCAGTCGGCGCTCGTCGAAATCGAGAGATTCGACGGCGAGTTACCGCCAATCGGCGCCTACACCCCGCCAGAAATAATCCCTGAGAACCAACTCTAAACTAAGACGTTCCGTCCACTAAGCTGGACGGCGTAGGCATGACACCACCGGAGGCTCGATTGTCCACCAGCGATACCCAAACCTCGGGGCCCGCCCCACTTGCCCATAACGATTGGCAGCACATCGAAAAGACCAACCTTGACAATTTCGTCAAAGGCGATTGGGAGGTACTCAACGGGCAACGCGCGCCTTATTACGGCGAGCGCCATGCCGATGCCGTCCTCACGATGCTAACTGCGCAGAAGGACGATCCATCGTTCGGCTACCTGATAAACAATTATGGACATTGCCTGCAGTCGGCGACGATGGCGCTGCGTGACGGAGTCGATGAAGAGACCGTGGTCGTGACGCTATTGCACGACATCGGTTTCGTGGTCGCGCCGGCCGTACACAGCGAGTTCGCGATCGCGCTGTTCGGCCCCTATGTCTCGGAGAAGAACATCTGGATGGTACGGCGGCATGCGGTGTTCCAGGCGTTGCATTGCCACGACTTACCCGGCGCCGACCCGAGTGGCCGCGAGCAGTGGCGCGGTCATCCCCATTTCGAATATGCGGCAGAGTGGGTGCGCAAATACGACATCTGCTCACTCGATCCAAACTATGAAAACGCAGCCCTTGAAGAGTTCGTGCCGATGGTCAAAAGAATATTTTCTCGCGAACCGAACAACCTTTTTCCACTCGACTAGAGGCGCGGACCGATGGCCTACGCGACTGCAAAACAAATCTCCGAATCGGGAATACCGGTCATCGACCTCGGGCCCATCTTTACGGATGACACCAGCGGCTACCAACGCGTCGCCGGCGAGATGAGGGCAGCGGCCGAGACACTCGGGTTCTTCTACATCAAGAATCACGGCGTACCCGAAGACATCATCAAACGCACGCAGACGATTGCGAATGATTTCTTCGCGTGCCCGCAGGAAGACAAACTGACGGTTGCCATGAGCGGTGGCGGCCATCGCGGCTTTCTCCGCATCGGCGAAGCCAAGATGTACGAAAGCGCTCTAAGCGACCTCAAGGAAAGTTACGTCTGGGGGCTCGATATCGGCGACGACGATCCCGATTTTCTCGCGGGCAGCATCCTGGCACCAAATGCCTGGCCCGGCTTCATGCCGGAACTGCGCCCGGTGCTGAATGAGTTCTTTGTAGCGACTCATATCTGCGGCCGCCATTTACTGCGCGCGTTCGCCGCGAGCCTCGAGCTGCCCCTGGACTACTTTGTCGGCAGCTTTGACAAACCCGTGTCGCGCGGCAGCCTTGTCTACTATCCGCCGCAGCCGCCGGATCTCGGTGAAGAGCAATTCGGCGTAGGGCCCCACACCGACTATGGCTGTCTAACCCTGGTTTATCAGGATGCCGTGGGTGGCCTGCAAGTGGCGACGCGCACCGGCGAATGGGTCACCGCGGTACCGATCGAAGGGACATTTGTTGTCAACATTGGCGACCTCATGGCGCGGTGGTCGAACGATCATTTCAAATCGACGCCGCATCGCGTCGTCAATAGTTCGGGCGTTACGCGCTGTTCGGTGGCTATGTTTATCGACCCCAATGCCGACACCGACGTCGTCCCGGCTTTCGAGGGTGAGGCGCCGCGCTTCGAGCCGGTCGAAGTGGGCGACTACATTCAGTCACGCTACGACGCGTCGTTTGAGTACCGGAAACAGCCGGGCAGCTAACGATGCTTCTGCAATTTAGTACCTGGCCCGATGTTGAGGCTTATCTCGAACGCTCGACCGGCGTGATTATTCCGATCGGCTCGATGGAGCAACACGGCCCGAATGGACTAATCGGAACTGACGCATTGTGTGCCGAGATCATCGCCCGAGAAGCCGGACAGCAAGCCGACATTTTGGTTGGGCCGACCATCGCCATGGGCGTCGCACAATTCAACCTGGGATTTCCCGGCACCGTAACCATGCGCGCCGAGACGGTGATGGCGGTGATCGGCGACTACGTGCGCTCGCTCATGCGCCACGGCTTCGAACGATTTTTCTTCCTCAACGGCCACGGCGGAAACATTGCGCCGGCCAACGCGGCGTTTCAGGACCTCTACGCCGATCAGAGTTTCGAGCGCGACCGCGGCAATCAACCGGGCATCCGTTGCCGCCTGCGCAGTTGGTGGGAGTATGAGAATACCAACGCGCTACGCTACGAGCTCTACGGCGAGTGGGAGGGTCTCCACGCCACGCCGAGCGAAGTAGCGATAACGCAGAGCGGGTATCCCGATCAGGCGCGCAACATGGCGATGGAAAAGCCCGAGAAACTCGCCGATGACTATTACCGGAACTTCGGCGGCGATAAGCATTACAACGCAGATCATCACCGTCGCTGGTTCCCAGACGGCCGCATCGGGTCCGACCCATCGCTCGCGACACCCGAAGACGGCACCAGGCTGATCGCAGCCGCGGTACCCGAGGTAATCGCCGACTACGGAAAATTCCTTGCCGAAGACTGAGCGGGCCCGGCGTGTTTCTGTGCTCTGAGTTCGGCGCTACCAAGTTTTCCGCGGTCAATTACGGCTGCTAATTTTGCTGTCTATACAACTTGAATTTGAGTGGTCCAATGGCTGATCTCGATCCAAATGTCCGTACGGTAAGATCGCCGCGAGGCACCAAACTCAACGCAAAAAGCTGGCTCACCGAGGCGCCGCTGCGCATGTTGATGAACAATCTCGACGCCGAGGTCGCCGAAAACCCGCAAGAATTGGTTGTGTATGGTGGCATTGGCAAAGCCGCCCGCAACTGGGAGTGCTTCGACCAGATCGTCGAAAGCCTCAAGACCTTGGGGGGCGAAGAAACGTTATTGGTGCAATCGGGCAAACCGGTCGGCGTCTTCAAGACCCATGCGAAAGCACCGCGGGTGCTGATCGCCAACTCCAACATTGTGCCGCATTGGGCAACCTGGGATCATTTTCACGAGCTCGATAAAAAGGGCCTGATGATGTACGGCCAGATGACAGCGGGTTCGTGGATCTACATCGGCAGCCAAGGGATCATCCAGGGGACGTACGAAACATTCGTCGAGGCCGGGCGCCAGCACTATGGCGGCGACCTCCGCGGACGCTGGATCCTGACCGGTGGTCTTGGCGGTATGGGCGGGGCGCAACCGTTGGCGGCAACCATGGCCGGCGCCTGCTTGCTCGCGATTGAATGCCGGCCCAGCCGCATTCAACGGCGTCTCGAAACCGGCTATCTCGATCGCCAGGCCGGCTCACTGGCTGAGGCACTCTCGATTATCGAGTCGGCGTGCGCGAAAAAGGAAGCGATCTCGGTCGGATTGCTCGGCAACACCGCCGAACTTGTACCGGAACTCGTCAAACGCGGCGCCAAACCCGACTTGGTCACGGATCAGACTTCTGCCCACGACCCCGTTTACGGCTACCTACCGAAGGGTTGGACGCTCGAGCAGTGGGAACAGGAACAGGCGCGCGATCCCAAGGGCGTGGAAATGGCGGCCAAGGCATCGATGGTCGAGCACGTATCCGCGATCATCGCGTTTCACGAGCGCGGCATTCCGTGTGTCGACTACGGCAACAACATGCGGCAGATGGCCTTCGAACATGGCCTGGAAAATGCCTTTGCCTATCCCGGATTCGTACCGGCCTATATTCGCCCCCTTTTCTGCCGCGGCATTGGCCCTTTCCGCTGGGCCGCGCTTTCGGGCAACCCCGAGGATATCTACAAGACCGATGCCAAGGTGAAGGAACTGATTCCCGATAATCCGAATCTCCACAATTGGCTCGACATGGCGGCTAAGCGCATCCAGTTCCAGGGATTGCCCTCACGGATCTGTTGGATCGGTCTCGGTGAACGCCATCGTGTCGGTCTCGCCTTCAATGAGATGGTCGCCAGCGGCGAGCTGGAAGCGCCTGTTGTTATCGGTCGTGACCATCTCGACTCCGGCTCGGTGGCAAGTCCCAATCGGGAGACCGAAGGGATGAAGGACGGTTCGGACGCGGTGTCGGATTGGGCGCTTCTCAACGCGCTGTTGAACTGCGCGAGCGGCGCTACATGGGTATCGTTTCACCATGGTGGCGGCGTCGGCATCGGCTACTCGCAGCATGCGGGAATGGTCATCGTTTGCGACGGTACGGCCGAGGCATCCGAACGCCTTGAACGCGTGCTTTGGAATGATCCAGCGACGGGCGTCATGCGTCACGCCGATGCTGGCTACGAGGAAGCGATCGCCTGCGCCCGTGACCAGGGCCTCAACCTGCCGATGATCGGAAACTGACGTTGGCGAACGCCTTAATGCTGACACCAGGGGCCGTCCCCCTCGCGCTACTCCGGCGCATCCACCAGGCGCACACCGAGATCGAACTGGACCCGAGCTGCCGCGGTGCTGTCGAAGCCGCGGCGCAAACCGTGCGCGATGTAATCAGTTGCGGCAACGTGGTCTACGGCATCAACACCGGCTTCGGAAGCCTGGCCAAAACACGGATTAGCGATGGCGATCTCGCGACCCTGCAAAGAAACCTTGTGCTGTCGCACGCGACCGGGGTCGGCCCGCTGCTCGACGATGCGGTGGTACGGCTGGCGTTAACGCTCAAGGCCATCGGCCTAGCGCGCGGTCATTCAGGGGTACGCTGGATCGTCATCGAAGCGCTCGTCGCGTTGCTCAACCACGAGATCTATCCCTGCATCCCGGAAAAGGGCTCGGTCGGTGCGTCGGGCGATCTAGCGCCGCTGGCCCACCTCGCCGCCGCACTAATCGGTGTCGGCAATGTCCGCCACGCCGCGGGCATCATGCCGGCTGCCGATGGCCTACGGTTAGCCGGCATTGCGCCGCTCGACCTGGCCCCGAAGGAAGGGCTCGCGCTGCTCAACGGTACTCAGATTTCAACGGCACTGGCGCTTTCCGGTCTATTCGCCGCCGAGGATCGGCTCGCTGCGAGCCTAATTACAGGTGCACTCACGCTCGACGCTGCGCGCGGCAGCGATGCGCCGTTCGACCCGCGCGTCCAGGCGCTGC
>Ga0302135_10001202_pt1 | contig 15545 bp, 10 predicted proteins | sample CBN3_surface_MG_FD_203119 | JGI IMG/M metagenome (GOLD analysis project Ga0302135, IMG submission 203119) | Marine microbial communities from Western Arctic Ocean, Canada - CBN3_32.1 | ecosystem: Environmental > Aquatic > Marine > Oceanic | place: Canada: Western Arctic Ocean | collected...
GGTCAGTGGCACACGATGCGTCTGGCCGTTCTTGGCCTTCGTGCCGGGAATGGTCCACCATTCGCTGGCCTGGTCTACGTCCTGCCACTGCATCGTGAAGACCTCACCCGCTCGCTGGCCCGTGCGAAGCATCAGTTGTAAGCCTCGCGCCACCATCGGGGCGATGGGAGTCTCCGCGACCGGTGGGGAGGTCGCCATGGTCTCAAGCACCACCCAGAGCGACGTGAGTTCGGCATCGGTGAGGACACGTTCCCGAGCGTGTTCGGGTTGCCTCTGGATCCGCGTGGCCGGATTAGCATCGAGCCAGTCTCTATCGATACCGTATTCAAAAATACGAGACACCACCGCTTGTACTCGGTTAGCCATGACGGGTGTGCCACGGTCCCTGACACGGTCGAGGAGATCGTGGACATCTTTGCGGGTCAGTGTCTTGACGAGTCTGGAGTCCCAATAGGGCAGCACGTCGGCGTTTATCTTCCGCTGGTCTTCCTTCCACGACTTCTTGTTCGGCTTCGCATGGCGCTCCATATAGTCCGCCGCCAACTCGCCAAAGGACTGAGCGTTGCGAGCCTCACGTTTGCCAACAGCCGGGTCAATGCCCTTCGTCGTCAGTTCGGATAACGCCCGTTGCGACTTCTTGCGAGCCTCCGCGAGGCTCAAGGCGGGATAGGTACCGAGCGTCCACCGTCGCCGCCGCTTGCCAGACGTAACACCGCCAGATCCATCGGGAATGCGATCCCGGTAAAACAACACCCACGACTTGCTGTTGTTATTCACGCGAAGCCCAAGGCCTGGGACCACGTCGTCATACCGCTCGTACTGGCCTGTTGTGTGTGGCTTCAGGGCGCGGATGGTGCGATCAGTTAGCGTCATCACCCAAAACCCTCAGCCTCAGGAAGTGAGCATAGGTGCCACATAGGTGCCAGCATACACCGAGCTTGCGTGAAATGCCACGAAAGCCAGTGAGAGCCATTAATGGCCTAAATACTGGTAGTTTGAGGGGATAGTGGGTGTTTGCGGTGGCCGGTGAAAGCGGATGAAAGAGGCGAGACCACTGACCAGTTGTCAGGGGCCAGTCGCCACATGAACTGCTCCTCCGTGAATGCACCGGCCAGCCGGTCGGCCTCGTCGGCCGGTTGTTCGAACTGTATGCGGAACGCGTCGAACTCCGGAGTGAGGACGCGCAGGATCGGCATGTGGTTGCTACGGTGCGGTGCTGTCCGGGATCGATTCCACGGCTGGCGACGATGGCCACGTCGCGGCGGGTGCCGCCGTGTAGGCGGCGTGGGCGAGAGAGGCTTGAAAGAGCGCAGTCTGCGAGGCGAGGAACTGGAGCTTCACGAGCAGCCGCGCCAGCACGTATGCCTGGCCCAGTAGGAACCTCCAGGCCAGACCCTGAAGGGTTCCATCGCCCACGTCCGGCGCCGCAACGAACCACACTGCGACGACCGCGAGGAACACCGCCGCATCGAGCAGATAGAGAATGGCCACCGGGCCTGGTCGGCGCCACAGAAATCGCCACGCTGCTGTGATTGCACCAAGCACGCTGCGCCGGTCCTCGACGGCCAGCCGGACCTTCGCGTAGTCCATGAGGACGTTGATCGTCAGCAGCAGGGCGCCGAAGAGGGCATAGCAGGCGAGGCGCCAACCGAAGACGGCGCGTTCGCTGTCGAGGTCCAGCGTGACCGATCGATAGAGATCCTCGAACAACCAGGGACGCACGTAGGAGAACAACAGCCAGTACGCGATGCCCGCCACTGCCGCCAGGCGAAGCATCCTGAAGAACAGACCACCGCAAGCGGCGAAGAACCCGCGCGCGCGGACTGCACGCTGGCGGGCGAATCGGTCGAGGAGACCCCCGAGAGCAAACGTCCAGGCCACCAGGTAGGCGCCGAGCAGCCAGGCCAGCGCTGCTGCTGGTGCCGTCGCGTCCATCACGTCGCTCGTGTGATCCAGCAGGGCCGCGAAGCCGACAATGGCCGGGGTAAAGGTGGTACCAAGTCCCGCTGCTTGCGCGCGGAACTCGGACCACCAACCGGGGTTGACGGCGTCCGCTGCGCTGGCTGCCTCAAGGCTGTCGCCCATGTGGCTGGCGAGCGAGCTACGGATGAGCGCGGCGGGCGGCACCGCCATCAGGAACGTGAGCGCAAACACGCCGGCGATGAGGGCTGGCGCGGCTGCGACGCGGCGCATGCCGTCGAGGAAACCCTCGACCGCCGCCTTAAGCGAAGAAGCCATAGGTCAGCATGAGATCCTGCAACCAGACCATCCACGTAAGCGCCCACTTCAGGCTGGCGCGTGCGCTCCGCGGTTCGAGGGTCCGGCTGTTGTTCGTGTAGTTCACGTCAAGGAGCAGCACCCGCCTCGGGTCTACCTGCGCCTCGAGTGCCTGTGTATCGCGGTCGTATTCAAAAATTCGCCGTCGCTCGCGTCCGCCCCAGCGCTCCGTCGCCTGCGTGCCGTCGCGAAAGGTGGTCACCACCTCGACCGGGAACACGGCTTCCCCTAGCCGCTCGGCCACCACCGTGGTGTGATACCCGTCGTTCCGGCGTTCGCTACTCAATGCCTGTAGCCGGTAGTCGAAGGCATTGGAGCTACGGTAGACCTCGTCGAAGAACCAGCTCAGGTCCTGCCCGCTGACTTCGCTGGCCACGTCGAAGAAGTCCTGCGGTGCCGGGTGCCGGAACTTCCAGCGCTCGAAGTAGGTGGACAGGATTTTCCGCACCGTCGGCCAGCCGAGGTGACGTTCCAGGGTGTGTAGCCAGAGCGAGGTCTTGAAATACGTGATGGGTGTGGCGGTGCCGAGCCAATAGCGGAACGTTGGCGTGGCCTGCGTGTCGGACTTTGGCGATTGCCGGTAGCGGCCGAGTCCGTCCCCGTCGTCAACACGCGTCAGCGCAAAGTCATCCAACACCCAGGGGATGAAGCCGCCAAAAGCCCTGAGCGTTCGAAACTGGGGCAGTCCGCTGGCTTCGTGGGCGCGGGCCTCGGCGAACGTGTTGATGCCTTCGTCCATCCAGGCGTGCTCGAACTCGTTGCTGGCCACCATGCCGTACCACCACTGATGTCCGGTCTCGTGGATGATTACCGCGTCTGGCGAACTCCCCCGTGCGGGCGTGAGCCATCGCGTGCCGGCGGTGAACAGGGTGGGATACTCCATGCCGCCTGCTCGGCTCTGGTAGGCCGTGTCGACGATGGTGGCGTAGCCGTAGGGATAGGCGCCGAACCATTCACCGTAATACTTGAGCGCAGCCGCCGTGGCCGCGAAGTGCCGGTCGGCCTGGTCCTGGTGGTCGGGTTGAATGAGGAGCCGCATCTCGACGGGAGGGAGTGTTGGGTGCGTGAATCGCTTGCGCACGTCGATGAAGTCAGGGCTCGTGGTCCAGGCCACGTCGTGTACGTCCTCGGCTCGGAAATGGTGGGTCACCGTACCGTCCGTGTGGACCTCTGTGCCGACCTCGCGCCCGGATGCGCCCACCACCCAGCCCTGTGGGACCCTCAGTCGAAGGTCGTAGACGCCGAAGTCGGCGTAGAATTCGCTGACACGGTGAAACTGATGGGCGTTCCACCCCGCGTCCTCGAGCACGCCGATCTTCGGGAACCACTGCCCCATGAAGAAGAAGTTGCCCACGTAGCCGGTGCGATGGAACGTGCGCGGTACGGTAGCCGTCCACTCGATCTCGAGTTCCACAATCTGGTTCGGCGCGATCGGCGCCGGGAGCGCCACGGCCATGACCGTCCGGTCGTCCTGATTGTCGTCGTCGGGCGCAAGAAACCGCATGCCTGCCGTCAGGTCCGTCTGGTCCTGCGGCGTGCCGTTGGTTGCGGGCGCCTCGTTTGCTGGAATGAGACGGATGAGGGTGATGTCGATGCTGCCCCAGGCGTCCGATCGGGAAGCCATCGGCGTGCCCGCCAGACGCTGCTCGCGCATCCAGGTGGAATCGGCGTTCCGAAACGCATTCCAGTAGAGGTGGAAACGTAGTTCCGTGGCTGCGTTTCGGCTGATATTTCGCCAACTCAGTATCTCGCGCCCGGTGATCGTCCGCGTGGTGGGATCGAGACGCGCGTCGATCGTGTAGCTCGCGTTACGCGGCGACAACCCTTCGTTGACTGGCTGGTCGAAGGATTGCGTGTCGGGCGCGGCCGGGCTCGACACGATGTCCATCGGCGCCGGTTGCACGGCGAAATCCTGCCCGGTGACTGCAAGGCTCGCGGCCAGTGCGAGCCCGACCGCCCACGCGAGGCGATTCGGCGCCCTCATCAGCATGCTGGCACGACTATACTCGGTGCCGTTCACAGCCCGCCGTGGAAGGGGCTGACGGCCCCCTGTTCGACCGGACCGTCGTCCTCTTCGGTGCCGGGATGAGCGACGGCCAGAGACTATCGAGTCTGTAGTCGTTGCAGGTACGTACGAATTCTTTTCGCATTGGCGCCGACGTCGCCTCCGCCGACCCGAGAGACCGATCGCACATCAACCTTCGTGCCGCCGACTGAGGGTCGCAGACGAATGACGACGTCGTCCTTGAATCCGAACCAGAAGGTGCTGTCCGTCGCTTCGATGCGGCCGTCCCCACGGTTTGCCCCCGCTATCTTCCACCCCATCCCGTTCACGGCGACTAATGCATCGTCGAAGGCCTCCCCGGGCGGCGCGGGGAGGACCACCGACCTCATGTCTGGATAGGCCTGGCGTTGCTGGGCGGCGATCTCGGCGCCCCCGTATTCCGTCGTATTCGGTGCGTCCGCACGGAGCGGCAGCACGTCAACGAACACGGGCGGGTCATCCGTATCAGTGGTGATGTCGTGGATCGCTGGGAGGCCGCTCGCGCCGCGCCTGGCTGACATCACGACGCTGACAGGGACGGCAAGCACGACGAGCGCAAGCACCAGTCCTGCCGCCACTACGCCCATGCGGCTCGGTTGGTTGCGTAAGAGCATCAGGACGATGCGGACCACGTAGAGGATGGCGGAGATCACCGAACCGAGCAGTCCGACGCCGAGGAGGAGAAACGACGGCAAGAGCGGCAAGAGGTGCGTGCGGTAGCCCGCCGTTCCGATGATGACGAGGATGGCTGCAGTGATGGCAAGTGTCATATCGCGCCGATTCTATGCCGTCTCGGCCGTAAGCGGAGTCTGCATGTCCTCAGGGGTTGTGGGCAAGGCTACGCGTGCTCATCTGTGTGCTCCAGGTCGAACGTCCGGCCGAAGGCGGTTCTGATGTAGTGTGAGCCATGGGACGGGCGGCAGTGGCCATCCTCGTGGCGGTGTCGGTTGCGGTGTCGGCCGGCCATGCCCAGCGGCGATACTTCGGCGAGGGCCGGTACCCCCCGCAGTTCGCTCCGGCGTCCGGAGTGCCCACGTCGGGGCTCGCGATCTGCCGACTGATGTACACCAGCGTCCGCTACGAGGCAATGGGGATGGGCTGGCGGACCGACTACCCCGGCGCGGAAACCAACCTGATGATTCGGGCCTCCGAATTGACGAAGACCCGCGTGGGGTTCAGCGGGTCCCGCCAGCCGAATACCTTCGTCGTGCGGCCCATCGATGACGCAATGTTTAGCTGTCCGTTCCTGGTTGCGTCCGACGTTGGCACACTCGGATTCAACGCCGGGGAGGCTGAACGACTCCGTGAGTACTTCCTCAAGGGCGGGTTTCTGTGGGTGGACGACTTCTGGGGCACCGCGGCCTGGGCGCAGTGGTCCCGCGAGATCGGCAAGGTCTTTCCGCCCGCTGAGTTCCCGATCGTGGCCGTGGAGCCGGGTGACCCTCTCTATACGGCGGTGTTCGATGTCGAGAAGGCTCCCCAGGTCACCAATATCCAGTTCTGGCGTCAGGTGAGGGGCCAGACAACGTCGGAGCGGGGCGCCGACAGCACCCAAGTACACCTGCGGGCCATACGCGACGCGCACGGACGGATCATGGTGCTGATGTCGCACAACACCGATATTGCTGATTCGTGGGAGCGCGAAGGGGAGGACCCCGAGTTCTTCTACCAGTTCTCGCCGGACGGCTATGCGTTCGGGATGAACGTGATTACGCACGTCCTCAGTCACTAGGAGCCCGTGGTGAAAGTCACGCGTCGCACCGAGACGACCGAGACGCTCCGCGCACAGGGCCCGACGAGCGAGAATGTCGCCTGTATTCGACCGAGAAGCAACGCCGTGCGCGAGGATGCGTCGCTCGTCGAATACCGCGGGATTTTCACCACGGGCTGTTAGGGTTTCTGGCGGAAGAGGGTCGAGACCGTCAGAACGGCACGACTACCCGTCAGCCCGCGGACCGGGATGGCGGGCGATTGAGCAGGACGATGGCGATCAAGAGCACAATCCCGATCGTGCCGAACAGCGGTACGGCCAGCCCCGCGAGCGTCGCGGAGGGACCGGGTGCGAGGAGCAGGGCGGCCGCCACGAAGGCCGCCACGCGTAGGCCGAACCCCAACCGACTGCGTAGCTGACCGGCGATGCCGGCTGCAAACGCGGTGACACCGAGCACCGCGATGATGACGGGCACGACGATCGCGCTCCACTCCGCGGTGCTGCCATCCGGTGCGAGCATGAGCAGCTCCGGCCGGTACACAAACATGTAGGGCAGCGTGAAACCGACCAGCGCGAACTTGAACGCAGCCACGCTCGTCTGCATGATCTTCGTGCCCGCGATCGACGCAGCGGCGTAGCCCGCAAGGGCCACCGGCGGCGTCACCATCGACATCATGCCGAAATAAAAGATGAAGAAGTGGGCGGCCAATGGTACGACACCGAGGTTGCCGAGCACGGGGCCGATGAGCGTCGCCAGCAGGAGGTAACAGACCGCTGACGGCAGGCCCATCCCGAGAACGATCGAGGAGATCATTATCAGGACGAGTGCCAGAAACAGGCTTTGTTCGGCGAGCGGTACGATCGCCGCCGGAAGTCTGGTCCCAATGCCGGTCAGCGTCACGATGGCGATGATGATGCCAACTGAGGCCGACGCGGCGATGAGCGACACCACGTCGCGTGAGGACTTGATGAAGGCCTTGACGATTGTGGCGAGTGACAGCCGCGTTCGCGGGTTGAACGCAGCGACCAGCGCGATCGACACCAGTGACAGTGACACCGCGCGAAACGGCGTGTAGCCGAGCAGCAGCAGGGAGATGAGCGTCGCAAGTGCCGTGCAGAACACGGCACCTTCCATGCGCGTTCGCTTAAGGTTCGCTGATGCGGCGGTGCTCTCGGCCGCGCGCGCCGCACGCGCGGCCGTCGTCGTGCCGGACTGGCGTGCGTGAAAGTGGACGATCAGGAACAGCGACAGATAGTAGAGGATGGCCGGGATCAGAGCGGCGCGGATGATCTCAAGATACGCGACCGGTGGGTCGACGATTTCCAGCATCATGTAGGCGCCGGCGCCCATGACCGGCGGCATCAGTGCGCCTCCGGAACTGGCGGCCGCCTGGATCCCCGCGGCGGTAGTCGGCTCGAAGCCCGCACTTCGCATCATCGGTATGGTGAAAGTGCCGGTCGTGGCGGTGTTGGCAACCGCGCTTCCTGAGAGCGAGCCCATGAGACCGCTCGACAGCACCGCAACCTTGGCGGGCCCTCCGGGGCTGGTCCCGAAGACGGATTGTGCAAACTCGATGATGAATCGGGTGGCCCCGGTGGCCTGCAGGAACGCCCCGAAGATCACGAAGAGGAACACGTAGGTGAACATGACGCTCACCGCGATGCCGAAGACGCCCTGCGCCTGGAGAAATGCCTGTGCGACGATCCGGTCGAGCGGGTATCCCCTGTGGGGGAAGAGCCAGTCCGGGAGTATGGGGCCGATGTACGCGTAGACCAGGAAGATGCCGGAGAGCAGCGGGAGGGCCAGGCCGAGCGAGCGACGGGCCGCCTCTATCACGATGATGAGACCGACTACGCCCATGACGATGTCAATGCCTGTCTCAAACCCTGCCCGGTTGCCGAGCGAGAGCCCCTCCTGCCACCAAGCGCTGAACGCCGGCTCCGTCTGCACGACCACCCAGCCACAGCAGGCGATTGCCGCCAGACCGAGTACGACATCCAGGGCGCCGGACGCCGGGTGGCCGGCCAGTTTCTTCGACGCGGGCACGTTGAGAAAGCAGAGCACGAGCCCCAGGAGAACGAAGATGGCGAGCCTGGATTGTGGTGAGAGCTGCGGGTAGTTGACTTCCGCGAGCGTGAAGACGCAGAGGGCCACGCCGAGCACCCCGGTGACGGCTTTTCGCAGATCCAGCGTGCGCTCCACGGAGGACGCTATTCCGGCCAAATTCCGATTTCCCGATAGAAGCGGATGGCGCCTGGATGGAATTCTGTCCCGGTGTCACGTACGACGTTGTTCGGGTTGATGGCCCGACCCGCCGCATGCTTCTCGACCACGCTCGCCCGGTTCTCGTAGAGGCGCTTCGTCACGTTGTAGACAAGTTCTTCATCTGCGGCGGCCGAGGTAATGAGGTGCATCGACCCGACATCCATGCCCTCGAATGCCTCGGTCTGGCCGCGGTACGTATCGGCAGGTATCGTGGCGGCTCGGAAGAACAGGTAATCCTCGATCAGCCGGTCACGCACGTCGGCTTCAAAGGGAATGAAGTGAATGTCTTGGGAGGCGGACGCCTGCGTGATCGATGCGGTCGGAACTGCACCGCCGACGAACACGGCCGCAGCGGACCCGTCGGCTATCAGGTCGATGGCGCCGGTCTGGGTGGCATTTAGCGGCGTGAAGTCCTCGTAGGTGACCCCGTGCGCCTCGAGTAGAGGCCGGACGAAATATTCGAAGCCGGCACCGGCCGGGCCGACACCCACGCGATTGCCCTTCAGGTCGGCGATGGTCCGCACGCCGGAGTCGCTCGGGGTAATGAAGAGCGCGACGTTTGGGGCCAGCGTCATCACAGCCTGAACAGGATAGACCTTGTCCCATCCCTCGCTACCCCGAACGGAGAAATAGGTGATCGCGGCGTTCGAAAGGGCGAAGTCGATCTCGCCGCTGTCGAGGCGCCGGATGTTCTCCTGTGAGCCGCTCGTGGATTCGCCGGTGACGCTCCAGCCGAGGTCCTTACCCGTGTCGTTCAGCACCTCCGCCAAGGCGCTCCCGACTACGAAGAAGGCACCGCCCGGAGGAGCGGTTCCGAAGCTGAGGAACTGTCGGGAGGGAGCGGAGCCGTTCGAATCTCCTCCGCCGCAGCTGACGAGCGCCGCCACGGCCAGGAACAACGCGCCTCGTGTGATAAATGTGCCCAACGACCGCACTCCCCTGGGCGCTTCTGGGCGCCCTGAACCCGTTACTGTGTTTTCTCCGGCGTTCACCCAGGCCGTCGCCTGTGTACGTCCCGCATGATGCCGGATGGAAGCATCATGATACCAAGCACTCATCATACGCTGAGGACGTAAAACCTTTCGGCCAGTTCGATGGAGTCAGCCAAAGGCCTGCGGTCAGATTTCGCCTCGGCTCCCTGTGTGGTACCCTCTGACCTATTTTGGATAGGCCCTCCATGGCCGTTTCTTAGACGTTTCTCTAAGCTATCTGGGCGACGATTTCGGCGCGAGTAGGGCTGGGCACCGGCGGTCCGACGGTGTGCCATCAGGCCAGTGTGTCTACTGGCTGCAGCGAGACGCACTACAGGGCGAGGACACGAGTAGAGTGGCGAACAGATGCGGCCTCGAACTCTGACGTTGTTGTTGACGCTCGCCCTAGTCGCGAGCTTGGTACCGCTCGCCATGGCGTGGCGTCTCCCTGGGGACAACACCGGCTACGAGCCGGTACAGCCAGTCGCGTATTCGCATCGCCTGCACGCGGGTGACATGGAGATTCCGTGTCTCTACTGTCACTCGGGAGCGGAGCGGAGCCGGTATGCCGGCATCCCGGCCACGAGCGTGTGCATGAACTGCCATCAGCTCGTCACCGCTGGGAAATCCGCGGTCGATGAGGAAGTGCTCTTGGCTGAGGAGGAGGAGCGCCCGGCGAAACGGATCGTCTCGCCGGAGTTGGCCAAGCTCTATGAGAGTCTCGGTCTCGACGAGCGCCTGGCGCCTACGCCTGGCCATGTGGAGAAGCCGATTGCCTGGGTCCGAGTGCATAATCTGGCGGATTTCGTACGGTTCGATCACAGCCCTCACGTGACGGCGGGTCTGGCATGCCAGTCGTGTCACGGTCCGATCGAGACCATGGAGAGGGTGCGCCAGGAGGCGTCGCTCAGTATGGGCTGGTGCCTGAGTTGCCATCGTGACCTGAGCGAAGCCGGCATCGCAGGAAAGGCCGTGCACGCGTCGACGGACTGCACCACATGTCACTACTGAACGGGTCGGTATGCACCAGATGACGAAGCCGAAGCGCTACTGGATGACGCGCGTGGATCGCGATGCGCCCGCCGGCGTGCAGCCGGAGTTTCCGACCCACCCGCAGGCGGACGCGCTCGCGACCAGGCGTGCATTTCTGAAGACCGCAGGGTTTTCGTTTGCGGGGCTGGCCGCCGCCGACTGTGGGTCGGCGCCCCAGTTTGCGCTTCCGCACACACAGCAGCCGGAGTTGACGCCGGGGCGCGGCTATTCGTATGCCTCCACGTGCGGGGCGTGCGAGGCCGCCTGCGGTCTCCTGGTCACGACACATGACGGCCGTCCGACGAAGATCGAGGGCAATCCCGACCACCCGTTGTCTGGCGGCGCCACGTGTGCCGTCGGCCAGGCATCGATCCTCGGGCTCTATGACAGCCTGCGGCTCACGTATCCCACCAGGGGTGGGGTGCGAACGACCTGGGCGGATGTGGATGCAGAGATTCTCGCCGCCCTCGGATCGGCTCGGCAGAACGGCCGTGCCGTCAGACTACTCACCGGGACCACGACCAGCCCAACCACCTCGGCGCTGATCAGAACGCTGGTGGCGAGTGTGCCGAACGGCAGGCACGTTGTGTACGACCCGGTCTCGTCCTCAGCCATCCCTGACGCCTATCTCGTCACGCACGGTCTGCGCCTGCTCCCGCACTACCGGTTTGGCGACGCCGACGTCGTCGTGAGTTTCGAGGCCGACTTTCTGGGCACCTGGATCGCTCCGGTGGAGTTCACGCGCGGCTACACGGCCCGACGACGGGCCGGCGACCAGGGGGTATCGGGCAACGCACATCACGTGCAGGTGGAGTCGCGGTTGTCCCTTACCGGGTCGAAGGCAGACCGACGGATCCGGGTGGCACCGGGGGACGTTGGCCACATCGCGTCTCATGTCGCCCTTCGGCTGTCGATGCTGGCGGGTGCTCCGCTGCCATGGACGCTCGAGGAAGCGGCGGTCGATAGTGCGGTCCTCGATGAACTGACCGAGCGCCTGTGGGCGAGTCGCGGTCGGGCGCTGGTCGTGACCTCTTCGCAGGATGTGGGAACGCAGGTTGTCTGCAACCTGATTAATCAGCTCCTCGGCTCGTACGGCACGACCATCGATCTCGACCGGCCATCGAACCAACGGCAGGGGAACGACAACGACCTGCAGGCGCTCCGAGCCGAACTCGCCCGAGGCGACGTGGCGGTGCTCATCGTGGCAGGCGTGAACCCGGTATACGACCTCCCTGATTCGGCCGGGCTCGTGCGCGACCTGGAGCGGGTGGAGCACCTCGTTAGTGTGGCTGACCGCTTGGACGAGACGGCCCGACTGGCTCACGTGGTGTGTCCGGACCATCACTATCTGGAAACCTGGGGCGACGCCGAGCCTGTAGCGGGCGTGGTCAGCTTGTCGCAGCCCACCATTCGCCCGATGGGAGACACGCGTGCGTTCATCGAGAGCCTGACCGCTTGGAGCGGTGTCCCGCAGTCGGCCTATGATGCCGTCCGGGCGAATTGGGAGCAGTCGATCTATCCTCGCGCCGGGGCCGCGGATCTCTTTTCGGCGTTTTGGAACCGGACCCTCGAGCGCGGGGTGGTCGAGCTCACGCCGACGGTGGCGGCGCCACTGGTGTTCAGCGGCGATGGGCTGAGCCCGGTGGATCGGGTGGCAGCGAATGCGGGGGGCCTGGCCCTGGTGCTCTATCCGAAGGTTGCGATGCGGGACGGTCGTCACGCGCACAACGCGTGGCTGCACGAGATGCCGGACCCGGTCACCAAGGTCACCTGGGACAACTACGCGAGCGTGTCGCCTGCCACGGCCGAGCGGCTCGGCGTCAGTGATGGTGACGTGGTGCGCGTGGTCTCGGGCGACCTGATGGTCGAGTTGCCGGCCTTCGTCCAGCCGGGGCAGCACGATGGCGCCGTCGCGGTGGCGCTCGGTTACGGTCGAGCCGGCACGGAGCGCTTCAACAACGTAGGGCCGTCCTGGCTCCAGGCGCGCACCAGAGAAGGGCCGGTCGGACGCAGCGCGGCGCCCTTCGTGGTCGCCGGCGATGGTGGTCGCCGGTATGACGGACGCCGCATCACCGTGACGAAGACGGAGCGCCGACACAGGCTGGCGTCAACGCAAGAGCAGCATTCACTCGCGGTACCCGGCGCTGTCGCGCCGATCGGCACGTCTGAACACTCGGTGGTGCAGGAGACGTCGGTCGCGGACCTCGGCCACGGCGGGCACCCTCATGAGCCGCATCCGGATCTGTGGCCGCGCGATCATCAGTATCCCGGGCACCGCTGGGGGATGACCATCGACCTCGACTCTTGCACAGGCTGTTCGGCCTGTGTAGTGGCGTGCCAGGTGGAAAACAACGTGCCGGTGGTTGGGCCAGACGAGGTGAGCCGCCACCGCGCCATGCACTGGCTCCGTATCGATCGCTATTACGCCGGAGACGATGACGACGTGACGGTCGCGCATCAGCCGATGCTCTGCCAGCATTGCGAGCAGGCGCCTTGCGAGGCCGTGTGTCCCGTGCTTGCCACCGTCCACAGCTCGGAGGGACTCAACGAGCAGGTCTACAACCGCTGCGTCGGCACCCGCTACTGCGCCAACAACTGTCCCTACAAGGTCCGACGATTCAACTGGTTCGACTACCCCCGCGAGGACGTCGCGGCAAACCTGGTGCTGAACCCGAACGTGACCGTCCGGTCGCGGGGCGTAATGGAGAAGTGCTCGCTCTGCGTGCAGCGGATCGAGGAGGGCAAGATCGAGGCTTCGCGCAACGGCGTCGCCGTCGCTGATGGCGACATCAAGACTGCGTGCCAGCAGTCGTGTCCAGCGGAGGCGATCGTGTTCGGCGACCTGAACGATCCACAGAGCCGCGTCTCGACGTTGGCAGCCGGGGGACGTACGTACAGGGTGCTCGAGGAGCTGAACACCCGGCCCGCGGTGCAGTACCTGAAGATCGTTCGCCGGGACGAGAACGAGAGTCATGGCTGAAGTCGGTCAGGCCCTTGAGTTGCCCCTCATCGCAGGGAACAAGCGCCCCGGTGACGTCACGAACGACGTCATGGGAGTCATCGAGCGCAGGCCGTCGCTGCTCTGGTGGGGCGGACTGCTGCTCTCGGTCGTGGCGTTGCTCATCGGGCTAGTCGCGGTGACGTACCAGGTGGCCACGGGCATTGGCACCTGGGGGCTGAACGGCACGGTTGGCTGGGCCTTCGACATTACGAACTTCGTCTTTTGGATCGGCATCGGGCACGCGGGCACACTCATTTCCGCCATCCTCTTCCTGCTGCGGCAGAAATGGCGTACGTCGGTGAACCGTTCGGCGGAGGCGATGACACTGTTCGCCGTCGTCTGCGCGGGTATCTTTCCGCTCATCCACCTGGGGCGCCCCTGGCTGGCGTTCTGGATGATGCCGTATCCGAACGGGCGCGGCCCGTTGTGGGTGAACTTCCAGTCGCCGCTCATCTGGGATTTCTTTGCGATCAGCACGTACTTCACGATTTCGGCCCTGTTCTGGTACGTGGGTCTGATTCCTGACCTGGCGACGATGCGCGACCGGGCGAAGACGCCGCTGAAGCGGAAGGTGCTCGGCTGGCTCAGCCTGGGTTGGGACGGGTCGTTCCGCACCTGGCACCGGTACGAGACTGTGTACCTGCTGCTCGCCGGACTCGCCACACCGCTGGTGATCTCCGTGCACACCATCGTCAGCATGGACTTCGCGACGTCGATATTGCCCGGCTGGCATACGACGATTTTTCCGCCCTACTTCGTCGCCGGCGCCATCTTCTCCGGCATGGCGATGGTGCTCACGCTGATGCTCATCGCGCGGAAGACGATGCGGCTCGAGGACTACATCACACCGCGGCACATCGATGTCATGTGCAAGCTCGTCGTCGTGACGAGCGGCCTAGTGGGGCTGGCCTACGCGACCGAGCTCTTTTCTGCCTTCTATTCGGGTAACGCGCACGAGCAGTTCGCGTTCATCAACCGGGCCACGGGGCCGCTCGCCTGGGGCTACGGGATCATGGTCGCGTGCAACGTGCTCATTCCGCAGTTGCTCTGGTCCAGCAGGGTGCGGGGCAGGTTGCTCGCCGTCTTCGTTATTTCGATCGCCGTGAACGTCGGGATGTGGTTCGAGCGGTTCATCATCATCGTCACCTCGCTCGAGCGCTCGTTCCTGCCGTCATCCTGGTCTTCCTATACGCCGACGCTCATCGAGTTGGCCACGCTACTCGGAAGCTTCGGGCTGTTCTTCACGCTGTTTCTGCTCTTCTGCCGCTTCGTGCCGGCAATTGCCATGGCCGAGGTGAAGGGCGTGCTGCACCCGCATCCTCGTCCGCCGGCAGAGGCCGATGGGACATCGTCGGTTCTCGCGGAGGTGAAGGTCTAGATGTCGCGCACGCGGGTCATCTGCAATTTCGAACGAGAGGAGGACCTCGTTGGCGCGGCTGAGGCTGCCCGTGATCGAGGAGTGGAGATCGAGGACGCCTACGCGCCCTACGCGGTTCACGGGCTCGCGGCCGCGATGGGCCTGGCGCACTCGCGGTTGCCGCGGGTGACATTGGTGCTCGGATTGTTGGGCGCGGCGTCGTTTCTGGCGTTCCAGTACTGGGCCAGCGTGATCAGCTGGCCGACCAATGTCGGCGGCCGCCCATGGAACTCCTTGCCGGCCTTCGTGCCCGTGACGTTCGAAGTCATGGTGCTCTTCGCCGGCGTGGGGACGGTCATCGCGTTTCTTGTCGTCACGGGGCACTACCCAGGGCGACGTCCGCGGTCGTCAGTGCCGGGAGTGACCGACGATCGGTTCGCGCTGGTGCTCATCACCGACGGCGACCGGATCAACCTGGCGGCGGTCGAGGCGCTCATGTCGCCGTTCGTGCCCGCATCGATCAGCGAAGAGGCTCCGGACACGTCTGCTGGCGGAGGTCCGTCGTGATCAGGCGGCACGTCTGGAACCTCGTGCTGGGCGTGTTCCTGCTGTTGAGCTTCGGGTTCAACTGGTATGCGCGGCAACCCACTCCAGACCCGAACGTCGAATATATGCCCGACATGGCTCGTGGCCCTGGCTACGAGTCCTACGAGCCGAACACCAACTTCGCCAATGGCTCGACGATGCAGACTCCGCCTCCAGGGACGATCCCTCGAGGCGTGCCGCCGCTCGAGTTCGGGCCAAGTTTTTCCGAGGCGCGGCGCGCCGGCAACGAGCTCCCCAACCCTTTCTCGATGGAGGACGCGGCCGCTCTGGAGCGAGGGGG
>Ga0302135_10001204_pt1 | contig 15539 bp, 12 predicted proteins | sample CBN3_surface_MG_FD_203119 | JGI IMG/M metagenome (GOLD analysis project Ga0302135, IMG submission 203119) | Marine microbial communities from Western Arctic Ocean, Canada - CBN3_32.1 | ecosystem: Environmental > Aquatic > Marine > Oceanic | place: Canada: Western Arctic Ocean | collected...
TCACATCTGTCGATGTTGTCTACCGACGACAAGGGTGCGGTGTCTTCGATCGGGCGTCTCCATGACCTCCTCGGAGCTGCCGGCGACGCTCTGGGCTGAGGTAGGTCGACATGGGCACTTTCAGCATTCTCCTACTGCTCGCCGGGGGCCTGGCCGCAGGGGTGGTGAATGCAATGGCCGGCGGAGGCTCGTTGTTGACTGTCCCTCTGCTCGTCTTTGCCGGGGTTCCGGGCAATGTCGCCAACGGCTCAAATCGGATCGGAATCCTGGCCTCGATGGCAGCCGCCACTGCGACATTTCGTAGCCTGGGCTTCTCAGATTGGGCGCGCGTTCTTCCCGTGCTGGTTCCGGTGGCTTCCGGATCGGTGGTCGGAGCGGTGCTCGTGGGTCGACTGGCGGACGAGACCTTCGAGCAGGTGTTTGGGTTCCTGATGGTGCCCGTCGTGATCATTTCCCTGCGACCTCCGGCCGTAAGGGCCGTCGCTGACGGCGAAGGCTGGTCCGGGCCCCTGGCGATGGTGGCGTTCTTTGGAATTGGCGTCTACGGCGGTGCCTTCCAGGTGGGGATTGGTCTTCTCCTGGTGCTGGCGCTGTCCCGCTCGGGCCTGGATCTGGTAGCTGCTAACAGCATCAAGGTCGTCGTGATCATGGTCGTGACGCTGGCAGCCCTACCCGTGTTTGTCGTCGGAAACAGCATTGACTGGTTGCCCGCTCTCGTTCTTGCGGCAGGCTTCGCCACCGGTGGTGCCTTGGGTGCGCGCCTAGCAGTAGCTGGTGGCGAGAAGGTGATCAGGCCGGTGCTCGTGCTGGCAGTACTGGGGTTTGCAGGACGGCTGCTCGGCCTCTACTGAGGTCACTCCGCCGGTGTCTTACCGGTGTCCGTCAGTGGTTCCTGACCGACTCCAGGGTGCCTGACATGGCCTCCCGCATTCCCCCCAGGTCCTCCGCCACCGTCACCATCGTGAACCCCTGGTCGAGTCGCCTAGGTGCGAGGGCAGCGTTGGCATGGATTCCGGGCATCACACCGTGCCGCTCGCAGGCGTCCACGATCATGGACAGGACCTCATCGAAGGCCTCTTCTCCATCGTGGTCGCCTGGGCCAAGTCCGAGGTTCATGGAGAGATCCGAAGGCCCCACATAGACGATGTTGACGCCGGCGACCGAGAGAATCTCGTCGAGGGACTCGAGGGCCGTTGTCGTCTCGATCATGGGGATGCACTGGACGAAGGACTCCGCCTCGGCCACGTAGTCGCTTCCGTAAACGAGTGATGCCCGTGTCGGCCCAGTGCTCCTGAGGCCGACAGGTGGGTATTGGCAGGACCTGACGGCGGCTTCCGCCTCGGCGGCTGAGTTGACCAGAGGAACGATCACGCCGGTGGCGCCCGCATCCAGGCACCATCCGATGGTCGACGGGTCATTGGCGCTTACCCGGACTAGTGTCCGTCGCGTATGTGGGTGGGTCGCCTGGAGCAGCGCAAGTAGGTCGTTCCTGTCGACAAGTCCATGCTGCATGTCTATGCAGAGGTAGTCGAACCCGAGAAGTGAGGCCGCCTCGGCCGTAACCGGTGAGGGCAGTTTCAACCAGCATCCGAGGTGTCGGGACCCACTCTCCAGCGGTACAGGTGTCCGATCGGAGGCCATGGCACGACCTTATCCGCGGTGGATCCGCCAGTTGCTGTCCGGATTCTGTGCTCGGAGGCCTCCGTCAATTGCGGATCCCCGTAGCGTGGACCCATGGAAGTTCACAATCTCAGTGATGGAGTTACCAGAGGAACCGCTGTCGTTGCGACGCTCGGCACATTCGACGGTGTCCACCTGGGCCATCAGGAGGTTCTTGGCCGGACGGTCACGGAGGCTCACCGGCGGGCCATCACCTCGGTGGCCGTCACGTTCACTGGACATCCAGCTCAGGTCCTGCGCTCCGAGAGCGCTCCCCCCCTTCTCTCCGACCTGGACCAGCGTCTGGACCTGATTGCCGCCTGTGGTATTGACACGGCGTACCTAATCGACTTCAGCGAGGAAATCGCGGCGTGGACCGCCGTGGAGTTCATGGAGGATGCGCTCATCGGTCAGATGGGAGCGGAGGTCCTCGTTGTCGGTCCGGACGTGCATTTTGGCCACCGGCGCGGGGGCAATTTGGAGCTCCTCCGAAAGGCAGGCCCCGGTATTGGACTGGAGGTCGTCGAGGTGGGCGAGGTTAGGGAGATGCCGCTTGCTCTGGAGCCGATCTCGTCGACGGCGATCCGTCGCGCTCTTCGAGGGGGCGATGTGGCCCACGCTGCCCGGATGCTAGGCCGGCCTTACGCCGTTAGCGGAGAAGTGATCATTGGGGCTCAGCGGGGAAGGACCCTCGGGTTCCCGACGGCCAACATCCCGGTTTCGCAGAACCGGGCCTGGCCGGTGGACGGGGTTTATGCAGGATGGTTTGAGCGTGCCGACGGGTCGAGCCATCCCTGCGCGGTGAACATTGGGCGGCGTCCAACGTTCCACCTCCACGCCGAGTGTTCGCTGCTGGAGGCTCACCTGATTGACTTCGACGCTGATCTTTATGGGGAGTCGTGCATGGTCTCATTTGCGGATTTCCTTCGCAGCGAGCGTCGCTTTGACGGCGTTGAATCCCTTGTCGCCCAGCTGAAGAATGATGTAGAAGATGTTCGAAGGGTCCTGCACCTCTGACCATTACGTATGGTCGGCCTCTAAAGTCAGACCAATCCCCATCTAAATGGACGGTTAGAGGGTAGGTGGACTATGGTCAGACCATCAGACCACGAGATTTTCTAAGTCAGCAATGATTACCCGGCTCAACCATGCCGTGCTCTATGTGCGCGACGCACAGGCACACCAGCGCTTTTATTCCGAAGTTCTGGGATTTTCTACCGTGGCTGCCGAATCGGCAGGTGGCTATGTATTCATGCGTGCGCCCGGTTCAGACAACCACCACGACGTCGCCTTCTTTACTGTGGGACAAAGTGCGTCGGATTCCATTGCCGGGAGAGGTTCGGTCGGTCTTTATCACATCGCTTGGGAGGTGGCGACCCTCGCTGAGCTGGACGAGATGCGGGGTCAGTTGGAGGCGAGTGATGCTCTCGTGGGGGCAAGCGACCACGGGACCAACCTGAGCATCTACGCCCGTGACCCTGACGGACTGGAGTTCGAGGTTATGTGGCTGGTGCCAAGCTCCGACTGGGGGGAGGCTGAGACAGAGGCAGTGATCCGACCTCTGGATCTTGGTGCGGCCATGGAACGATTCGGCCCGAACCGGGTGGGTGGTGGCTGATCCCATGAGTTCCGAAAGCATGTCTGCTGAGCGCCCGCGCTTCGTGCGCGTCGAATACAAGACCGTCGCTGAGCAGGTTCGCGACCAGATTATGGATTCGATCCGGGCCGGCCACTTCCCGCCCGGGTCCCGGATGCCCGCCGAAAGGCAGCTCTGCGAGGAGTTCTCGGTAGCCCGGACGTCGGTCCGGGAGGCCATCCAGCAACTGGTCTCCTTAGGCGTAGTCGAACGGAAGAACAGCCGTCTCCACGTGGTTGAGTACCTTGGGGTCGTGTCGGCCCCCTCCGACGGCCTCGAGCGTGAGGTACGGGAATTGTTCGAGACGCGACGGGTCATCGAGATAGCAATGACCAGCCTTGCAGCCCGGAACGCCACAGAGGACCAGCGAGTGGAGATCGGCCGCCTAGCCGACCAGTTCGAGCCGGAGATTGAACTGGGTGATTTCAGGAAGCTAGACCATATGTTCCATGCGGCAATTGCTGCAGCCTGTGGCAACCCGCTGCTCGCTGAACTCTACGGTCGGGTGCTCCGGGCGCTGTTTGAGTCACCGGCGTTCGCCTCACTCCTCTACACGGAGGTCAACCGAAACAGGGTGAATGAGATCATTGGCATCTCGTCTGAAGCCCACCGAAATATTGCTGAGGCGATCCGGGCAAATGATGAAGAATGTGCTGCCCGAGCGGCCGGTGACCATCTGGCCGAGGTGGAGCGCCGGATGCTCAGCCAGTTGATCTGAACCAGTTTGAGGAGATTCGTGACCACCGACCCCAGATACGTGTACTTCTTCGACGATGACATGTTCCAGGAGACTGACCGTGCCGGCTTCAGGCGGCGGGTCGTCAACGGCGAGAACTTGCAGCTCTGCTTTTGGAGGATCGCCAACGAGGCCACAGGATCGTTCATCCACCGCCACGATGATTTAGAACAACTGGGGATTGTGTTCCGCGGTTCCCTGGACTTCCGCATAGGAGTTGACGAGGACACCGTGGAAAGGACAGTTTTGGGGCCGGGCGATATCTACATCGCCGGTCACGGCATCTGGCACGGGGACAGCGTCTTTCATGGCGACGAGGAATACGGAGAATGCTGGATCCTCGACGTATTTGCGCCGCCGCGACTTGACCTTGAAGCGACGGGTTGAGCGGGATGGGCGACTGGCGTTTGGCCGTCGATATTGGCGGAACGTTTACTGACATCGTGCTGCTAGATGGAGTGAGTGGATCGGTGCAGGTGGAGAAGATCCTCACCACGCCTGCCGCTCCGCTCGATGCAGTCCGTAGTGGGATCATCGGCCTTCTGGCCAGAACGGGTGTCCGCCCGGAGGAGATCGTCGCTCCGATCGTCCATGCTACGACGCTAATCACCAACGCCCTGATCGAGGGTAAGACTGGCCGTGCCGCCCTGGTGACGACCAGGGGGTTTGCTGACACCCTCCTCATCCGTGACGAGCACCGTTACGACATGTACGACCTTCAGATCGAGTTCCCGGACCCACCGGTCCCCAGGGACCTGACGTTCGAGGTTGACGAACGGACCACGGCACAGGGGATCGTGGTCCATTCACCATTGTCAGGCGACCTGGATGTCCTGGTGGCGCAACTACGGAACAGTGCCGTCGAAGCCGTGGCTGTTTGCTTTATCAACTCCTATGTCAACCCTGAGAACGAGCGAAGCGTGGCGGACCATCTACGTCAAGAGTTGGGGTTGCCGGTCTGTGTGTCGGCGGAGATCTCCCCCCAGATCCGCGAGTACCCGAGGATGATCACGGCAGCTTGCAATGCAGCCACGATGCCGGTGATCGGTCCCTACCTGGACGAGTTGAGGAAGTGGCTGGTGTCGGAAGGCTTCGGGGGCTCCGTCTTGATGATGCTCTCCAATGGCGGTGTGGTCTCTGCCGAGGACGCCGCACAGGCGCCGATCCGCCTCGTCGAGTCGGGCCCGGCAGCCGGGGCCCTCGCCGCACGGTGGTACGCCCGACGCCTCGGCGAGGAGCGTCTCTTGGCCTTCGACATGGGCGGCACGACAGCCAAGGCGACTCTGATTGAAAAGTTCGAGCCGGGCCTGGTGAACACCTTCGAGGTGGCACGCATGTATCGGTTCAAGAAGGGCTCCGGCTTCCCCGTATCGGTGCCGTCCGTGGACCTCGTCGAGATCGGTGCCGGTGGCGGGAGCCTCGCTCGTGTTGACCAGTTTGGCTTGTTGAAGGTCGGGCCCGAGTCGGCTGGCGCCGAGCCGGGCCCTGCCTGCTACGGGCAGGGAGGAACCGCTCCGGCCGTTACCGACGCCGACCTATTGCTGGGCCTGCTGGACGCGGAAGCGTTTCTTGGTGGAGCTATGCCTCTCGATACCTCGCTAGCCGAAGAGTCGACGGCGCGGGTGGCGGAGAGCCTGGAGATGACGACCGTCGAGGCGGCAGCTGGTATCCACGAGGTAGTGAACCAGAATATGGCCGCAGCGGCCCGCATGCACGGCGTGGAATGTGGAGTTGATCTGCGAGGCGTGACGATCCTGGCCTTCGGTGGTGCTGGACCTGTCCACGCGTGTGGTGTCGCCGAGCTCCTGGGGTCGGACCGTGTCATCTTCCCGGTCAATGCGAGCGTGCTCTCGGCCTTTGGCACGCTGGTCTCGCCGGTCCGGATCGATCTGGCCCGATCTATGCCGCGATCCCTGGAAGGGCTCAACGAAGCCGAGAGGGATGGACTACTGGGGGAACTCCGCGCCGAGGGACGACGCGTTCTTATGGCGGCCGGAGTCGACGAGAACTCGGTCGTCTTCAGCTACGGAGTTGATGCCAGGTACGAGGGACAGGGCAACGAGATCACCATCTGGGTGGATAAGGGCGACGATTGGACGGTTTCGATGGTGGAAGTCCGGGCGATGTTCGAGGAGGAGTACCGCCGCATCTTCGGCCTCGCTATCCCCGATGTGAGCATCGAGGTGGTTACGTGGAGGCTTGCTGCCTCAGCTGAGTTGCCTGAGGTGGAGCCGTCGCTGATCGCAGGTGGTGAGGTGCCAGACGGTGGACCGGTTGTAGGGAGGCCTGTCGTGTTCGAGCGGGGCTATCTGCCGGTTGACACTCCCGTTTACCGGCGGGATCTACTGGTGCCAGGCACTCGGTTCGACGGGCCGGCGATAGTGGAGGAGAGGGAAACCACCTCGGTGATCAGACCTGGATGGTCAGTGGAGGTTGTCCATGATGGCAGTCTCATAGCCACGAGGGAGTCGGCATGAGTGAGTTCGATTCCATAGAACTGGAGATCCTCTGGCAGTCTCTCATAGCCACCGTCAACGAGCAGGCTCGTGCCCTCCAGCGTTCGGCCTTTAGCCCCATAGTTCGAGAGGCTGGCGATCTTGCGAATGCGGTGTTTGACCGCAGGGGCCGCATGGTCGCACAGGCCGTCACGGGCACACCCGGTCACATCAACTCCCTCGCCATTGGCGCGGCCAACATGCTCGCCGAGTTCCCGCCCGGCTCTCTCGTGCCCGGAGACGTGATTGTCACCAACGACCCATACAAGACGGCCGGTCAGTTGCTGGATGTAACTGTGCTGGTGCCGGTCTGGCGTGCATCCGAGGGTTCGGAAGTGCTGGAGCCGATTGCCTATTTCGGTTCGACCATCCATCACACCGACGTCGGCGGTTACGGGATCGGCGCAGGTGGGCGGGACTGCTTCGAGGAGGGACTCTGGATCCCGATCTGCAAGTTGATGCAGGCAGGCGAGCGTAACGATGACGTCTGGCGGTTCATCCTCTCCAACGTGCGCCAGCCCGACCATATGGCAGGCGACCTGCATGCCCAGATGGCATCGGGCGAGGTCGGCTCGCAGCGGTTGGCGGTGCTGTGCGACTCTCATGGTCTCGATGACATCGAGGATTTGGCTGACGAGATTATCAGTCGTTCGGAGGAGGCCACCCGAGCCAGCATTAGAGAGTTGACGTCTGGGTCGTATCCGGCCAGTGCCGTTTTGGATTTGAGTGACGGCAGCAGGATCGACATCGTCTGTGCCATCGAGGTGGATGCCGAGGCTGGAGATATAACCGTCGACTACACGGGAACTTCTGACGCAAGTCCGTGGGGCATCAACGTTGTCAGGAACTACACGCTCGCCTACACCACTTTCACCATCCGTTCAGTTCTGAACCCGGAGATCCCCAACAACCACGGAAGTCTCAGCCCTATAACCATGGTTGCTCCCGAAGGCTCCATAGTGAACGCGGTGCTTCCTCAGCCGGGGACCGCCCGTCATGTCGTGGGGATGTTTCTGCCAAATGCGCTGCTGAAGGCTCTAGCTCAGATCCGGGCGGAGGAGTCTATGGCGGAGGGCTCTGGCGCCGTTTGGACTATGCAGGTGAACGGAAACCACGAGGACGGGTCTCCGTTCATCACCGCCATGTTTACCTATGCGGGAGGCGTCGGTGCGAGAGCGACAAAGCCTGGATTGTCAGCGTGCTCCTACCCAACAGGGATCTCGGCTGTTCCGGTCGAGGTGGTGGAGGCCTCGGCCCCCATCCACTTCCATCGTAAGGAGTTGCGTCAGGGCTCTGGTGGGGATGGTGCACAGTCCGGGGGGCTTGGACAGACAGTCGAGTTCAGCGTCGACACAGCACTCAAGTGGGAACTGAACGCTGTGACCAGCCGGTTGAGTGAGCCGCCCCAGGGCATCTTTGGTGGGCGGCCCGGAGCTTGTGGTTCGTTCTCGGTAAACGGTGAGGCGGTTACCACCCAGAGCCGAATCACCCTCGGACCCGATGACGTTGTTTGCCTGGAGTTGCCCGGTGGCGGTGGATATGGAGAGGGGTGATGGCCCCGGTTGCAGCCCTGGATACCTTCGCAGCGATCTGGGCGTCCAGCGTCGATCGGCGCACCGACGCCATATTTCTCGTCTCCGAGGGTCCGGACGGTCTAGTTTCGAAGTGGACCTACGGGGAGTTCGACGGGGTCGTCAATCGCGTGGCAGCGACACTGGCGTCGAACGGGGTGGAGCCGGGCTCCCCCGTGCACATGGCGTTGGCCAACTGCCCGGCGTTCGTGGCCGTCTGGCTGGCTGCGATCCGACTGGGTGCGTGGGTGGTCACTTCTGACCCGATGGGTGGGGAAGTCGAACTGCGTGGCCACATCGGGCGGACCCGACCGGTGGTCGGCATCTGTGCCGCTTCCCGGGCGAGCGTATATCTGTCAGCGTGTGGGGCGCTGCGGGTGATCGAGGTCGAGGAGCACGACCCTGACCTCGTCGCCTTCGGTTGCGATCCGATCCGATTGTTGACGGCGCCGGCTCCGACCGACCGGGCTGCTGTCATGTTCACGTCAGGTACGACCGGCGTCCCGAAGGGCGTTGAGGTGACCCAGGCCAACTATGCATTCGCCGGACGCACGATGGCTGCGGCTGCAGGCCTCGACGAGACGGATAGGCAACTGGTCGTGCTGCCCCTTTTCCACGCCAACGCCCAGTACTACTCGTTTGCCTCCTCGATCTGGGCGGGGGCCAGCGTGGCTCTAATGTCGTCCTTCACTGCGAGCGGGTTCTTGGGCCAGGCCGCGCGCCACGAGGCCACGACGGCCAGTCTGTTTGCCGCACCCATGAGGATGATCCTCGCTAGGGGTAGGCCAGTCGACGATTTGAGGCTCCGACAGTGCTGGTTCGCCCAGAATCTGGCGGCAGACCAGTACGAGACGATTTCCGACTGGTTCGGGTGTAGGCCGAGGCAGTTATACGGGATGACGGAGACCATTCCGGCAGTGTTGACCGATGAGCCCCGGAACCCGGACCATTCGTCTATGGGTAGGGTGACCGAGGGATGCCTAGTCGACGTCCAGCGGTCCGACGGGACTTCGGTGGAGGTTGGCGAGGTAGGCGAGGTGGTAGTCGGAGGCCAGCGCGGACGAACTTTGTTCGCCGGGTACCTGGATGATCCCGATACCACCGAGGCCAGCTTCAGGAATGGCTGGTTTCTGACGGGCGACCGGGCAAGGCGCGACTCAACCGGTCGCCACTACTTCGACGGTCGCCGGTCAGATGTATTGAAGGTAGCGGGAGAGAATGTTTCGATTGTGGAAGTTGAGGCCGTGTTGGCCGACCACGAGAAGGTGCTCGAGGCGGCCGTTGTAGGTCGGACCGACCCAATGCGCGACGAGGTTCCAGTGGCCTTCGTGGTAGCTGCCGATGCTTTTGATCCGCCGTCGATCGAAGAGCTGGTTATTTGGTGTGAAGACCGTTTGGTTAAGGCCAAGAGACCCCGCGAGATCTCGTTGATCGACGAGCTACCTCGCACCAGCGTGGGCAAGATTCGCAAGTTTCTCTTGGTCGACAAGAGCGCCTAACTGTAGGCCTAGTGGGAGAATTCGTCGGTGGCCAGCGGTGTGTCGAGATGCTGGCGAACGGTCTCCCACAGGTGAATCGCCCGCACCTCCCAAGTGGAAGCTGGCCCCACGCGATAAAGCGGCGTACGCAGGTTGCCCATCAGCACTAGAAGCATCTCGGTGTCCTCGTAGTTGGTGGTTTCTAGATGTTCGAACGCTTCGTCTTGGACATTTTGGCTGGTGTCGAGCCCGTAGATACGTGACACGAGCCGCATCTTGGCCGGTCCCAATGGATCACAACGCACGAGCCATAGTTGGGTAGGAAATGTGAGCGCCACCAGGTTGGGGTAGATGAACTCGGCGTAGTGGCCCTTGAGGTCCATGTCGTCAAGATCGGTGCGGCCCCGTGATGGATCGTCCTAGTCGTTGAGGGGTTTGTACCCTCGCGACGTCCTCTTGTCTTGGAAGATCTGGATGTCGAGCTGATCGCGAATGGAGTTGAGGCGGTTGTGCACGAACCGCACGTGGAGATCGTCGTTTACGTTTTCGGCGAATACTTTCCAATTGATGCCATATACGGGATCTAGCTGGCGGTCGAACCGCGACATGTTCTGGATGTTGTAGCGACTCCACCGGTCCATGATCGGCGCCACCCACTCCTCGAAGGACGGCGCCTTGTAGGAAAGGCAGCCGAAAACAATTTTCTCCCAGCCGACAGCCACACGAATGGGTACGAGTCCGTACGACTCGGTGGGGATGCCGTCGGGGTACATGCGCTGGCGGTCGGGAATGCCGACGAGCAAGCCGTCGATGGAATAGGTCCAGTTGTGATACAGGCATGTGAGCGTCTTGCCGCAGTTGCCAGCAGGCTCGAACGCCAACCCGGAAGCTCGGTGGCGGCAGTTGTTCAGGAAGCCCCTAATCGAGCCGTCGGCCTGGCGAATTACCACCACTGGTTGGTGCCCGATGGCGGCGGTGATGAAGTCGCCCGGTTCCTGCAGATCCTCGAGGTCGCCGAGGAGCAGCCACGACCGAGCGAACACGCGGGTCATCTCTAGGTCGAATCGCTCCTGACCCCATACTTCCCATGGTTGCAGCAGCGAGCTGGCGACGGGATCAGGAACCAACCCATCGGTTTCGGGATTGCGCGGGCGCACCCGAACGGTCTGTTCGTCAGTTCTTCCGGTCATAGCGGATTCCCGGTGGGACCCTACTTTCAAGGGCGAGTTGAGTGCCTATGAGGTCAGGTGAATCGCCGCAACGCGCTGCGGATAAGTCCGCAGGCGGCATCGACCTTCCACCCGTTGTCAGCCAGTGGATAGGCATCTTGGGCCCAGGCGTTGGCGGCACGATCAAGCGACGAGCCGTCGGCCAGGCGAGTACCTATCAGCGCTTGTTCGGTACGTTTGGCACGATATGGCGTGGGCGCAATCGCGCCGAGGGCGACACGAGCGTCGACGACCATTCCGTCGTCAATCTCGAGTGAGACCGCAGCTGAACAGATTGCAAAGTCGCCGGCGTAGAGCCGAAGTTTCTCGAACGCCGATTGTCGGCGTCGTGCTCTAAGCGGCACAATGACCGACGTCAGAATCTCGTCAGGCGCCAAAACCGATTCGCCCGGGCCGGAGTAGAGATCGCCGATGGGAACAGATCGGCGTGACTCGTGGCGGCCCGATACCGTGACGTCAGCGTCGAGTGCCAGAAACGCTGTGGCCAGATCGGAGGGTGTAACGGCTTGGCAGCGATGGGCGTCGATCACAGCATGATGGAAGCGGTGCTCGCCCAGCAGGGCGTAGCACGGGCAGGTCCAGCCTCCTTGCTTGTAGCACGAGAACCCATTTCGATAAAAGGAGCACCGTTTCTCTTGTAGGAGATTGCCGGCAACGGTTGCCATCTCCCGAATCTGGTGGTTGGCGAGGTCATCAAGGGCCTCCAACAGCATGTTGTCGCCGCTCGTCAACGTATGACGGCGCAGGTCCTCCAGCTTCACGCCGGCGCCAATAGTGAGGGCATCGTGCCCGTCGCTCAGGTCGGCAAGGCTGCGAATGGTCGATAGGTCAATGAGTCGCACCGGTGAACACAGGCCTTGCTGGCGTGCTACGAGCAGGTCGGTGCCCCCGCTGATGAACGCCGAGTCCGACCGGTGCTGGGCGATCGCCTCATCGATCCCATCTGGTGCGCTCAGGTCGAGCACCGGTGCCGGCCTTGCTTGTCGGGCGAAGCGAGTGCCCCACCGATGCAGGACGTAGAAGAGTCCTCGTGGATACAGTGCCCGTATCGTCGCCGTCCACCAGAGCGACGGTCGCCTGATCGCATTTAGGGCCTCGATCGAATCTCGTAGCAGTGGAAGCAGCTTGTCGGGAGTGATCGGAATATCGCGCACGCGAACGCCAGTTGCATGGGCCACCGCATTCGCAACTGCTGCTGGCGTGGGAACCAGGCCAATCTCACCGAGGCCTTTGGCGCCGTAGGGCCCAGCCGAGTCGTAGGCGTCGAGCATTATAGGTCGGATAGTGGGCACGTCGGTGGGCCGCGGGGCGGCGTACTCTAGAAAGCTCGGGTTGATCAGGCGGCCCCCTTCGTAGATCATCTCTTCACCGAGGGCGGCTCCGATACCCATTACCACGGCGCCGACGATCTGGCCATCGGCGCTAGTGGGATTGAGCGCCGTGCCAGAATCGTGCACCGATACCACGTCGACCACGTCGACCTTGCCCGTTTCGTAGTCGACCTTCACTTCAACTGCCTGGACGGCGAAGGCGTAGTTGGGCGAGAAGTGGCTGATGCCAGTGACCTTGTTCATCTTGTCGACATCGGTGAGATAGCCCCCCTCGACGTGCAGGCTGCCTGCATCGGCACCGTTGATGAGTACGACGAGATCACCGATGTCGATCGCGTCCTCGCCACATTTCGCCTGGCCGTCCTCCAATCGAACGTTCTGCGGAGGCACGGCAAACTTCTCGGCTGCTGCCTCCTTCAACGCTTGGGCCGCAGTGCCGGCGGTGTTGGCCATAGCGTGGCCGCTCCACACAGTTCCCCGCGACGACCAGGCGCCCAGATCCATGGGCGTACCGTCGCTCTCCATCATGGTCACCGACGTATCGTCGAAGTCGACTCCCAGCTCTTCTGCTGCGATCTGGCGGAGCAGCGTTGCCTGACCTGTGCCGGCGTCGGCGCCAGCGAACCGGATGTCGACACTGCCGTCTTCATTCACATCGAGGGCGGCGCCCGAGAACTCCGAGTGTTCGAAGGCGTTGGCTCCCGACACGTGAATGGCGGCGGCAACTCCTACGCCGCGACCAGAGCCGGCGAGCTGTCGCTTCTCGTTCCACCCGATCTCGTCACGGGCCCGCTCCAAACACTCGACAAGACGTGCGGAGCCGAGGCGCCATCCGGTGAGCGTCTCGTCGCCACTGACGTGAGCGTTTTTAATGCGTAGATCGATGGGATCGATTTGGAGTTCCTCGGCGAGCTCGTCGAGCTGAGACTCCATAGCCCAGTTCATCTGAGCGTTGCCGTAGCCTCGAAACGAAGCACCGGGCTGGGTGTTGGTGTATACGAGCCGAGCTCGGGCCTCGCTGGCCTCCACCCGATAGAGGCTGCCGGGAAGCATTGTGGCGAACACCGCCACCGATGGGCCGGAGTGGTTGTAGGCGCCGTTGTCCACAGTGATATCCGTGTCCCGATGGGTGAGTGAGCCGTCTCTGCGGGCGCCTGTGGTCAGCTCGATTTCGAAGCCGTGTCGTTTGGCGGTGGTGGTGAACTCTTCCCCTCGATCGAGCACGAGCCGCACCGGCCGATCGGTTCGAATCGACAGTGCGGCCGCTAGGGCTTCGTGGGTTCCGGCTTTGGCTTTGGCTCCAAACCCGCCGCCCACCGCCACTTCGTGGGTGTGGACCTGCTCGATATCGAGCTCGAGAATGTTCGCGACTTCTTTGCGCACGAAGTAGGGAGCTTGGGTAGACACCCAGAGGTCGATCCTCTGCTTGTGACTGTCCCAACTGGCAACTATCGAATGGGGCTCCATACACAGATGGGTTGCGGGGGCATATCGGTAGAAGCCGCTGATCGTGGTTTCGGCGCGCTGTCGGGCCCGCTCGATGTCGCCGTACGTTCTGGAAATGTTGAGGGCCAGGTTGTCATCGGCGTGCTGGTGGAGCTTCTCGGCTCTGGCTTTTAGTGCGGCGGCAGGGCTCTCGGACGCCGGCAACCTTCTGTATTCAACTTGGATTAACTCGATAGCTCGAGCCGCGGCCTCCGGTGTCTCGGCTGCCACGGCGGCGACCTCCTCGCCGACGAACCTCACCCGATCGGATGCCAGCGCTCGACGGTCGCTGAATCCTTCACCAAGATGGATGTAGCAACGGTTGGCAAGGTCGGCTGCCGTTATGACAGCTTTGACACCCGGCAGCGATTGGGCTCGTGACGTGTCTATCGAGCGGATCTCAGCGTGCGAGTGCGGGCTTCGCAGAACCCGGGCGGTGAGAGTGCCGGGCAAACGGAGATCGGTCGTGTACTTGGCGCTCCCCGACGTTTTCGCTTCCCAGGAATCGGGTCGTTGATGCTGGCGCAACGCCATCAGCTAGCACTCCCCCAACTGATCCATTACCGACTCGACAATGCCGGTGTATCCAGTGCACCTGCAGAAGTTGCCGGCGAGCGCCCAGCGGACCTGATCTCTGGTCTTGGGGCCGGGAGGAAGTTGCGAGCAACGAACAACGAGACCTGGCGTGCAGTATCCGCACTGCAGGCCGCCGTGGTCAGCCATCGCTTCTCGCAGCGATGTTGTGTCCTCGGCAAGCCGTTCGATCGTTGAGACCTTGTCACTTACGCGGGCCGCGAGCGTGAGGCACGCCAAGACGGCTCGATTCCCCACTAGCACCGTGCAGGCTCCGCAGTCTCCACGCCCACAGGCGTCTTTTGTGCCAGTGAGTGCCAGGTGGTTGCGAAGCACATCCACCAATCGTGTGGTCGGCTCGACTTCGAGTGCCACAGCCTCACCGTTGATGACGAGGTCGACTTTCATGGAACTGACCGTACCAGTCGATGAACTAGGGGCCCGATGGTCAGACCAAACGGTGCCCAATTGGGGTCTCGCCGATGCATTTCGACTCGCTTCTTTAGTTGCCGCTGATTGCCCGTTTTTCGAGCCCAGCACAGTGGGACGGGTCACGTGTTCTGTTCGGCTGGCGATGGTTAGTCAGGTTGCCTGCCAACCGACTACTGGGGGCGGTTAGCTTCGTCGGGCCAGGGGGTTATGTTCCGTACTGACGACCTCTGAGAGGTTGCGACGACGGTGGTTTGGCTCGAGTTCGGGCGGGTCGTATTCGGCGTTGTCTGCATTGATTGTTGTGCCTGGCGGTACCAGTTCGTCGATCCGATCTAGGGCCATTCGAGTGAGCGACACGGTCACGGCACCCACCAACTCGCCCAGTTGGTGATGGTGTGTTGCGAAGGCTGGTGTCAGGCTGGTGTCAGGCTGGTGTCAGGCTGGTGTCAGGCTGGTGTCAGGCTGGTATTCAATGTTATGGTCTTATTGTCTGACAACATGGCCGGTCAGTTGTGTGGTGGCTTTAGCGGCCCAAAGTTTAGGAAAAGTAAGTTCGAACGTCTACGTAATGCTTCTGAGAAGCGTAGGAGACAACCAAATGGGGGAGATTATGAGTAGCAAGAGGCGAAACGGTTACCGGATAACAGCGTTGTTATTGGGCTTCTCGCTGATCGCCGGGGCCTGTGGCTCCGGCGATGATGAGTCCGCCTCGTCTGGTGGGCAGAGCACGGCTACGACGGCGGCTCCGGCTACGACGGCGGCTCCGGCTACGACGGTGGCATCCACTGATTCGTCTGATGCGATCAAGTTGCCGATCCATAACTGGTCCAGCCAGATCGCCGGCGTCTATGCCGTTGGTGCGATCCTGGAGGCCACCGGCAACTCGGTCGAGTACATCTCGGCGGATTCCACGC
>Ga0302135_10001206_pt1 | contig 15515 bp, 19 predicted proteins | sample CBN3_surface_MG_FD_203119 | JGI IMG/M metagenome (GOLD analysis project Ga0302135, IMG submission 203119) | Marine microbial communities from Western Arctic Ocean, Canada - CBN3_32.1 | ecosystem: Environmental > Aquatic > Marine > Oceanic | place: Canada: Western Arctic Ocean | collected...
GATTTGCCCTTGTTGCGCACGTAGACCTGGCTCGCCGGGTCCTCGCCGACCAGCACCACGGACAACCCCGGGGTAATGCCGTGGGCCTCCTTGAGCCGAGTGACCTGGCGGCCCACCGTGGCCCGCAGAGTGGCGGCAAACTCCTTGCCGTCGATGATCGTCGCGTCAGACATGGTTCTCCCTCATCCAGCGTGTAAGCGTGGCCGCAAGGTCGGTCGCATCGCCCGCGAGGTCAAGGGCCTTGCGCCGGGCCGTGGCGCCGGAGCCAATCGCGATCGAAGAGGCCGGCAGACGCCAGGTTTTGGCCAGCAGGCGCGGCGCGCACCTTCGCGCCCAGCCACGCCTCGCCCGCCGCGTTGCGCTCAATGTCCGTGATTTGCTCGCGCGCGGCTTTCGGCGTGAGTTTGACCTTGAGACGAAGCCCGCGCGCCGTGTGCGCAAACGGCAGGCCCGCGTCGGCGTCGCCGGGCGGCATGCGCCTAGTAGAACAGGTTGTCGAGAACCAGGTCGCGGATGAAGTAGAGCAGCAGGATCAGGATGATCGGCGAGATATCGATGCCGCCCAGGTTGGGTATGATTCGGCGGATCGGGCGAAGCACGGGCTCGGTAACGCGGTAAAGCAGCGACACCACCGTGTAGACCACCTTGTTCTGCACGTTGACGACGTTGAACGCCGTCAGCCAGCTCAGGATCGCCGAGCCGACGAGCAGGTAGATGTAAATCGTGATGATCGTGTCTATCAGGGTGGCTAGGGCGTGCATGGAGACCGGCTTCGTGGTTGGCGGGGCGGGTGTTGCTCGCAGATTATAGCCCAGAACGGATTGCCGATCAGCCCTCAATGATCATGCCGCCCCGCCCGCGCCGCGATCCTTGACAGAAACCTCGCTGCAACCACATTATCCCGGCCACATCGACCCCGGGGGGGCAGTAGCTCAGTTGGGAGAGCGCGACGTTCGCAACGTCGAGGTCAGGGGTTCGATTCCCCTCTGCTCCACCACTTCCCTTTGCTTGATCCGGCCGCGCAATATTGAGCGCCGCCCGACGACAAGCAGAATTTGATCGGGCGCCTCGATACCTTTACGCGGCTCGGCAGCGTAAGCGTTCGCGATATAGTCGCGCAAGCGCAGGCTTTCCTCTTCCAGCTCTTCGAGCCGGTGCTTGACGATGTCGCCGATGCTGATGATGCCCACCAGCGCGCCGTCCTCAATCACCGGCAGGTGACGGATCCGGCCCTCGGTCATCCAGCGCATGATTTTGTGCACCTTGTCCGAGGGTGCGCAGGTCACCACCTCGCGGGTCATCAACGCGGCCACTGTCTGGTTCGGCAGGTCGACGTCGAAATCGACCAGGGCGTGAACGACATCACGCTCCGAGAGGATGCCGGCGATACGCCCGTCGGTTTCCTGAACGACGACCGCGCCGATCGCGGTCTCCTTCAGGCGGCGCGCGACCTCCGCGACGCTAGCCGTCGGCGGCGAGGTCATCACCTGATGCCCCTTGCTGTCGAGTATTCGTGCTACGTCCATGGTTCCCCATTTCCGACGACCGGCGGCGCCGTCGGCAGCGCCGGCCGCCGATTTAGCCTTTCGTCGGAATGTTGGGACCCCCCGGGTCTGCAACGGATCGATTATCGCATTCTACGGCCAACCTGTCATCCGGCGCGCTGCCAAGCCTGCTGCCGCGAGCGGTAGGGAGCAGTCCAGGCGCGCTCCGAACCCATAAAGCCCGCGACCGCGGGCCGGCGCTTATACGCCGCACCCGATTAAGAAGCAGGCCGTTGGGCCTGCTGCCGCGAGCGACAAAGAGCCGCCTAGGGGCGTAGTTCGTCGATCAGGCCCTGGATGGTGCCGTGGGCCTCGCTGCCCGGGGGCAGGGCCGAGAGCAGGTGTTCGAGCAGGCTGATCGAGCCTTCCAGGTCGCCCGATTCGGCGCGCACCATGGCGACGATCCAGAGCGCGTCGACATGGCCGGGCTCGATCGCGAGAATGCGCCCATAGACCTCGACCGCCGCCGCCGGCGGCACCGCCTCTGCGTCGGCCTCGGCCATCAGCGCCTCGGCGTAGGCTTGCAGCACGCTCACGTCGTCGGGCGCTAGTGCGGCTGCCGCGCCATAGGCTGCGCTGGCCTCGGCCAGCTCGCCCAATACGCCGTAGGAACGCCCCAGCCGGAGCCAGCCATCGAGGTCGTCGGAGTCGTCTTCGAGTCGGGCCGCCAGCCCGTCGACCATGGAACGGATCATGTCGTTCTGATCGTCTTCGCTCATCTCCGCTGCCGCCGCCACGTCGCTCGCGGACGGTCCTGGAGCCGCTTGCGGCGCGGGCGCGTCCGGCGGACTGAGCGCCTGGGGCAGCACCAGGTCCGAACGTTCGGCCACCGCTGCGGCGAGAACGTAGAGCTGCGCCATCCAGGGCGAGTTGGGACCGGAGCGCAACGCGAGGTCGTTCCAAATTTTGATCGCGCCCGCGGAATCGCCCTCCTGGGCGCGGCCCAGCCCCATGTAGAACGACGCCATGGGGTTATCGGGATCGAGCCGGGCGAGCTCGGTGAAGGTATCGTACGCGTCCTGGCTCACCCGGCCATCGGCCAGCATGACCTGCGCCTCGCCGAAGGCAGCGAGGGTCTCGGGATCCGCCGGATCGAGGGCCAGCGCCCGGGCGTAGGCCGCGGCCGCATCGCCGTAACGCTCGAGCACCGAATAGGCGTTGGCGAGACGCCGCCAGCCCGCGCGGTCGTCGGGCTCCTCCTCGAGGCGGGCCGCGAGGCGCTCGACCATGCCGCCGATCATGGCCGCCTGCTCGTCCGCGCCCATCTCCTGGGCCGCCGCCATCTCTTCCGCGCTGGGTCCCGTAGCACTCATGTCTGCGCCCGCAGCGGCCGGTGGCGCGGAGGGAATTTCGACCAACTCCAGACCCGCTCCCACGGCCGCGTCCTCGATCATGCGCTTGAGCTGGCCGTACCACGGCGAATCTACGGGCGTCTCCGCCGCCAGCACGAGCCAGATTTCAAGCGCCGCGTCGGGCTCGCCGCGCTGGGCCTCGAACAGCCCGTCGTAAAAACGCGCCGCCGGATCGTCGGGCAGCGTAGCCAGCGCCTGTTCGAACAGCGCGCGCGCCTCGGGCGTCACGGTGCCGCCGGCGGCCAGCACCAGCGCTTCGCCCAGCTCGACGGCGATCACCGCGTCATCGCCCGCCAGCGCCTGGGCCCGGCGTAACGCAGTCACGGCCTCCGGATAATGCCCCACCACCAGGTGCGAGCGGCCCAGTAGCATCCAACCGCTCAGGTTCCCGGGCTCCTCTTCCAGCTTAGCCGAGAGGTTTTCGATCATCAGGCTCAGGTCTTCGGCCTCGCCGCCCGCCATCGTGGCTGGCGCACCCTCGCGCGACGCGAAAGGTTGACCGGGCAATCCGGGCGAACCCAGCGCCAGGTAGAGCACTACCGCCAGCGCTGGCACACCCAGCGCGAGCCCCATCAGCACCGCCCCGGTCGCAACCCAGGGGCGCGCGCCGCCCGCTGGGGCAGCGCTCTCGCCCGCCCCGGCCTCGCGGCCCACGGCCAGCATGCGCCGTTCAACCTCGGTGTGCGCCGCGGCGGCCTCCGTAGCATTGACCACGCCGCGTTCCACGTCGCTCGCGAGCTCGCGCAACTGGTCGCGAAAGATCTGCAGGTCGTACTCGCGCCGCGCCCGTGCGGGCCCCCGCCGGCGCGCCAGCGGCACGAGCAGCGCCGCCAGCGCCACGGCTGTCATGGCGGCGAGAACGAGCCAGAGGATCATGCGCTGTCCGGGTCCTCATCGAGCAGGCGAGCGAGGCGGGCGCGCTCTTCGTCGCTGAGCGGCACCGCGCCGGCGTCCTCGACCTCGGGCGAACCCACGCGCCGGCGGCGGACATAGAGCACGACGACCAGCACGCCGAGCGCAAATAACACCGGCGGGCCGAACCACAGTACGTAGGTTTCGGGCTTGACCGGGGGTTTAAGCAGCACGTAATCGCCGTAACGCGCGGTCATGAAGGCGATCACTTCGTCGTTGGTATCGCCCGCAACGAGCCGTTCGCGCACCAGAAGACGCAGATCCTTGGCCAGATCGGCGTTGGAATCGGCGATCGACTGGTTCTGGCAAACCAGACAGCGCAGATCCTCAGAGATCACCGCGACACGCGCCTCGAGCGCCGGATCGGCGAGGGTCTCATCGGTCTCGAAGGCGTGTCCGCCGCTCGCGGCCGCGAACCCGATCAGCCCCGCCAGGAGCAGCGCGCGCGCACTCACGGCCGCAGGCTTTCGAGCAGCGGCAGGATGGTCTCTTCGAGGTCTCTCGCGGTCAGCACGCCAACATGCTTGTAACGGATCCGCCCGGTGGCATCGATGAGGAAGGTTTCGGGCACGCCGTAGACCCCCCAGTCGATGCCGACCCGGCCGTTAAGGTCGGCCCCGATCCGCTCGAACGGGTCGCCCAGCTGGTCGAGCCAGGTCCGCGCGTCGCCGGGCCGGTCCTTGTAGTTGATCCCAAAGAGCGCCACCGTGCCGTCCTCGGCGAGCTTCATGAGCAGCGGATGCTCCGCCCGGCACGGCCCGCACCAGGAGGCGAAGACGTTGACCAGCGATGCGGCGCCGGCGCGCAAATCCTCGGACGCAAGACCCCGCTCCGTGCCCCGCACGGGCTCGAGCGCGAACTCGGGCACCGGCTTGTCGATCAGCGCCGAAGGCACCACGCCGGGGTCCTTGGACAGGCCGAGGCCGAGGCCGGTGGCGAGCCCGAGAAAAACCAGCGCCGGGATCAGAAATTTGAACCGGCGCGTCCGGGTGGGAGGCGCGGGCGGGCTCTCCGCTCCATTCTCGCTCATCGCCGCTCAGCCTTCCTGTGGCCGGGCGCCGGGCGCGGGCTTTCGCGCGCGGCGCGGCGCGCCGACTCGGTGGCGTCGGTCGGTCAGCGAGACCGCACCACCCGTCACCATGATCAGAATGCCGAGCCAGATCCACGGCACCAACGGGTTGTGATAGATCCGCGTAGCGTAGCCGCCGGATCCGTCGGGCTCGCCGATCACGGTGTAGAGATCGGCGAGCAGTGTGGTGTGGATTCCGGCTTCGGTGGTGTCCTGCCCGGTCACCTGGTAGCGCCGTCTCTCAGGATAGAGCAACGTCACCGCGCGCCCGTCCGTGGTCACTGCGAACTCGGCGCGCTGGGCGACGTAATTCGGGCCCTCGACGAAATTGACCTCGTTCAGCGTGAATTCGTAGCCCGCCAGCGCGACCGTATCGCCGGGTCGCATATTTTGGATGCCTTCCGTACGCCAGGTCGAGGTCGCGACGATGCCGGTCACGAGCACGGCAACCCCGGCATGGGCGAGGCTCATGCCCCAGGCCTGGCGCGGCAGGCCGATGGCGCGGGCAAGGCTGTCGCGCAAGCTCAGGCGGAACAGTTTGAGCCGCTCGGCAATCTCCGTGACCACGCCCAGGAACAGCCAGGCCGCAGCACCCAGCCCCAGCGCCGCCATGACGTCGGCGAAGGAATGCACCGCGACGACCACGATAATCACCGCCAGCGCCCCCAGGGCGGCGAATTTGAGCCGGTAGAGCGCGCCCGCAAGATCGGCGCGCTTCCAGGCGAGCAGCGGCCCGATACCGGTCACGATGAGTAGCGGCAGCGCGAGCGGAATAAAGGTCATCTCGAAATAGGGCGGGCCGACCGAGACCTTGCTGCCACCGAGCACGTCGAGAAAAACTGGGTAGAGCGTGCCCAGCAGCACGGTCACGCAGGCCGTGGACAGCAACAGGTTGTTGAGCAGCAGGCCGCCCTCGCGCGAGATCGGCGCGAACAGCCCCCCGCTGCGCAAATTGGGCGCGCGAACCCCGTAGAGCGTGAGCGAGCCGCCCACCACGAGAACCAGAAAGCCCAGGATGAAGACGCCGCGCGCCGGGTCGGTGGCAAAGGCATGGACCGAGGTGAGCACGCCCGAGCGGACCAGGAAGGTGCCCAGCAGCGAGAGTGAGAAGGCGATGATCGCGAGCAGCACGGTCCAGCTCTTGAGCGCACCGCGCTTCTCGCACACGATCGCCGAATGGAGCAGCGCCGTGCCCGCGAGCCAGGGCATGAACGAGGCGTTCTCCACCGGATCCCAGAACCAGAAGCCGCCCCAGCCCAGCTCGTAATAGGCCCACCAGCTGCCCAGCGCAACACCAAGTGTCAGCGACGACCAGGCAAGCAGCGTCCAGGGCCGCACCCAGCGCGCCCAAGTGGCGTCGATCCGGCCCTCGATCAGGCCGGCGACGGCGAAGGCGAAGGCCATGGAAAACCCGACATAGCCGAAATAAAGCAAGGGCGGGTGAAAGGCGAGGCCCGGGTCCTGAAGCAACGGGTTGAGGTCGTTGCCGTCGAACGGCGCCGGGTCGAGACGGAGAAACGGGTTCGAAGTCATCAGAATAAAGGCCAGGAAGCCAACCCCGATCAGGCCCTGGATCGAGAGCACCCGGGCGCGGAGCGCGGGCGGCAGGTTACCGCCGAACAGCGCGACAAGCCCGCCATAGAACGCCAGGATCCAGACCCAAAGGACGAGCGAGCCCTCGTGGTTTCCCCACACACCGGCAAACTTGTAGAGAAGCGGTTTCGTGGAGTGGGAATTGTTCGCCACGTTGGAAACGGAGAAATCCGAGACGACGAAGGCGTACATCAGGCAGGCGAACGCCGTCGAAATAAAAAAGAATTGCGCCGCCACCGCGGGCCGGGCTAGCGCCATCCAGGCCGCATCGTTCCGCTGCGCCCCGATTAGCGGCACGATGCCCTGCACGATCGCGAGGGCGAGGGCGAGGATCAGGGCATAATGGCCGATTTCGGCGATCACGGGGCAGCACCCGCCCCGTTCGCACCCTGCCAGTTGCCGGCTTCCTTGAGCGCGTCGGCTACCTCCTTGGGCATGTAGTTTTCGTCATGCTTGGCCAGAACAGTAGCGGCCTCAAACACGCCGTCGGCGCGCAGGCTGCCCTCGCACACGACGCCCTGGCCCTCGCGGAACAGGTCGGGTAGCAGCCCGGTAAAGGTCACCGGCACCGTCTCGGCCATGTCTGTTATCCGGAAGGTCACGGTCAGGCCGTCGGCGCTCTTTGCCATGCTATCCATCTCGACCAACCCGCCCAAGCGCACCCGCTGGTCCGGCCCCTTGACCTTCTCGGCAATCTCGCTTGGGCTGTAAAAGAACACCAGATTGTCCTCCAGCCCCACCGCAAGGAACGCCGTGACGATCCCGAGCGCGGCCATGCCGCCGGCCACGATCACCATGCGGCGATGCTTGCGCTTCATGCCTCGGCTCCCGGTTCGCCTGCACGCTTGGCCCGCGCCGCACCACGCCGCTGATCGAGTTTATCGAGTTCCGCCTCGCGCGCTTTCAACGCGCGCCGGCTGGCCCACAGCATAGCGATCATGACCACGGCCGTGATCCCGAAGGCGGGCCAGACGTAGGCGGCGTAGCCGCCCATTGCCAGAAAATCAGAGAAGCTCACGCCATGCCTCTGCATTAGTTCGCCCGAGGGCGCCGAGGGTTGAGAAGCGATATAGCCGCACCGCCGCGCCGGGTCCAGTCCCCCGCCGCGAATTGTCCGGTTCAACCTAGGCGTATAAGGTATCATAAGGTGACCAGCGAGCCGGCGAAAATCACCAGTGCCAGCCAGCGCCGGGAATCGCCCATATCCTCGCCCGCTTCGCTGTCGGGAACCTGCTTGCGCCCGGTCACCATGGCGCGCACCAGGTTATCGCCGGTCAGCAGCCAGTACGCCAGTACGCCCACCACATGGGCCACCGCCAGTGCGATCAGGATATTGGCGAGCGCCTCCGCCGTGCCATGCGAGACCAGCGACGCCAACGGCCCCTGGACCTCGTCCTCGGCCACGAACAGGCCCGACGCCGCCGACGCCGCGGCAACCCCCAGCAGGGCGAGGATCATCCAGCCGCCCAGCGGGTTGTGGCCCAGAAAACGCGACGGCGAAAAGCGCATTAGATCGCGGGTCTGGGTCCAGGCCCGGCCCGTGCCTGCACACGAAGTTCCAAAACAGGGCGTGGCGGGCAACCGCCACGCCCCAGACGAGACGAAAGACCACCAAGGCGATCACGCCGTAGCCTGCGAAGGAGTAGATGACAAAGATCCAGTCCTCGTTCTCGCCCGTCAGCCAGGCGACGATGAGCAGAACACCCAGCGCCCAGTGAAAGGCCTGGGACGGCCAATCCCAAACGCGTACGCTGCGCAGGGCCTCAACCTCCCGAATTTTTGGATCACCGTGAAAGCGGGGTCTACTTTAGCACAGGCCCCCTGGGGGTGGCCTTGATCGGGATCAATCCGCTTCCACATCACTCAGCGGATAGCCCTCGGCGCGCACATCCGGTCCATCACCTCGGGAGCACCCGCTGCGCGGCGGTTCCGATGCCAGTCTGAAGGGTGTTTTCGATGGCGGCACAAACCTCGGGCATCGGGGTAATCGTCTTACGCCCCGCCTCCGAGCGATAGAACGCCAGCAAATCGCCCAGCTCCGCCACGCTAAACCGGGCCATGAGCGCGGATTCAATGCTCGCCGCCATGGCGTCGAACCACAGCATGATCCGGCGCGCCACTGATTAAAAGCGAGACCCAAAAATATTTTATCGCTCGGATCGCGCAAGCCCGCGCCGGCCGCGGACGCGGCCAATCGTCAATGCTCAGCGGGCCGCAGGACCGGGGTTAGCACAGGGCGGCCGGTCCTCGGAATGACCGGCAGCGAAAGCCTCCATGGCTACTGCACCCCGTTTTGCTTTGCGCGCGAAGTTACCCGGAAGAAAGCCTAGCGTACTTCGAAACCCTCGGCTTCCAACCGGCTCATGATCTCGGGTCTAGCGTCACTCAACAACTCCATCGCGCGGGTCTGGCCCCAGGCAAAACTTTCGGCCGCCAGCGTGGGCATCAACTCAATGGATTTTTGTCCCGCCGAAGATTGGTAGAAAGCGAGAAGCTCCTCCATCTCGGCAAGGGTGAAATTTTGCTCCATTACCGCGGCCGAGCGCTCGAGGGACTCGCCGTAGAGCGGCGCCAGAGCCTCGCCCATGACCTCGACCATGATCTCGAGGGCGCGCGGATCGGTGTCGGGAAAATTGAACTGCAGGCCGCGCCGGGTCTCGACCATAACCGCGTCGGACATCGCCTTGAGCGACACGTCGGCCTTTGTCACGGCCATGATATCGCGCACTACCGCGCTCTTATCGTCTTCGGCCTCGGCCGCAATTGGCGCTAACAGTGCGGCGCACAGCAGGATGGCGTACAGCAGGCGCGCGGTCCGAATGCCCGCCATGCCGACTAGTCGACCAGCGTCAGCGCGGCCTTGGCGCACTGGACGTCCTCGGCCACGGCGCCGCCCGAGACCCCGATAGCGCCCACCATCTGATCGCCGACCATGATGGGAAAGCCACCGCCGATTATCATCATATCCTCGACATGGGCTATCGAGGTGGCAAGCTCGGGCTCGTGCTCCTTGATATAAGCGGCCCAGAAATCCGTCGGCACCTCGCCCGCGGCGGCGGTGCGCGCCTTCTTGATCGCCACGCCCACCACCAGCAGCGCCGCGCCATCCATGCGCAGGAAGGCCTTAGGATGGCCCGCCTCGTCGCACACCGAGATCGCCATGGGCACGGCGATCGCCGTGGCCTCCTTGGCGGCGGCCTCGACCATCGCTTGCGCAAGCGCGGCGGAAATTGTCTTTTTGTCGATGACGTCGGCCATAGCTGTCTCTCCCCGATTATCAGTTCAGCGTCACAGTGGGAGAATCCGGCTTCTCGGTCAAGCGCGCGCCCGCGCCACCTGCACCGGCGGGTAGGGCACGCTGCAATAGGAGCAGAACACGCAGCAGTCACCGGGTCGGGGCTTGAGCATCGCGCCGCAGCCCGCGCAATCGTAGAAGAACCGGCAGGCGTCCGTGGGTATGGTCTCGGACCGCGCATGGTCGCACTCCGGGCAGGTCAGGACCGAGACGATTTCATACTCCGGCTCCGAGCCTGCCATCACGTACCCGCCGCTAGCGTCCCGCCTGCATCATGCGCAAACTCCGGATCTTGCGCGCGAGGATCTCGGCGCGCACGCGCAGGATGAGAACGCCCAGGTAAAATGCGGTAAAGCCCAGCGCCATGAGCAGCAGGGCGGGCAGCATCGAGGGATCGACCGAGGGCGCGTCGAGCTTGGTGATTGAGGACGGCTGGTGCAGCGTGTTCCACCAGTCGACCGAGAACTTGATGATCGGCAGATTAACCACGCCGACCAGCGCTAGGATAGCGCCCGCCTTGGCACCCCGCTTGGGGTCGTCGAACGCGTTGGTCAGCGCGATGTGGGCAAGGTAGAGGAAAAATAGGATCAGCACCGAGGTCAGCCGCGCGTCCCACACCCACCAGGCGCCCCACATGGGCTTGCCCCAGAGCGAGCCCGTAACCAGGCAGATGAACGCGAATCCGGCGCCCACCGGCGCGCTGCCCTTGGCGATAAGATCGGCCAGCGGGTGCTTCCAGATCAGCGCCATGGCCGAAGCCACGGCCATCACGACGTAGGCGAACAGCGCCATCCAGGCCGCGGGCACATGGACGAAGATGATCCGGTAGGCGTCGCCCATCTGGTAATCGGCGGGTGCGGCGTAGAGCCCGAGCACGAGGCCGGCGGCAAGCGAGAGCACGGCGATGCCGGCGCACCAGGGATAGACTGCGCGAGCCGCGCGGAGGAAACGCGCGGGGTTCGCTAGCCAGTGCAGGTATTTCGTCGATCGGTCGGCCATGGTCTCCAGGGTCTCTTCAATAGTGGTTTATTCCAACGCGAGGCGAAGCGCCGCGGCGCCCGCGAACGGCGTCAACACGAGGGCACCCAGAAACAGCCCGCCCAGAATCATCAGGGGCGCCGTGCTGCCGTAACCGCTGATCGCGCCCTCGACGGCGCCGACGCCGAAAATTAGCACAGGTATATAAAGCGGCAAGACGAGCAGTGCGAGCAACACCCCGCCGCGCCGCGCGCCGACGGTGAGCGCGGCGCCGACGCCACCAATCAGGCTGAGCGTGGGCGTACCCAGAAACATGGCTGCGATCAGCATAACCAGCCCGTCGGCACTCATGTTCACGAGCAGGCTCAAAACCGGCGAGATGATAATCAGCGGCAGCGCCGTCGACAGCCAGTGGGCGAGGCACTTGGCGAGCACCACGAGTTCCAACGGCAGGGGCGAAAGCGCCAACAGCTCGAGCGTGCCGTCCTCATAGTCGGTCTGGAACAGCCGCTCCATCGAAAGCATGGCGGCGAGCAGGGCCGCGACCCAGACGACGCCCGGCGCGATCCTTCCCAGGACCTCGAGCTCCGGTCCCACGCCGAGGGGAAACAGCGCCACCGTGACGACAAAGAAAATCAGCGCCACCAGGCTGCCGATGCCGCCGCGCACCGAGAGCCGCAGCTCGTGGCCGACGATGCGGTAGAACCCGGTCACGGCGCGAACTCCAGGCTGGGGCTAAAGGTGCTCATATCGAGGGTCTGGGCCTCGGCAATCTCGAGCGCGCCGTGGGTCGCGACCACGACGATCCCGCCCGCGGCCCGGTACGCCGCCATGGCGCGCCCCAACCCCGCCACCGAGGCAGCATCTAGCGTCACGGTCGGTTCGTCGAGCAGCCACAGCGCGGCCTTGCTGGCGGCCAGCCGGGCCAGGCTGGCGCGCCGCCGCTGGCCCGCCGAGAGATAGCGCGCGGGCATGTCGGCAAGCTCGCCCAGCCCGAATTGATCGAGCCCCGCGCCGACCCCGGCCGCAGAACCGCGCAATCCGGCCCAGAATGCGAGGTTTTCACCGACCGTGAGCGCCGTCTTGAGCGCGTCGAGATGGCCGACATAATGCAGCCGCGCGCGGTGAGCCTCCGGGTCTTCGCTCACGGGCGCGCCGGCCCATTCGAGGGTCCCGCCGACGGGGTGCAGCAGGCCCGCCAGGATCCGCAGCAGGCTCGACTTGCCCGAGCCGTTCGCGCCGCGCAACACCAGCGCACTGCCCGGCGCCAGGGAAAAATCGAGCCCCACGAAGACGAGCCGACCGCCGCGTTCGCAATCGAGCGCACGCGCCTGGAATTGGGTTGATGTTCCCTCGCTCGCGGTCATGTTTCTCTCGCCGGCCCTTCCGCCGCCTTGATGCGCCCGATTGATAGCGCAGCGCTGGAAGAATCGCACGCACCGAAGTAAAAGTATAACTGTGTCGGGATGCCGCCCCGACAGGGTCACGCTTTGGCAACCTCTGACTGCCAGCCTTGTTTCGCCGGTCCAGCACTGTCCACGAAGGAGAGACCCTTGAACACGCTGAACAGCTTCGATGCCCGCCAGACCCTGAACGTGGGCGACGCCGCCTACACCATCTACAGCCTGCCCCACGCCGCCGAGGCCGGTTTGGGCGATATCGAGCGCCTCCCGTTTTCGCTCAAGGTGCTGCTCGAAAACCTGCTGCGCCACGAAGACGGAGGCAGCGTCAGCGCCGACGATATCCGAGCGCTGGCGGGCTGGCTCGCGCTGCGCCGCTCGGCGACCGAGATTGCCTACCGCCCGGCACGGGTGCTGATGCAAGATTTTACCGGCGTGCCCGGCGTCGTTGATCTGGCGGCGATGCGCGCGGCGATGACCGCGCTGGGCGGCGAGCCCGCGCGGATCAACCCGCTGACGCCCGTCGATCTCGTCATCGACCATTCGGTCCAGGTCGACGCCTTCGGCGGCCCGGGCGCGTTCAAGACCAACGTCGATATCGAGATGACGCGCAACGCCGAGCGCTACGCCTTTCTGCGCTGGGGCCAGCAGGCATTCGATAATTTCCGGGTCGTGCCGCCGGGCACGGGCATCTGCCATCAGGTCAATCTCGAATACCTCGCCCAAGGCGTCTGGACCCGCGAGGCCGACGGCGCGACCCTCGCCTACCCCGACACCCTGGTCGGGACCGACAGCCATACCACCATGGTCAACGGCCTTGCCGTGCTGGGCTGGGGCGTGGGCGGCATCGAGGCCGAAGCCGCGATGCTGGGCCAACCGATCTCGATGCTGATCCCCGAGGTGGTGGGCTTCAAGCTGATCGGGCGCATGGCCGAGGGGGCAACGGCAACCGACCTCGTGCTCACGGTCGTACAAATGCTCCGCGCCCAGGGCGTGGTCGGCAAATTCGTCGAATTCTACGGCCCCGCGCTCGATTCCCTCTCGCTCGCCGACCGCGCGACGCTCGCCAACATGGCGCCCGAATACGGCGCGACCTGCGGCTTCTTCCCGATCGATGCCGAGACGATCCGTTATCTAGAATTCACCGGCCGCGAACCCGGCCGGGTTGCCCTCGTCGAAGCCTACGCCCGGGCGCAGGGCATGTGGCGCGATGCCGAGACCCCGGATCCGCTGTTCACCAACAGCCTCGAACTCGACATCTCAACCGTCGAGCCCAGTCTCGCCGGACCGAAACGGCCGCAGGATCGGGTTGCGCTTTCGGGCGCGGCCACCGCGTTTGACGGCGCGATGAACGAGGCTTTCAGCAAGGCGGCGGACTGGCGCGAGGCACGCGTTGCGGTCGAGGGCGCCGAGCACGACCTCGGCCACGGCGACGTGGTGATCGCGGCAATCACGAGCTGCACCAACACCTCGAACCCGAGCGTGATGGTAGCCGCCGGACTGGTTGCGCGTAATGCCCGGGCTAAGGGCCTTAACGTCAAGCCCTGGGTCAAGACCTCGCTCGCGCCGGGCTCGAAGGTGGTGACCGAATATCTCGACGCCGCCGGGCTGTCCGCCGATCTCGACGCGCTGGGCTTCAACCTGGTGGGCTACGGCTGCACCACCTGCATCGGCAATTCCGGGCCCCTGCCCGCGCCGCTTGAGAAGGCGATCACCGCGGGCGACCTCGTGGTCGGCGCCGTGCTTTCGGGCAACCGCAATTTCGAGGGCCGGATCAGCGCCTTCGTGAAGGCGAACTATCTGGCCTCGCCGCCGCTCGTCGTGGCTTACGCCATCGCCGGCTCGCTGGGCATCGACGTGACCACGGAGCCGCTGGGTACGGGCGCGGACGGCGGGCCAGTCTATTTACGCGACATCTGGCCGTCGAACGAGAATATCCGCGAGGCGCTGGAGCGCGCGCTCACGCCTGCGATGTTCCAGGCCCAGTACGCCGACGTCTTTTCGGGCGACGCGGCCTGGCAGGCGATCGAGACCGCGAGCGGTCTGACCTACGGCTGGGACGATGCCAGCACCTACGTCAAGCATCCGCCCTATTTCGAGGGTATGAAGCCCGAGCCCGACGCGACCGCCGACATCACCGGTGCGCGCCCGCTTGCTATTCTGGGCGATTCGATCACCACCGATCACATCTCGCCTGCGGGCGAGATCAAGGCGGCCAGCCCCGCGGGCGCCTACCTGATCGAACGCGGTATCGAGCCGGCAGATTTCAATTCCTACGGCTCGCGGCGCGGCAACCACGAGATCATGATGCGCGGCACCTTCGCCAATGTGCGGCTGAAGAACGAAATGGCGCCGGGCACCGAGGGCGGGGTCACCCGCCACATGCCGGACAGCGCCGAGATGTCGATCTTCGACGCCGCCACTTCCTATTTCGAGGCGGACGTGCCGTTGGTCGTGGTCGGCGGCAAGGAATACGGCTCGGGCAGCTCGCGCGACTGGGCGGCCAAGGGCACCCGCCTGCTCGGCGTGCGCGCGGTGATCGTCGAAAGCTTCGAGCGCATCCACCGCTCGAATTTGGTCGGCATGGGCGTCCTGCCCCTTCAGTTTCCCGAAGGCGTCACCCGCCAGACCCTGGCGCTCGACGGCTCGGAGAGCTTCGATCTGACCGGGCTGGCCGCGGGCGTAACGCCACAGATGGCGGTGCCCTGCCGGATCACGCGCGCTGACGGCTCAAGCGAGGAAGTGAGCCTCCTTTGCCGCATCGACACGGCGGGCGAGGCCGACTACTACCGCCACGGCGGCATCCTCAACTACGTGCTGCGCACCATCGCGGCCGGCTAATCCTCGCCCGCCACCGAAATTGTCAGGCGCGCGCCGCGCCGCGCCAGGTGGCGCAGCGGAGCGGTGAGGAAGAGCGAAGCCCCCGCCAGCTCGAGGGTTTCCTGCAGGGTCTGGCCGGCGCCATAGATCCAGTTCTCGTCGCCGTGCGCCGTGGCCCAAAACCCCAGCGGTACTTCCGTGCCCAGCGCACCACCGACATAGATCAGCCCGGCCACGGCAACGCGGCCGCGAATCCCCGCCGGCGGCGCGAGAAAGAAGCGCCAGTACGCTACGGCGAAAATCGCGAGCAGGATCACGGCTGGGTGGGTCCACAGGGAGAAGAACAGGCCGCTCACCTTGTAGCCCTCGAGCCAGATGCCGTTGATCAGCTCGTGGATCACCGCCGCCTCGTCGGTCGCCATATAGAGTAAAGATCAATCCGAGGACGAACCAGCGGCACACAAAGGCCGCCTCGTCCGCCTTGGCCTGGCGCGCGATGAAGTACAGCGCCACCGAGCAAGCGAGCGGCAGCAGGGCAGCGTACCAGGTCTG
>Ga0302135_10001209_pt1 | contig 15498 bp, 10 predicted proteins | sample CBN3_surface_MG_FD_203119 | JGI IMG/M metagenome (GOLD analysis project Ga0302135, IMG submission 203119) | Marine microbial communities from Western Arctic Ocean, Canada - CBN3_32.1 | ecosystem: Environmental > Aquatic > Marine > Oceanic | place: Canada: Western Arctic Ocean | collected...
GACAGTGGGCACTTGACTCGCCTAGACCTCGCATGGTCACGCATGGCAGAAATTCCCAAAACTTATGTACAGAATTTAATGGCTGAAAATGGCGAAGAGATTTGGTCATGGATTGACGATGGCGCATACTTCTATGTTTGTGGCGATAAAAACCGTATGGCAAAGGACGTTCACAAAACTCTCATCAATATTTGCGAGCAGCATGGTGGAATGAGTGCTGAGGATGCTAAGAAATTTGTTGAACAGCGTATGATGAAGCAAGAGAAGCGATACCTCAGAGATGTCTACTAATTGGTTATCTAGGGATAGTCATTCTATTGAACCGGGTCCTCTCGTGGCATTTCATGTTTGAGAGGGTGCTCATTGCAAACCGCGGTGAAATCGCTCTAAGAATTTCTAGAGCACTCCGAACTTTGGGTTGTGAGGTTGCAATTATTCATGGCCGAGAAGATCGCCTTTCTTTGCCTGTGCGATTCTCTGATATTGCGATTCCAAATTATTCTGCTAACCCACTAGATGCCTATCTTGATTATGAAAAGGTGATTGAGGTAGCGAAGGATATTGGTGCACAAGCAATTCATCCAGGGTACGGGTTCCTAGCTGAGAATGCTAAATTTGTCCGACGCTGTGAAGAAGAAGGTATCACTTTCATCGGCCCGTCATCAGATGTAATTTCATTGCTTGGTGACAAGATAGAGGCTAGGAAGGCTATGGAGGCGGCTGGACTTCCGGTTGCTAAAGGAAGTAGTAAGCCTATTGAAAGCGCCTCAGAAGCCGCAATAATTGCCAACGAAATCGGTTATCCAGTTATCATCAAGGCTGCTGCTGGAGGCGGAGGGATTGGCATGCAAATAGTTCATCAAGAAAGCGAGTTTGATTCTGCGCTCAACCTCTGTCAATCACGAGCACGTTCTGCTTTTGGGGACGAGCGTGTATTTATTGAAAAATTCATTGAGGGGGCACAGCACATAGAATTCCAAGTGCTTGCTGATGGGAAAAACGCAATTCATTTCGGAGAGCGTTTTTGCTCGATACAACGCCGTCACCAGAAATTACTGGAAGAAGGACCATGGCTTTCTAGTGAAGAGCGTGAGGAAATAGGGGCTAGAGTTTGTGCTGGTGCAGAAGCAGTTGGTTACAAGGGATTAGCAACCTTTGAGTTCTTGCGCGATTCAAGCGGCGAATTCTATTTCTTGGAAGTGAATCCTAGGGTTCAAGTTGAACACACCGTAACAGAGATGATTACTGGCCATGACTTAGTGAGTCTTGGTATCCGTGTTGCTGCAGGCGAATCTTTACCCTTTTCACAAGATGAAATTGAGATTTCAGGTCACGCTATCCAATGTCGGATTAACGCAGAAGATCCAGTAAACTTCGTTCCCTCCCCCGGACGTCTTTGGGATTGTCATTTCCCTTCTGGTTTTGGGGTAAGAGTAGACACTCACGCGCATGTTGGTTACGAAATGCCTGGGTGTTTTGACTCCTTACTAGCCAAGATGGTTGTCTGGGCAGCAAATAGAGATGATGCGATTGCTGGGATGAAAACAGCTCTAGATGAGACTGTGTTAGTAGGGGTTGAGACAGTGATTCCTCTGCATAAGGCAATTTTGAATGAGCCGGATTATTTAGCTCGGGATATTACTATTCAGTATATTGAAGAGCATCCAAACCTACTGTGAATTTACAGTTCTGTTCTAATCATCCAAGTCGTTGCATACCAGCAAATCTTGGCGCTGGCTCGTTACTAGCAACCATGCCATTGAAATCTTCAGGAGTATTTAATTTCTTAGATTCCATTCCTGAGAGAGTGAACCCTTCACTTCTGCTACTGCTTGAGATTCCGCGTAGTGTGCGGTTTGCTAGATCATCAGCTATTGCACCGCCTCCGTTGGTAGTTAACAATCGCAAACGCGCTTGAACATCAGACTGTGAGTCTTGGTCAGCACGTAAACGGAGGATTTGGGTTGAATTTAATTGACTTTCTTCAAAGTTATCATTTTGATTTCCATCATCATCGCCGTAAACATCTCTGTATCCGTCACCCGCACCAATTATTTTCCGACGGATGCCCTTTCCACTGCTTTCAATTCTCTTCAGTCCGGGTTTGACCCATTCTCCGATTGCTTTCAAAGCACCACGACTACGACTGTATGAACGATTCACCCTTATTCGAGAATCACGTGCATATTGTTTCTGCATCCGATTAAGAGCAGGATATGAGGCTAATGGGTGAGGTTTGTTAAGTTGATTGAATGATCTTTGGAGTTGTTCAGGCAATGGTGGTTGTTCTTCTATGGTTTTAACCGCTGCAGATGCGACTAGACCTGGACTTGTTGGCAGGTCAGAACGTAATGCAACCCGAGTTGGTTCTGGCAAATTCGGACCAGCAGCCGCACTCAACATTGTGTAGGATGAAACATTTGAGTCAGTCGGTCTTTTCCAACTAGGTTGAGTGACTGCAGGTAAATTGGTGGATGGTGATGATATTCCATTAGTAGGAGGGGTAGCTGCAGATGGTTCACTAGCACTATCCAAATCGTCAAACATGTCGAATAATCCACCGGAATCAAAGTTAGCCTCACTTGCCTCTAGAGCCGCTGCATGTGCACGATTAAATGGCGGGCTTGCAGGGCCTTCCACTGGTAATGTAGTCACACTTGACGAACTTGGTTGATTTGAATAGTCAGGTAATTGGAATGGGGTATCATAACTTGAGGCTGCTGTGTTTCTTTGTTCTCTCTGCTCTGCCAATGCCTTTGTGGAACGTCCCATCATACTGGTTTGATTCGATTCTTTTTCTTTTTCTGAGTACCAATCAGGTTCTCCCCTTCCCCAAACTTTCTCATATGCAGAACCATCAGTTGGCTGAGGGGAGTTGGAGGATCTACTCACAATCTCGGAGGGAATGGTGTTTGGACTTTTGTTCCTATGTAATTTTGCAAGGGCTTGCTCAAGAGACTCATCAACACCAACTAACTGCAATTCAGCCTCGGCAACAGCAACTGAACCTGCTTCGTGACGAATATCCTCAATATCACCGATGAGTGCTAACTCCGGTTGTTGTAATTCTTCCAATCCTACTACCGCATCTTCCAAAGTGTAACCATCTGACATGCGGTCAAGAATAGTGTACAGGCGATGCAACAAATGGTCGCGCCCGTGTAATAAGTGGCGGTCACCTTGTTTTGTATCAATACAAAGAGCGGGTCTTCTTCCTAATAACCAAGCGAGTAATGCGCTGACACCTAGAATAAAAGCGTAATATTGTATTACCCCAGTCCAAACTCTGAAACTAGAGAGGATGGCTAGTACACCAAACAATGTGACTAGTGGTGGTGTGAAGGCAACGTTGTGATGGCGAATACGAGTTATCGTATCCAAATCAATTCTCATACCTTTACGGTCATTGCGCTCCAATAGAAGATTCTCATTGGTCAAAATGGCAGTGATTTGGCCCTCAACGCCAGCCATCTTCAAAGGCGCGAATTTTTCGTTCTCCAATCACCTGCCCCCTTCTACTCTATTCATCGTTTAGGGCCTAACCCTAGTGCGCATCCCAGAAATAGCAGGATAGCGGTCTGCTTATACATATTACCCAAGAGAAGAGGGTGTTTAGGCCGGTCTAGTGAGTGGTTCTTTGAGTGCGGTAAAAATTACCCCTTCTAACACAAGTTAATCTAACGCTTATTCTAAGAGTGTTAGATTTGTGCTGAAACCAAGGAGTCTCATTTTTGCATCCAGTTGATTAATCAGAACTCTTGGTTGTGACACTAGTCGTAAGAATAATGGTTGGTCCCAAGTAACCTCTAACTCATCTCCTTCAATTGATTCAACTCGACCAACAACGAATTGTAAATCAACTGCTGCATGAATTACATCTCCGACAGCAATTTCTTTCTGTTGGAATGGTGCTTTGACTAATTCTATGCGACTTTTAAGATGTTTAATGATAGACTCATTGTAATTCCCATCGTCATTAGGATGGACAAGGATACTGCCTCTCTCAAGCGCTTCTTCGCGTAAATCTCGCATAGCGACACCAACTCGGTCTCCTGCCATTGCAGTATCAACATCATCATCCATAACTTGTAGTGAGCGCGTAACCCCTGATTCAGCGGTGGGTAGAGCTAACAATCGGTCGTGTTTGTTCACCGTTCCAGATTGAACATAACCAATTGCCACTAATCCAACTCCTTTTACATTGAAATATTGATCAACAGGAATCACTAGAGGCTGTGCAGAATGGTCTGCTAACTTATCAAGTTCGGCAAAGAGAAGTGTTCTCATTTGGTGCTCGTCAAGTGGATTTTCATGTAATGTCCAAGAAGATAATCCTGCTTGTTGTTGAATCATCTTGACTTGCTCTGGGTCAACCCATTCACCGTCAGCAGGCCGAATAATGATATGGCCATTTTCTATTCCCGAACAGCCAAATGCGACAAGAATTTCTCCAAGCGAGGCATCAACTTTTGATATTTCAACAATCCCAGCTCTAGCAACATTGAGGATACTGAGTAGTGGCCTGAGTTTTTCTGGGTGGCGCAGTGGTCGAAGAAGTGAGAGAATCTTCACTTCATCATCTTGTTCCATCTTGAATACGTAACTCTCAATGTCTCTTGTGTCATTGAGTTTAGCAATGCTCTTGGCGAATTCCTGAGAGCCGACGAAAGCCACATTCAACACCGTCATGGTGGGGGCGGACAACCCATTAGAATTGAACCCGTCGCTTAGTCAGATGCCTTCATTGCATCACGGGCTGCTTCTGCTGTATTCCACAGTTTCTTTTCTGCGTCACTTTTTGGGACAAACTGTGGAATTGGTATCGGCCTCATTTGATTATCAATTGCAACCATGAAAAAAAAGCCAGTACAGATTTCTTCAGTTTCCCAAACACTACGGTCTAGTCGTCTAGCAATAACGTGGCATCCGGCAGTGTGGGTTGAGGTGAAAACCACTTGTGCAGTAACTTCAATCAGATCACCTTGGTATGCAGGTCGCTTGAACTTAAGGGAATCAATGCTGACTGTAACGAACTCCCGGTGAGCGAATTTACTAGAGACAATCCCAGCAGCGGTATCCATTATTGAGAGCAAACGCCCACCAAAAAGGGTGTTGTAGGCATTGGTATCACCGGGAAAAACTTCCTGAAGTAGTACCACTGGCTCAGTCGTGAAGGGCTTATTCGTCATCGTAATCGTAACCTAGGCCGATGCTCATCCCTCATCAATCCTTGTTCATCCTACATTCAAAGAACGGAGGTTGTAAGAGAAGTGCTCATGCGTAAGAGTGTTCTCGGACCCCCATGGAAGGCGGGGGTGACAAGGTGGCTGTGGCCTTGGTATCTGGTGGGATTGATTCACCAGTGGCGGTAGCGCGTATGGTCCAGTCAGGGTGGACAATTCATCCAATGCATTGTTCCCAGGAGCCAATTACAGGGCGAGAAGCGGAAGAGAAAACACTTGGTACACTTGCATTACTCGCTAACCCCGATGGCCCATTAGCAGAGAATGGTGGGAAAATTTCTGATAAACTTACTGTCATTCCAGTAGGTGAAACACTAGCGATGTTCACTGCTTCAGAATCTCATCGGGATTATTTCGTTCACATGAAGAGATTGTTCAATATACTTGGTTGCATGGTTGCTGATGAAGTTGGTGCAACTCACCTCATTACTGGTGAAAATCTTGGGCAGGTTTCAAGTCAAACCTTGGGGAACCTTGGTGCGGTTGAAATATCTTCAAACAGGCCAATTCTCAGACCTCTTCTAGGACTGGATAAACAAGAGATAATTGATGAAGCGAGAGTTCTCGGAACATTCGATGTAAGTAAAGGGCCGGAATTATGTGATGTTTTGGGGCCAAAACACCCGACTACAGTGGCAAATATTACTCGACTTGAAGCGAATGAAGGAAATCTTGGCGGATTGGCACATTTGGCCGAAAAATGCTATTCAAAACGCCGTGATGAACCACTTTTGCAGTAAGTTTGCCACAGTCATTGGCCCATTGAGATTAAATGTGACTCGGCGCTCGGTTTCATGAACCGCATAGCGGTTCCGGAGAGATACACATGAATGACAAGAATAAGAAGGCAACCAGTTACCTCATCCTTGGGTTGATGATTCTCTCAACTACAGCAGCCGCAGCATCGGTTACAACATTTTCAGATGGGACTGCTAGTGTTGAGGTTGAATTGAGAGAACCGGGCAATTTTATGGATAGTATGACAGGGGCGATTTCACTCCCAGAAGGAGAAACGATTACTTCAGCAAGCGTTAATGTTTCAACTGGTTTTGCCATGCATGATGATTTCACAACATACGATCAATCTCTCATGCCATCGGGGGGTGGAGGAATTTGGGATGCTCGCTACAACAGCGGATTAACCACATACAACGATGCTAATTGTCACGCACCAAATCCTATGGATTGTTCGTTCTCATCCACATCAACCACCTTGTCTCTAACCAGCAAGGGATTCAATGCCGACTTTGAAACTGGGGGTCAAGGAATGAGTCCTCAACAGCCAGTGGACATATTCAATTGGGAAAGGAAAACACAAGGAGTGATGCATATTCCAGCATCTGGTTGCGCAACCGGAGACTATTGTTGGGGCACTAATTTTGATGACCCTGATTACACAGATGATGCACCAGAGCCAAGTTACGAATATACAATGGATAGTCCAGCTATTTGGGTATTTCCAACTAAAGGAGCAGCGACTTTCAATTCTTACCACAGTCTCTACAATCGTTTAGCATCTGGTAGCAATAAATATTACGAAGATTGTGCTTATGTTGCTGTTCAAAACTCATCTGATGCAGTTGGTTGGTCGCCTTGGGAATTTATTGACATTGACATCGGAGCAACAACAGGGTTGCAGCAAGGAACTCAAGGATTATTTCAGAAGGGAACTGGAGTCAACAAAGTCGGGACAGCTTGTAATGGGAAAGGTTCTCTTGCAGTGCCGGCTGACGCTTGGGTTTTAGCTGGAATGAGTACGTGGGCAAACAACCAAAATGGCTGGGCAAACATTGCCCTTGACCTTTCACCACATGAAGGTAAATATGTAAAACTGAAGTTCGTGATGGAGAAAAACCCACTGCTAGGGACGCCAATAAATAGTTCAATGCCTGGGTGGTATATTGATTCACTCAGAATAGGTGATGCATTACCTCAATCAGGAAACGTAGTGATGAAATCATTTGCTCCGCGTTCTCACCCTAATCCTGGATTCCCTAATGGATATGGGATTCTTGATGTTGAAGTTGCTACTGCTGGTCCAGGTTCTTTTACAGTTGATGTTCTAGATGCTTCAAATGGTCAAACAGTTGTTGATAAATATGGTAAAGCGATGAATGGCTTAGAAGGCGAATTGATTGAGCTCTGGGATATTGATAGCGATCAATATGGATTAATTGACTTACGCTTCAACTATAATTCTGGTGCAAATAGAATGAATACTCCGATAATGCATAGTTTTACCCTTGGAACAAAAATTGGCTCTGGCCTCAACTCTACTGATGGGATTTTCTATGATACGGGATACTTGAATGATGGTGAATGGACCGTCGAAGCTCCTGGTGGCATGATTGTATATATGCCGAGAATGAACGATACCAGTTGGTCACCCATGTTGGAGAAAAACCGTTTCAGTGCTCCGATAATGGCTGTGAAACCAATTATTGAGGATTCTTGTGGATCTGCGAATCGCAATCTAATATTGATGACTAATAGTAATCAGTCAGGACAGTTCACCCCTGTAAATAATCAATGGGTGACATTTTCTTCACCATCAACAACAGTAGCCTTTGGGGCACAATACTCTGACCAATGTACAGTTTACTCAATTTGGTTGGAACTTAGATTTGCGCACACAATGTCAAATGTCAAACTTGATGTTGCTGGTGATGGCGATATTGAATGGGGAATGGTCGAGAGTGCATTTGGTTCACTAGGGCGCCAACAAATGTTTAGGACACAGATGGTAAATGATATCAATTATGGTTCAGACAACACCACTTTAGCGATGAATATCAATGGCGAAGCAGAAGGAGCAGTCTTCTTCTTGCCAAAGGGAGCAGTCGTCAATCACGCTGAATTGTCGTGGGATAATTCCGCTATTGGGAATGCTTCAATTGAGTTATTGGCTGGGCCTTCATCACAGAATCTTGGATATACTCATGATCAAGAGAGGAGAACTCCCGATGCCTACGCAGAATTTTCAGAATTTTACAATCAAGTACAGGCTTTGTTAGACGACCCCAATGTGCCAGTGGGCCACATTGATGCATATGGTAACGAATGGATTCAGTTCCGTTTCAAGTTTGAGAATCCAGCTGCTCAGGCTGCTACAAGTATTAATCTGAAGGACCTTGATATCTTTTACACATGGAGCCGGTCACTCTCTGACGAGAATGGAATTGCTCGGGAATTGAATCAAGGAGTAGCTCTTGGCCAGCCTATGGGTGGTCAAGTTGTAGTGCCTATGAAGTTCACTTCCGACGATGGCGGTGGCATTGTCTTAGATAATCTTCAAATTAATACTGAGAATGGATATGATTCTACCATAAATATGAGTGATGATATCACCGGATTATATGCTTCTGGTGAGGTTTATGAAGTAATTACAACCCATTCTGTTGCTGTTGGAACAGGGGCATCCATCGCTGGGGCAAGCCTACAATTTGAATCAGAAAGTGGTTGGGCAGAACTTCGTTGGGCTGCAAGTAATGGTTCATTTTGGTCAGAAAGTGGATCTGAATTTGTTTCTATAATGGTCGCTCTTTCAAGTTCGACTGATACCGCAGATGGTAAACAGATAACCTGGCGATTCAGAATAAACCCTGCATGGGATGATTCAGATTCTGCAAGATTGTTCGCCACACTAATTACTGATTCAGGCTCTGAAGGGCTTCCAGCAGCAATAATGTTTGATTTATTGGTTGGCAATGCAGTTGAGAATGACGCATCTATTACTACTTTGACAGTTTACAACCAAGCAGATGCTGTACAGACTGACTTAGCGAATATTCACAGTAATAATGAGTTGACTTTGGAAGGGACTGTGCGTTTTGAGGACTTAGGAGTTGCTCCGGATCCCGCATCTTACACCCTCGTCTTTGAATTGCAGAATGACTCAAATATTAGCCAATGGAACGAAATTGACCGACTCCCAGGCGTCCTTGGGGGTAACTTCTCGTGGCAACCTGCAATACCAGAACTTTCAGCAGGAAACGACACCTATCGGCTGCGCATGGCCAATTATACTGGTGGCGATACTAATTGCCCACCTGTTTCCCTTTCACCAGATGTAGAATGTGGAATACCAATGACAGTTTACATTGACCAGTATTCACCCTATCTCATCAACATCAGCGTGATGGGATTACAGAACTGGAGAGATCTCGCGGACGATACTTGGATACCACCTCAGGCTAACCAAAAGTTCCGAGTTATTGTTAGGGATATTCCTGAGACTCCCCCTTCTTTCGTTTTGAATTTCTGGGTTGAAGCACAACACGATACTAACGGGAATAGAATTCCAGAATTGAGCGAGTATCAGTCGGTACCTCTTAATGAGGATTCAACTGATGTAAATGGGAATACAACTTACTTCATCTCCAACTTGGCTTGCCAGCCAACAAATGATTGTATTGACGATCGTCAAACCGGTTTGACAGTCCCCAACGGCGAACCAGCGCCTCGCACTAGTTTGTTTGTTTCTGGTACTGATATTTCGGGCAATTCAATCGATGGCGGAGATGGAGGTTTCATATCTGATTTGATTACCTACATCGGTAAGCAATCTCGCCCACCGGGAATTTACTCATTCCATATTGGCGATACTGGTGGAAACCCCTTGACAGAGTTCAATAAATCAGTGTATGCTGGAAATGTGTACCATTTGTTGGTTGAGGGTACTGATGATAACGGTTGGAGAGATGTAGATTATGTCAAAGTGGATCTTAACCCTGCAATTAATAATGACCTCGTGGTTTACTTCTCACCTCGCAACGGAACATCTTGGAGTGAAAGTACTTCAGCAGATATTTTGAATGCTGAGGATGATGGAATCGGACCACGTATAACACGCTTGGATGGTACCGCACTAATTGACCCGTTTGAGACCGAATTCCTAGTTGACATACCTATACGTATGCGTTGGGGTGTGGTTAATCTACAGGGAGTAATAACTCCTGAAATTTTCATGAAGGATTTGGACCCAGAGAATGGTGAGAGCAAACTCTCAAGCAGTCGCTACATCCAACTGTTGGCATATTCTTCTGGCTTGAAGTTTGACAGTGAATCTCTAACTGTTGATGACACCTCTGGTTTCATCACAAACTCAGTTGGTTCTCAAGATGGTGGATTTGTTCGCCCCGGTGATTTATTACAATTCCATGGAGAATACTTCTTCAAGGCAGCATTGGAGTCAGGAATTGACGTTCAACCTGAAATTCCAATGACAATGGAATTGACTCGCACTCCAATTTATCCCGGTGGTGAATCCGATAATCCTGGAAGCGGATATGTGGCTGCGGCTACAGAAATTTTCTACTATAATTTTGAAAATGGGACATTTGATTTAGTTATCCCAGCGGCATTATCAACCAACGAATATCGATATGTCTTCAGAGTATGCGATTCAACGGATGTAAACAATCCAGATTGTGAGAACACCTTGCCAGCAGGTGCAAACGATTTCTCAATGACAGGTGACAAAACCTTCTATGTAAAAGTCGACAATGAGGCACCTACTGTAGTTTGGAACTCATGGCAATTAGCTGCTGGCTCTGATGCAGAAGAGTATGATGAGATTCTACCCTCTTCAACAATTCATTGTGTCAATATCAATTTCGCAATAGAGGAGCGACAGAAGTTAGTAGCAGGTTCAATGAAAATCAATTGGATGTACTACGAGCACGATTTGAATTGGAGTCAATATCGTTCAACCTTCCCGGATGCTTGGCAGACTGCTGATCTTCAACTTGATTTATCAGCATCACCTAATCGTGCAATAGGTAACTGTGTTGATTTATGGCCTGGCCATGAATTGCCATCAGACCTTGATGGGGTTGATTTGAGGTTCTGGGTTACAGGCACCGATTCAGCAGGAAACGGTATTGCTCTTGGTGGACAATTTGGTGCTGCAGTTGAGGGCGGTGAATACTTATTGACCTACAAGGAAGCTGAATTTGTCATCAACAAAATTATCGTTTCACCTGGCCAACCAGAGGCGGGTCAACCATTCGAACTCCTTGTTGATGTAACCAATGTTGGTACTGACTCCGGAGAATTAGAATTACAAATCTTTACGATAATTGGAGGCAAAGGCAGTGGCGTTGGCTTCAACTACTCGTGTGGCATTACTTTTACTCCTGCAATGAATAATATTTGTAGAGTACAAGTTGAAGCCTTCCCTGAGCCGGTTTCATCTGTTATGTTCAAAATACACGATGCATCTGGTAATGAATTAGGTGAGTCACCTTCATTCCATATTCGTGAAGCAGGTAGTTCTGGAGATACTGATAACAACTGGGCACTTTATGGTGGCATTGCTGCTGTAATCATGGTTCTCATCGCATTAGTAATTGGTATCATGCTGTACGTAGGAAGAGAATCCGAAGAAGATGGTGAGTTCTTCATTGAGGATGAAGATTACTTGCCTCCAGGCGAGGCAGTAACTCCGATGTCAAGAGGGCCACCTCGCGCTGAAACTGGCGGTAGTGCGGACTATGCTACTCAGAGTAGTGGTCCACCTGGGTATGGTGACGGGCCTGCTGCTGGAGGCGATTCAAAGATGGATCGAGCAAAGCGTCTATTCCCATTCTGGGATGATGCAACGATTCAAGGTTACTTTGACCAAGGGTGGTCACTGCAACAACTTCAGGATTGGGTGCGAGAGAACAAGTGAAATCGCATCAATTAGGTATGGGGGGTGAAAGCGTGGATTACAAGACGCTTGACATCACAAACCCGACTGAAGAACATGCGATGCTAAGAGAAATGGTCCGAGACTGGGTCAGTTCAGAAGTTGAGCCACAAGCACTTGAGTTTGACCGAGATGAGAAGTTCAATCTTCAATTATTACGTGATATGGGTGAACTAGGACTTCTTGGAATTACTGCGCCAGAGGAGTATGGTGGGGCTGGAATGGATGCATTAGCCGCTACAATTGTTCATGAGGAATTATCCTATAGTGACCCAGGGTTTGCATTAGCTTATCTTGCCCACAGTATGCTACTTGTCAACAACCTTTCACGTAATGGCAGTTCAACTCAGAAGCAAGAAATACTTCCAAAAGTTTGCAGCGGCGAGTGGATTGGAGCAATGGCAATGTCTGAACCAGATGTTGGTACCGATGTAATGTCAATGAGCACTACTGCTCAGCAAAGAGATGACGGGAATTGGGTCATCAACGGCCGCAAAATGTGGATAACTAATGGCTGCCTTGATGAAGAGGGAACACCATGTGATGTTGTTTGGACTTATGCTAAAACAGGCGTGAATGAAAACGGCAGGGCTGAAATTTCAACCTTCCTTGTGTTCGCAGATTCACCTGGTTTTTCAGTTGGTCAAAAGATTGTTGACAAAACTGGAATGCGAGGCTCCAACACTGCTGAGTTAGTCTATGATGACTGTGTGGTTGGTCCTGATAGTCTCGTAGGCGCATGCGGAGAGTCAATGATTCATATGATGCGCAATCTGGAATTAGAACGGCTTACTTTAGCGGCGATGAGTTTAGGGATTGCTCGCCGCTCAGTCAAAGAAATGAATCGCTATGCCACTGAGAGAGAAGCATTTGGACGACCAATCAGAGATTTCGGTCAGATACAACGCTACATCGGCCAATCGTTCGCTGAATGGCGTGGGATGGAGGCATATCTCTACAATGTAGCTAGACAAATGGATGTAGAGCAGAGTGGCAATCGGTTGGATTCTGATGGAATAAAGTTGGTATCAACAACACTAGCGAAAGATATTGCTGACCGAGCAATGCAAGTAATGGGTGGCTACGGTTATGTTGGTGAATATGTGGTTGAGAGATTGTGGCGTGACGCAAAACTTCTCGAAATTGGTGGTGGGACTTTGGAGAGTCATCAGAAGAATATTACCAAAGATTTAGCTAAAGATTCATCAATTCTAGGTTGAGGTGTTCTCTTGTCTTGGCCTTGGAAATCGGTGGATTGGAATGACCCTGATGGAGGGGTAATCCGATTTTTCCCTTACATCCCTACAGTTGTATTACCACGTATTATTCGTCCAAGAGATGATTGGGATGGGCTTGCGTTATTACTACATCCAGAAGAGCGGGAATCTTGGGAGGATGAAGAGAAGATGGAGAAGTCTGGAAAGGGATCTTCAACCATATTGGCAATTCACGGTGGCGGTGATTTAGCGCGGATGTTGATTCGTATGCAGATGTTAGAGGATGTCAAGGGAGCGAAATTTCCTGACCCAGAGCCTCGCCGCTTACTCAAGTTGGCGGATAGAGATAGTATTCCCACTTATTTCATAGAGCCAGGGGTTGAAGATGAGGATTGGCTCACTTGGTTAGAAGAAACTGCAGATGAAGCAGCAAAATTATCTCGCATATTTTTGCAATTATTTGCTCGTCGCCGATTTGCAAAAACATGGAAGCGTACTCAACCAGAAGTTAGCGAACCCCCAATATCAGAAGGTTCGGATTCACTTGCTATAGCGGCAGGGTTAGCAGGAACTTGGTGGCGGATTTCGGAATCATTTTCTACAGTTGAATTGCAAGAGAGGAGAAATCACCGGTTTGCAAGCCGTCTCCGTGGGGCACTCGCAAATCTTTCATCAATCAAAGAAGAACCAGTTTTGATTGTCCCAATTTACCAAGATTGGATGGGGGATATACTCGCAACGCTCAAGACTAACGTAGAAGTGGAAGCAGTTGAAGCAGTCGGGTTGGAGGAGTGAGAATGGGTCGTCGAAGTGCTATCAAAGTCAGGGTAGAGAACCAATTGGTCAGGTTCACAGCCCCTCAACCATTTGAGGCTGAGGAGGTCATCAAAACTCTAGGAGGAAAGAAGAGTGGTAAGTATGTAATACTGGCTCTTAAGAATCCACGCGCAACTCTTCTAGTTGACGAAGAGGGAAGGCTGGTAGTACACGGCACAAATCATTCAGAGATTGCTTGGGCAGCGGCTCGTGAAATGTTACTCCGATTAGGCAGACCAGATGAAGGGATTACCACTGAGAAGGGACCTCTCGTCGTTTCATTTGACTATGGCCAACCACTACGAACTGACCAGGTTTCAGAATACTATCCCGATTTTGAGGAAGACGAGCGACTTGAGTGTATTCGCATTAGTGATAAGTTGCACGATATGGATTTACTATTCTTTTCTAATGGGCTTGGAATTGCTCTTGGTGCTAGACACAAAAATTTGGTTGAGATGGCGGCCACACATTGGGGTACAAGATTTGATGCTGAGGGTCTATTCGTTGAAGTTCTAGTAAAATCTAATGAGACCAAAGAAAAAGTTGATTCAGAGCCTGAAGAAGCCGCGCTTGAAGTAGAAGAAGAAGAAGAATCGTGAGGCGCCACAATGACTCTTGTTGATGGGCAGTGGAATGGACCTATTTTAGACAACCATTTTCACTTAGATAGAGTTGGACGCTATCTTGATGCAGCGGCTGATTTTCAGCGTGTTGGCGGTACCGATTTAGTATTAGTTCACAAGCCAGATTTTGACAACCTACCAAATAATGTGGAGGATGTACGAAAGGCATACCAAGACACTGTAGCAATGGCTGAGCAAGTTCGCTTGGAATGTGATTTGAGGGTTCGGGTCGTACTCGGTCCTCACCCTGCTGCGTGGGTTCATCAGTGTGCTTCATTAGGCACTGAAGAATCGAATGAATTACATCTCCAAGCGGTTGAATTAGCAATTGAATTTTGTGAAGAAAATTTGGCAGTCGGGGTCGGTGAAGTAGGTCGTCCTCACTGGGATGTCGGTGATGAAGTGTTAGATCAGGCTGATGAGATTTTGATTGAAGTGCTTTCAATGTGTAAAAGGGCAAATGTTCCTGCTCAACTCCATCTCGACGCAAATGGTGAAAAAACTAACCGTGAAATTGCTAATATTTGTGACCATGTAGGTTTCCCAAGGTTCGGTGCAATTCACCACCATGCCGATGCAGATGTCAGTAAAAGTTTCACACATGGCTTGACTTCTTCGGTAGTGGTTGGACGTGATTCAATCAAGGATATTTCTGATACAATATGGCAAAATGAAGGTGGGTTCCTAATGGAAACTGATTACATGGATGACCCGCGTAGGCCTGGAGCAGTACTTGGTCCAAAGACGGTACCCCGAAGAACCCAAGCTCTTGCAACTTCTCTAATTGGCAGAGGATTGGATGCAGAAGCGGTGTTGAGTGCAATCCATATTGATCTGCCTGAGGCATTGTATGGCGAATATGAATGAAGCCATATTAAGTCAGCAAAATTAGCACAATTTGAGTT
>Ga0302135_10001210_pt1 | contig 15495 bp, 14 predicted proteins | sample CBN3_surface_MG_FD_203119 | JGI IMG/M metagenome (GOLD analysis project Ga0302135, IMG submission 203119) | Marine microbial communities from Western Arctic Ocean, Canada - CBN3_32.1 | ecosystem: Environmental > Aquatic > Marine > Oceanic | place: Canada: Western Arctic Ocean | collected...
GATTCTGATCTCTGAGCGAGTAGTTAAGGAAGATCGTTTTACTACTATTCATATTCAGGAGCTTACCTGTGTAGCGCGAGATACCAAGTTAGGCTCTGAAGAGATAACTGCAGATATTCCAAATGTTGGCGAAGGTGCGCTAGGCAAGTTGGATGAGTCCGGTATTGTATACATTGGTGCCGAAGTTGGTGCTGGAGATATCTTAGTTGGTAAAGTTACTCCAAAAGGTGAAACACAATTAACACCAGAAGAAAAACTCCTAAGAGCCATCTTTGGCGAAAAAGCTTCTGATGTAAAAGATACTTCATTACGTGTTCCTACCAGTGTGAAAGGAACAGTAATCGATGTTCAAGTCTTTACCCGTGATGGTCTTGAGAAAGACCAACGAGCCGTTGAAATTGAAGAATATCAATTGGCTAAGGTTCGCAAAGATATCGAAGATGAATATCGAATCGTAGAAGGTGCAACTTTTGAGAGATTGGATGCTGCGTTATTGAATAAAGTTGTTTCTGGTGGTCCGCAGTTAAAAAAAGGTCAGAAAGTAACAGCCGATTACTTGGCCAAGTTGCCTCGAGATGATTGGTTTAAATTGCGGATGTCCAATGATGGACTAAATAAGCAGTTGGAGCGCGCTGAAGAACAGCTAAAAGAGCGTCGTGCTGATCTTGATGAACGTTTCGAAGATAAACGCAAGAAATTAACTCAAGGCGACGATTTAGCGCCAGGGGTTCTTAAAATTGTAAAAGTTTATCTTGCGATCAAACGTCGAATACAGCCGGGTGACAAGATGGCTGGGCGTCATGGAAACAAAGGTGTTATCTCCGTGATTATGCCTGTGGAAGACATGCCTTACGATGAGGAAGGCGAGCCAATAGATATTGTCCTTAATCCACTTGGTGTGCCATCGCGCATGAATGTTGGCCAAGTCTTGGAAACTCATCTCGGTGCTGCTGCCAAGGGGCTGGGCGAGAAGATTGGCAAAATGCTCGATGCCCAAAAGAAGGTAACTGAACTTCGTAAAATGTTGACCGATGTTTACAATAAAATTGGTGAGCGATCAGAAGACATCAAAAGTTTGTCCGAAGATGAGGTTTTTGAGCTAGCTGAAAACTTAAGACATGGAGTGCCAATGGCAACGCCAGTGTTTGACGGAGCTGCTGAAAGAGAAATCAAAGGCATGTTAGAGCTGGCTGGAATCGATGAGAGTGGCCAGGTGACATTGTTTGATGGTAGAAGTGGAGAAGCATTCGACAGACAAGTGACTGTAGGCATTATGTACATGTTAAAACTGAATCACCTAGTTGATGACAAAATGCATGCTCGCTCAACGGGATCTTATAGCTTGGTTACACAGCAACCACTGGGTGGTAAAGCTCAGTTTGGTGGTCAACGTTTCGGAGAGATGGAAGTTTGGGCGCTGGAAGCATACGGCGCCGCTTACACTCTTCAGGAAATGTTAACTGTTAAGTCTGATGACGTTGCTGGTCGAACTAAGATGTATAAGAACATTGTTGATGGTGACCATCGAATGGAACCGGGAATGCCGGAATCATTTAACGTGCTGATTAAAGAAATTAGATCTTTAGCAATCGACATGGAATTAGATGTAAGTAAATAAGCAGACATCCAAGACCAGTTGTATTTCTAGTACGAACTAAATGAGCAGTGTAACGAAGAATAGTGATTATTAAAGCCTTGCCGCGATATCGCGACAGGTGGAGGATATAGAATGAAAGACCTTTTAGGGTTGCTTAAATCTCAATCACAGTCAGATGAATTTGATTCCATTCGAATAGGCTTGGCTTCACCAGAAATGATTCGAGCTTGGTCATTTGGTGAAGTAAAGAAGCCAGAAACTATTAACTATAGAACATTCAAGCCGGAACGTGACGGGCTGTTCTGCGCCAAAATTTTTGGTCCAGTTAAAGATTACGAATGTCTTTGTGGGAAATACAAGCGACTTAAACATCGTGGTGTGATCTGTGAGAAGTGCGGTGTCGAAGTTGCACTATCAAAAGTTCGTCGTGATCGTATGGGGCATATAGAATTAGCCAGCCCAGTTGCACATATCTGGTTTCTAAAGTCGCTTCCATCAAGAATTGGTTTGCTGCTGGATATGACGTTGCGTGATATTGAAAGGATTCTCTACTTTGAATCATTCGTGGTGACCGATCCAGGTATGACTACCTTGGAGAAGGGGCAGCTATTGAATGATGAGCAGTACTATGAAGCGATGGAAGAATTCAGTGATGAATTCGACGCCAAGATGGGAGCTGAAGCAGTTCAGGCTCTCATGAAAGATTTGGATGTAGATTCTGAGGTGGCTCGGCTACGTGAAGAAATTCCTGCAACCAATTCTGAAACCAAGTTGAAGAAACTTTCCAAGCGCTTAAAACTATTGGAGGCATTCGTCGATTCTGGGAACATGCCCGAGTGGATGGTAATGACTGTTTTGCCAGTTCTACCGCCTGACTTGCGTCCTTTAGTTCCTTTGGATGGAGGTCGGTTTGCGACTTCAGATTTGAATGATTTGTACCGCCGTGTAATCAATAGAAATAACCGATTAAAGCGGCTGCTGGATTTGAATGCACCTGACATTATTGTGCGTAACGAAAAACGTATGCTTCAAGAAGCAGTTGATGCGCTGTTAGATAACGGCCGCCGCGGTCGAGCGATCACCGGTTCTAATAAGCGCCCACTTAAGTCTCTTGCGGACATGATTAAAGGTAAGCAAGGGCGATTCAGGCAGAACCTCCTTGGAAAGCGAGTGGATTATTCCGGTCGATCAGTAATTGTAGTGGGACCTACACTGAGGCTTCATCAGTGTGGCTTGCCCAAGAAAATGGCACTGGAACTCTTTAAGCCTTTCATATTTGGTAAGCTTGAGCGTCGCGGTCTTGCAACGACAATTAAAGCTGCCAAGAAGATGGTTGAGCGAGAAACAACAGAAGTTTGGGATATTCTCGCAGACGTAATTCGCGAACACCCTGTTCTCCTCAACCGCGCACCAACTTTGCACAGATTAGGCATTCAAGCTTTCGAGCCAGTGCTAATTGAAGGCAAAGCAATTCAATTACACCCTCTCGTTTGTGCAGCTTATAACGCTGACTTCGATGGCGACCAAATGGCGGTTCACGTACCTCTAACGTTAGAAGCTCAGCTCGAAGCTCGAACCCTAATGATGTCAACCAACAATATCTTGGCTCCTGCTAATGGTGAGCCAATTATCGTTCCTTCACAGGACGTAGTATTGGGTCTTTATTACATGACGCGCTCGCGAGTTAACGCTAAAGGTGAAGGCATGGTCTTCGCCGATGAGAAAGAGGTACTACGTGCCTACGAGACTCGCAATGTGCACCTGCAGGCACGAATAAAGGTTCGCATTAATGATGTAGAAATAAATGATAACGGAGAAAAGATTTCCAGTACTGCAATAGTTGAGACTACAGTAGGTCGGGTATTACTTTTTAATATTGTGCCTGAGGGTCTGCCTTTTAGCATGGTTAATCAAAAGATGGGGAAGAAACCGATCTCTTCAATTCTTAATGCGTGTTATCGAAACGTTGGCTTGAAAGAGACTGTTATCTTTGCTGACCAACTAATGTATACAGGCTACAAATACTCCACGCGTTCTGGTTCATCAATTGGAGTTAACGATTTTGTTATCCCGGATGATAAAGCTTCGATCATTGCTCAGGCAAACTCTGAAGTTGAAGAAATCGAATCGCAGTTTGCTTCAGGTTTGGTGACCCAGGGTGAGAAATATAACAAGGTTATTGATATTTGGTCTCGCGCGAATGACATCGTTGCTAAGTCAATGATGGAGGGGCTCTCTACTGAGCCTGTTATTAATAAAGAAGGAAAAGAAGAGCGCCAAGAATCTTTTAATTCGGTTTATGTTTATGCTGATTCAGGTGCTCGTGGCTCTCCTGCGCAGATTCGTCAGCTCGCTGGTATGCGAGGACTCATGGCTCGCCCCGACGGTTCAATTATTGAAACACCTATTACCGCGAACTTCCGTGAAGGTTTGAGTGTATCGCAATACTTCACCTCAACCCATGGTGCTCGAAAAGGATTAGCAGATACTGCATTGAAGACAGCTAATTCTGGTTATTTGACTCGACGATTAGTGGATATTTCACAAGATTTGGTTATTACCAATCATGATTGTGGAACTACTACGGGTCTTACAATGACTCCAGTTATTGAAGGTGGTGACATCATCGCACCTTTGGGTGATCGAGTATTAGGTAGAGTGATTTCAGCTGACGTTATCGATGAGAATAGTGGTGATATTTTGGTTGAAGCTGGCACTATGATTAACGAGCAAATGGTTGAGGTTCTAGAAACCTGTGGTGTTGACCAAGTGTTTGTAAGATCACCTATTACTTGTGAAACTCGTTTTGGAATCTGTCGTATGTGCTATGGCCGTGATTTGGCCCGTGGTCATATTGCCAATGTTGGCGAAGCAGTAGGCGTAATCGCCGCCCAATCAATTGGCGAACCGGGTACTCAGCTAACCATGCGTACTTTTCATATCGGCGGTGCGGCTTCGAGAGCGACGGCAACGGATAGTGTGCAAGTTAAGAATACCGGTACCATCCACCTTAGCAATATGAAGACTGTGCAAAATATTAAAGGTGAACTGGTTGTTGTATCTCGATCAGGCCAATTGATCGTTAATGACACCAATGGCCGGGAGCGAGAGCGCTACAAACTTCCATATGGTGCTCTTATTACAATCGGTACCAAAGTTGATGTCGAAGCTGGTCAAATTGTTGCGACATGGGATCCACATACTCATCCAATCGTCTCAGAAGTGGCGGGTAAAGTTGCTTTCTCTGCGATGGAAGAAGGAATTACTGTACGCGAGCAGACTGACGAAATTACTGGCCTTTCCAGTATATCAATTATTGACCCTGCTGAACGTTCGTCTTCCGCGAAAGAACTTCGTCCAGGTGTCACAGTTGTAGATAAGAAGGGTAAGGAAGTTTGTCTACCAGGTACGACAGTGCCAGCGCATTATTTCTTGCCAGCCAATTCCATCGTCAGTTTGAGAGATGGTACTGACTTGAATATAGGTGATGTTATTGCGCGTATTCCACAAGAGGGATCGAAGACTCGTGACATTACTGGCGGTCTCCCCCGAGTTGCTGACTTGTTTGAAGCTAGAAAGCCGAAAGAGCCTGCAATACTTGCTGAAATTTCTGGTACCGTTAGTTTTGGAAAAGAAACTAAGGGTAAGCGCCGATTGGTTATTACGCCGAAAGACGGAATTAACCCCATCGATGGGTCAGATCACTACGAAGTGCTGATTCCGAAATGGCGGACCATGACAGTGTTCGAAGGTGAATATATCGAAAAAGGTGAAGTGGTATCTGAAGGGCCACCTACTCCCCATGATATTTTGCGCTTGAAAGGTGTTGAAGCTTTGGCTCAGTATATTGTGAACGAAGTGCAAGACGTTTATCGATTACAAGGTGTGAGAATTAATGATAAGCATATTGAAGTAATTGTTAGGCAGATGTTGCGTAAAGTCGAAATTAGCAACCCTGGTGATTCCACTCTTATTAAGGGTGAGCAACTCACGTACACACAAATTCTCGAAGTTAACGACAAGCTAATCGAAGATAAAAAACAAATTGCCAAGTTCGAGCGCATGTTACTCGGTATTACTAAAGCATCATTGGCGACTGAGTCATTTATCTCGGCGGCATCATTTCAGGAAACTACCCGTGTATTAACTGAGGCGGCCGTTACCGGGAAGCGTGATTTTCTGAGGGGGCTGAAAGAGAATGTGGTAGTTGGCCGTTTAATTCCAGCTGGTACCGGTTTGGCATATCACGCAGCTCGCAAGAAGAGCTACGCAGAAGCAGCAGCAGCAGCAGCAGAGAATGATGCAGTAACTGCGAGTGATGTGGAAGCGGCCTTAAGCCAGGCGCTCAGGTCTGAAAAAAGTTCATAGAATCGGACTATTAAGAATAAATCTTCTAATGAGTCCAAATTTGGACTCGTTTAGGGTACTTGAATTGGTTGACTCAGGCAGGCGGGATCATTAAACTCTCGCATCCTTTGAAAAGTCGACATTGAAAGCTCGAAAGAGCCTATAAACATAGCTAATAATGACTACATTGAGGTTTTGTAAGACACATGGCAACTATTAACCAATTAGTACGCAAACCTAGGAAGAGGAAGGTCTCTAAAAGTGGCGTGCCTGCTCTGCAAGGTTCACCGCAAAAGCGCGGAGTTTGCACTCGGGTCTATACGACAACGCCAAAGAAACCAAATTCAGCATTGAGGAAGGTTTGTCGTGTTCGTCTGGTTAACGGCTACGAAGTAACCTCCTACATTGGGGGTGAAGGTCATAACCTACAAGAGCACTCGGTGGTTCTGATTCGCGGTGGCCGTGTTAAAGACTTGCCTGGAGTGCGTTATCACACAGTGCGGGGCAGCCTTGATACTTCAGGTGTTTCCGAACGTCGCCAGGGTCGTTCTAAATATGGAGCGAAGCGTCCTAAATAGTAGTTACCGTGAAAACCGAACTAAAAAGAATTAAGAGCTATGGCAGCTATTTGCTGCTCCGACAAGCGTAAGGATACGTGACTCATCAAGGCTCTCAAAATATTTGATGGGATTGAGTAAGGCCAGGTATTTGTCGCTATTTTTTGAGTAGCTGTCAGAGAATCCTGGGTTAACCTGAATAAACATAGAGGTCTCTAATGCCCAGAAGAAGAGTAGTTGCAAAGCGTGAAGTTCTGCCCGATCCAAAATTTGGAAGTAAAATCCTCGCAAAATTCATGAACCACGTAATGGTTGATGGTAAGAAATCTGTTGCCGAGAAAATCGTTTACGGTGCTCTTGATGTTGTATCTGAGAAAACTGGTTCTGATCCTTTAGAAATATTCGAAAAAGCTTTGGATGCAATTGCACCAATGGTCGAGGTCAAGTCTCGCCGAGTCGGTGGTGCCACCTATCAAGTTCCTGTTGAAGTAAGAGTCGAGCGTCGTCATGCATTAGCAATGCGCTGGCTGGTTGAACATTCGCGGTCAAGAGGTGAGAAATCCATGGCGTTGCGTCTTGCGGGCGAAATCAATGATGCGGCAGAAGGTCGTGGCAGTGCCGTTAAGAAACGCGAAGACGTGCATCGTATGGCTGAAGCCAACCGGGCATTCTCCCATTATCGTTTTTAAAAATTGATTCAAACGAATCCTTCAACTGAATTTTTACTGAGAATATAGCTTTGGCTAGAAAACACCCATTAAGTCGGTATCGCAATATCGGTATTGCGGCTCATGTGGATGCAGGTAAAACAACAACTACTGAGCGTGTATTATTCTATACGGGTATTTCACACAAGATAGGTGAGGTACACGATGGCGCCGCTACCATGGATTGGATGGAGCAGGAACAAGAGCGTGGTATTACGATCACCTCTGCTGCAACTACATGTTTCTGGAACGGAATGGATAGCCAGTACGAAGAGCATCGCATTAATATCATCGACACACCGGGCCATGTTGATTTCACAATTGAAGTGGAGCGTTCGCTGCGCGTATTGGAGTTTGGAGGCAGGCTATTCGCTATCAAGTTCCACGCATGGTATTCGTGAATAAGATGGACCGGGTCGGTGCTGACTTTCTTAAAGTTGTAGAGCAAATGAAAGATCGCTTAGGTGCGGTTGCTGTTCCTCTGCAGCTGGCAATTGGTGCTGAAGATGAATTTAAAGGTGTAATTGATTTAGTGAAAATGAAATCAATTATCTGGAGTGAAGAAGATCAAGGCACGACATTCAGCTACGAAGAAATTCCAGCGGATCTGCAGGATCTCGCCCAAGATTGGCGTGAGCATATGTTGGAATCGGCCGCAGAGGCCAATGAAGAAGCCATGGACAAGTACTTGAATACTGGTGACCTTGATGAAGCGGAGTTAATGTCGGCAATTCGTGACCGTACTCTGGCTAACGAAATCGTGCCTGTTCTTTGCGGCTCAGCTTTTAAGAACAAAGGCGTTCAAGCTGTATTGGATGCGGTGATTGATTACATGCCAGCTCCAACAGAAGTTAAAGAAATTGAAGGCATGTTAGAAGATGGCACTACTACTACCTGCCCGGCAGACGACAGTGCGCCTTTTGCGGCGCTAGCCTTCAAGATTGCCACTGACCCCTATGTTGGGACATTGACATTCTTTCGAGTTTATTCTGGCACCTTGAATTCTGGCGATACAGTCTATAACCCGCTTAAGCACAAGAAAGAGCGTGTGGGTCGTATGGTGCAAATGCACTCAAATACACGTGAAGAAATTAAAGAAGTTCTGGCAGGAGACATCGCAGCGGCCATTGGTCTTAAGGATGTAACTACTGGCGAGACTTTATGTGCTCAAAACCATATTGTTACACTAGAGAAAATGGATTTCCCTGAGCCAGTTATCTCTGTTGCTGTGGAACCGAAGAGTAAAGCTGATCAGGAAAAAATGGGTATCGCACTAGGCAAACTTGCTCAAGAAGATCCTTCGTTCCGAGTCGAAACCGACGAAGAGTCCGGGCAAACTATTATTTCAGGCATGGGTGAACTTCACCTTGATGTTCTGGTAGATAGAATGCGGCGCGAATTCAGTGTTGAAGCGAACATCGGTAAGCCACAGGTTGCTTATCGAGAAACTATTAAGAAAATTGTGGAAATCGAAGGCAAACATGTCAAACAGTCAGGTGGTCGAGGTCAATACGGTCACGTGTGGTTGCGTCTTGAACCGTTGGATCCTGATGCTGAGTATGAATTCGTCAACGAGATTGTTGGTGGTATTGTTCCAAGAGAATATATTCCAGCTGTAGATAAAGGTGTGCAGGAGCAGATGAAAAATGGCTGTCTTGCTGGTTATCCATTATTGGCGATGAAAGTAACTCTTTATGATGGTTCATTCCACGATGTCGACTCCAGTGAAATGGCGTTCAAAATTGCTGGCTCTCAAGCGCTGAGGAAAGGCGCTCTAGAAGCTGATCCCGCCTTGCTTGAGCCAATGATGAAAGTGGAAGTTGTTACTCCCGAAGAATACATGGGTGACGTAATGGGCGATCTCAATCGTCGTCGTGGCATGGTTCAAGGCATGGAAGATAGTGCTATGGGTAAAGTAATCGATGCGGAAGTTCCTCTCGCTGAGATGTTTGGCTACGCAACTGATTTGCGTTCGGCCACACAAGGTCGAGCAACATATACAATGGAATTTGATAAATATGCGGAAGTGCCAGGCAATATTGCTGAAGGCATTATTAATACTAACTAGTTAACTTTAACTGAGTAAAACTATCAATTTGTGCGCTGATTTAGGACGAGAGTAGATCAACGCTATATATTTGAATGAGGTGATATTGTGGCGAAGGAAAAATTCGAAAGAACCAAGTTACACGTAAACGTCGGAACTATTGGTCACGTTGACCATGGCAAGACGACTTTAACGGCCGCGTTAACACGGGTGTGTGCAGAAGCTTACGGTGGCGAAGTTAAAGACTTCGATCAAATCGATAATGCACCAGAAGAAAGAGAGCGTGGTATTACGATCGCGACATCGCACGTAGAGTACGATTCAACTAATCGTCACTATGCCCACGTTGACTGTCCAGGCCACGCTGATTATGTGAAAAACATGATTACCGGTGCGGCCCAAATGGATGGCGCTATTCTGGTTGTATCGGCAGCAGACGGTCCTATGCCCCAAACGCGAGAACACATCCTGCTGTCCCGTCAGGTAGGCGTACCTTATATCGTTGTATTCATGAATAAAGCGGATATGGTTGACGATGAAGAATTACTTGAGTTGGTTGAAATGGAAATCCGTGAACTCCTAGACCTCTACGAATTTCCAGGTGACGATACTCCAATCATTATTGGTTCAGCCCTTAAAGCACTTGAAGGCGATACATCTGACATCGGTGTACCTGCGGTGCAGAAACTGGTAGAAACCTTGGACTCCTACATCCCAGAGCCTAAGCGTGATATTGAAAAGCCATTTTTGATGCCAATCGAAGACGTGTTCTCAATTTCAGGTCGTGGCACAGTTGTTACTGGCCGTATTGAGCGTGGTATTGTGAATGTCAGTGACGAAATGGAAATTGTTGGTGTCAAGGATACGATGACTACGGTTTGTACCGGAGTTGAGATGTTCCGTAAATTGCTAGACGAAGGACGCGCTGGTGAGAACGTTGGTGTTCTCTTGCGTGGTACTAAGCGTGAAGAAGTTGAACGTGGTCAGGTATTGGCTAAGCCAGGTTCGATTACGCCACACACTAAATTCGAAGCTGAAGTGTATATTTTGAGTAAAGATGAGGGTGGACGACATACTCCATTCTTCAAAGGCTATCGTCCACAGTTTTACTTCCGGACTACTGATGTGACAGGCGCTTGTGAATTACCAGAAGGTGTGGAAATGGTAATGCCGGGTGACAACGTGAAGATGGAAGTATGCTTGATAGCACCGATTGCGATGGATGAAGGCTTACGCTTTGCTATTCGTGAAGGTGGCCGCACCGTTGGAGCGGGCGTAGTTGCTAAGATTATAGAATAATAAGATTGGCTTGTTCTTTTATAAAGCCAGCCCTCTTACGCGGGCTGGCTTTTCTGTTTTTGGGTTGGTGATTTTTAGTGAAGTGATTTTGGAGGTGGAGCTATAAATAGAAACCACTTTGGGTTAGCACGCTCTCTTCACAGATGCCCCAGATTTCCGCGGTCGGTCCAAAGTTTCATAAACAATTTTCCTTCGCGCATTTTTTGCTGCCGCGAAAAAATGCACCACCCTATCGCTCGCAATTCCTAGTCAGTACTGAAATTGTCAGGGATATCCAATAAGTGCGACGGTATTGAGCAAAATAGTTATAAATTAGCCAAAAACCTTCTAATTATCGTGGGGAATAGTAGTTTGTAGAATAGATGTGAATATAGTCAATTTTTATCATAAAAATTGTAGTTTTTCGTCTTAGAATTTTAAAAGGATCAAATATGCTGAAAGCCAGAGAAAAAGCGGGTTTCAGGCAAGGTTTTTCTTGACTTGAAAGAGCGCCGACCTTAAAATTCGCATCCTTTTTTGACGTTTAAAGGTTGAGCGCTGAAAAAGTAAGCAGTAACTAATTAATTTTTAAGCAAAATCTTGGAGTTTTAGGTAGATGTCAAATCCGTCAGCTCAGCGAATCAGAATTCGCCTTAAGGCCTTCGATCACCGGCTGATTGATCAATCTACCCAGGAAATCGTAGATACTGCAAGGCGCACTGGTGCTCAGGTCAAAGGACCGATCCCATTGCCTACGAATAAAGAGAGATTTACTGTGCTGATTTCACCACACGTCAATAAAGACGCGCGGGACCAGTATGAAATCCGCACTCATAAGCGACTTCTGGATATTGTCGAACCAACTGAGAAGACAGTTGATGCTTTGATGAAGCTAGATTTAGCAGCGGGTGTGGAAGTGCAAATTAGTTTAGGTTAATAGAACTAGCAATAACTAGAAACAGAGTAATATAGAAATACAGTAATAAAAAAATACCAGGCAATAGAGCATTCAGTCCTTTTTGCCCTTTATAAAAGTTTTGGCGCACTGATATTTATGTCACTCATAAGTGGTGGCACACATAGTGTAACGCGTCAGCGGCCATAGCGGGTTTTAGCCCCGTGCACGGTGAGGTTTATAATAATGTCGATTGGTTTAGTCGGTCGGAAAAGCGGTATGACACGCGTTTTCACTGAAGATGGCACATCTATTCCTGTAACGGTTGTAGAAGTACAACCAAACCGGGTTACCCAAATTAAAACCGCGGAAACAGATGGTTATAGTGCTATTCAAGTCACTATGGGAGCGCGTCGTGCATCTCGTGTGAGTAAATCACTTGCTGGTCATTTTGCTAAGGCAAACACGGAAGCTGGCTCTGGTCTTTGGGAGTTTCGCACTGAAGGCGAAGAAGCAGCAGAGCTCGAAATGGGTAGTGAAATAAAGGTAGATCAATTTGAAGCGGGACAGAAAGTAGACGTTACAGGTATTTCGAAAGGTAAAGGTTTTCAAGGTGGCGTTAAGCGCCACAATTTCCAAATGCAAGATGCAACACATGGTAACTCAATTTCTCACCGTGCTCCTGGTTCGATTGGTCAGTGTCAAACGCCAGGTAGAGTTTGGAAAGGTAAGAAAATGGCTGGTCAAATGGGGAATGTTAGAAAGACTACGCAGTCTTTGGAAGTGATTAGAGTTGATCTTGATAATAACCTTCTTCTTATCAAAGGTGCCCTTCCAGGTGCTACCGGATCAAACATAATAGTCCGTCCAGCAATTAAAACTAAGGGGTAAGCAATGGAACTTAATCTTGCATTGCCCGGAAAGAAGACGGGCAAAGAAAAAATCTCATTATCTGATGAGTCATTCGGTCGCGAATATAACGAACCTCTAGTTCACCAGACAGTTGTTACTTATTTGGCTGGCGCTCGCCAAGGCAGTGTTAAGCAAAAGACTCGTTCAGAAGTACGTGGTGGTGGGCGAAAACCATGGCGCCAAAAGGGAACTGGCCGAGCACGTGCAGGAACTATTCGAAGTCCAATCTGGCGTAGCGGTGGTGTTACTTTCGCAGCTAAGCCACAAGACCACAGCAAGAAACTTAATAAGAAAATGTACCGCGGTGCAATGCAGTGCATTCTTTCAGAATTAATCAGAAAAGAAAGATTATTCGTAGTAAGCGACTTCTCTTTGGAGTCTCACAAGACCAAGGATCTGGTTAGCAAACTTAAAGAATTTGAATTAGACAACGTTTTGATTGTTTCAGATCAGGTCGAGAATAACTTGTATCTAGCTGCTAGAAATTTGCACAAAGTTGATGTGTTAGATGTTACCGGCGTTGATCCTGTTAGCTTGATTGGATTTGATAACGTGTTGATAACAGTTGCTGCTCTTAAGAAAGTTGAGGAGATGTTGTCATGACTCCGGAGCGTATGTACACAGTAATTCTTGGACCTCATGTGTCAGAAAAAACGACTATCTTGGGTGAAGAAAACAATCAGTACACATTTAGAGTGGCGATGGATGCTACGAAGCCAGAAATTAAGGCGGCTGTTGAAGGGATATTCGAAGTAGTTGTCGAAGACCTTCAGGTATTGAATGTTAAAGGCAAAACCAAGCGTACCAATCGCGGTAAAATTCGTCGTCGCTCGAATTGGAAAAAAGCCTACGTAAGACTGGAAGCAGGTCATGAAATTGATCTAGCTGACGTTGGATAGCGGGGATAAAGGATTAAATCATGCCAGTAGTTAAGTGTAAGCCAACTTCCCCAGGGCGCCGGTTTGTCGTCAAGGTTGTGAATCCTGATCTGCATAAGGGTGCGCCTTACGCGCCGTTGACTGCTCCCAAGCCAAAGAATGGTGGTCGTAATAATAAAGGCCGAATTACTACCCGTCACCAAGGCGGTGGTCACAAGCAGAAGTATCGAATTATTGATTTTCGTCGCAACAAAGACGGAATCGAAGCAAAAGTAGAGCGACTTGAGTACGACCCCAACCGTTCCGCGAATATTGCTTTATTGCTTTATGCCGATGGTGAACGCCGTTACATCATAGCGCCAGGCAAAATAAGTACTGGTGATGTCTTAATGTCCGGCGAAGGTGCCTCAATAAAAGTAGGTAACTGCCTACCACTTAGAAACATTCCATTAGGTAGCACAGTCCATTGCCTAGAAATGAAGCCAGGTAAAGGGGCCCAAATAGCACGTAGCGCGGGGACTTCAATCCAATTGGTTGCCCGTGAAGGTGATTATGCCACTTTGCGATTACGCTCTGGTGAAATGAGAAAAGTACTTTCCGATTGTCGCGCGACATTAGGTGAAGTATCAAATTCAGAGCATAGTTTGCGCTCACTCGGTAAAGCCGGTGCCAAGCGATGGAGAGGTGTTAGACCAACGGTCCGTGGTGTTGCTATGAACCCAGTTGATCACCCTCATGGTGGTGGTGAAGGTAGAACGTCTGGCGGGCGTCATCCTGTATCGCCTTGGGGTACACCGACTAAGGGTTATAAAACAAGAACTAATAAGCGAACGGATAAAATGATTGTCCGTCGCAGAAATTCAAGCCGCTAAGGCTGAATAGGGGAAACTAAGCGTGCCACGTTCACTGAAAAAAGGCCCATTTATCGATCTTCACTTGATGAAGAAAGTGCAGACTGCTGTTGAGGTCAATGATAAGCGTCCAATCAAAACATGGTCGAGGCGCTCAATGATCTCTCCAGATATGCTGGGTCTAACAATTGCTGTGCATAATGGTCGGCAGCATGTTCCTGTTTTCGTAAGTGAAGACATGGTTGGACACAAGCTGGGTGAATTCGCTGTTACTCGCACTTATCGTGGGCACAACGCAGATAAGAAAGTACGTTAAGAGGCTGAAAATGGAAGTAAGAGCAAGATTAAAAGGCGCACGCCTCTCAGCACAAAAAGCCAGGCTTGTTGCGGATCAGGTACGTGGAAAGGCTGTCGAAGAAGCGCTAGAGGTGCTGTCTTACAGTCCGAGAAAAGGTGCAGCAATAATTAAGAAGATTTTGAATTCTGCCATCGCTAATGCTGAACATAACGAAGGCGCTGATGTAGATGAGCTAAAAGTATCAACGATTTGTGTTGATGAAGGTATGACTATGAAACGTATTATGCCAAGAGCAAAAGGTCGCGCAGATAGGATTCTTAAGCGTTCATGTCACATAACAATTACAGTTGCTGATAGCTAGGAGTATCGGATGGGTCAAAAAGTACATCCAACTGGAATTCGACTCGGCATAGTCAAGAAGCACACTTCTGTGTGGTATGCCGAAGGTCAAGAATATGCAGATAACCTTTTGGTTGATTTACAGGTTCGTGACTTTGTGAAGAAGCGATTGGCAAATGCGTCGGTTTCTCGAGTTGAAATCGAACGGCCTGCACAGACAGCCAAGTTAACCATTTACACCGCGCGACCTGGTATCGTAATTGGCAAGAAAGGCGAAGATGTTGAAGCTCTGCGTAGAATTCTTGCTGAAAAGATGGGTGTTCCTGTTCAGATTAACATCGAAGAAATTCGCAAACCTGATCTTGATGCTCAATTAGTGGCAGACAGCGTGGCTTCTCAACTAGAGCGTCGAGTAATGTTTCGGCGTGCCATGAAGCGATCAGTGCAAAACGCCATGCGTCAGGGAGCTGAAGGGATCAAGGTGCAGGTTGGTGGTCGTTTGGGCGGAGCAGAGATTGCGCGTTCAGAATGGTATCGCGAAGGTCGCGTGCCTTTGCATACTTTGCGCGCAGACATCGATTATGCAGCGTCTGAGGCCAACACTACTTACGGCATCATTGGTGTAAAAGTATGGATATTTAAAGGTGAGATTTTGGATCTGGACGAGGCCATCGTGCCCGCACAAACCCAGGCCAACTAGAGGAATAAGAACGTGTTACAACCGAAGCGCACAAAATTTCGCAAAATGATGAAGGGCCGTAATAGAGGTCTTGCACATCGTGGTAGCAA
>Ga0302135_10001212_pt1 | contig 15489 bp, 11 predicted proteins | sample CBN3_surface_MG_FD_203119 | JGI IMG/M metagenome (GOLD analysis project Ga0302135, IMG submission 203119) | Marine microbial communities from Western Arctic Ocean, Canada - CBN3_32.1 | ecosystem: Environmental > Aquatic > Marine > Oceanic | place: Canada: Western Arctic Ocean | collected...
ATCGGTGCTGCTTTACTGCCATCAGCTTCGCCCATAATACCAGAGCCTAACCGGCCAGGTTTTCCGAGAGACTTGAATGCATTATTTGTATAGCCAATTTCGAACGCACCGAAGCCGCCTTCAATAGCACCCCAGTAATCTTTAACGTTTTCTTCAGTCAGTTCAGCATAAGCGCCGACGAACAGACCGTTGGCTAGAGTTTGCTCAAGAGCAAATGCGACCTTGAAATCATTGTAAAGGTTGATTCCAGTCTCAGCATGCTTCCACTTATTAGCGGCTGCATCATAACAAGCTTTGGCGCCATCTTCTGCGTCGTAAGCAGTAGTTCCACCAATAAGAGCTTCCAGGAGCAGTGCCTCAGCAGCAGTTAGCTCGCCAACGCCTTCGCACTCGGTTGAACTACCGGTCCAAAACCCAGCTTTTGCATCCATTTCAATGGTAAGAGTGAAGCCCTCTTCAATCTCAACCGGCTCAGGCATTAAATCAGCAGCCGAAACAGCGGTTACGAGCATCGCGCTCGCCACCAAGGCCGTTGTTCCAAGTAGTATCTTTTTCATTTTTGCCCTCTTTCGAGTTTTATTTAAATTAACATGCGGAAACGCCGCTATTTAACAAATTAGGCTCAGTTCAAATCTTTCAAGAAGGATTCGTCCCAAAGCACTTGAATAGAACAATCACAAAAGAGGAGGGGTATCGTCAACTACAGAACTGTGCGGTTTTGCCCTTTGTCACTAGGTGTTGCAACTTCACCACAATATTGCCATGAAACTTGGGCAAATCGTTCTAACAAGCTCATAAAGCTAAGTATTTATGACATATTGCACGTAAAAGTGCGGAGCGTTAGAAACCTTTTGTAAACACTTTCAGCTGGCTTCAACCAGTACAATTGGAATTATTTGACATGACACGTGATCAACACCCGCTAATTAGCAGTTTCTTTTTGGCAAAGGCGTCGTTTTCTTCAATATTGCCGCGCGGCCTTGCGCTGGTGAGTTGTTTTGCGTTCATGCTTCCAGCCTGCACCAGCCAATCATCATTTGATGGTAGCACTGCCCCAAATAAACCGAGCGGTGAGAATGCAATTCAACTTATAGGCTCAAACAATATACTGAGCGGTGGCGGTAGCCAGGGCGGCGCTAAAATTGGTGTAAATGCCCTGTTGTGGCGCGCGGCCCTCGATACAATCTCGTTCATACCCCTAGCCTCGGCCGATCCGTTTGGTGGTCTCATTATTACTGAATGGCACACAGAACCAACAGCACCTGATGAACGCTTCAAGTTAACTATCTATATCTTGGATACGGATTTGCGCGCCGATGCGCTTCGCGTCAGCTATTTCCGTCAAATTAGATCAGGAGATCGTTGGATTGATGCCGAGGTAAGCAATGGAACACAGCGTAAGCTTGAAGACGCGATCTTGACGAGTGCACGTCAGATGCGCATTGCTGCTACCACCGAAGACTAGAGTCCGCTTAGGCTCAGCACTTACATGTTTTTATAGTTGCGGGAATGCATAGCGATGGAGCGCTATATTGCTCAACAAGTTGAGCCTCGCTGGCAGAAGGCGTGGGATCAACACAAACTGTTTCAGGCCGGAAGCGACCAATCTCTGCCCAAATACTATGTACTTGAGATGTTTCCCTACCCGTCCGGGCGCATTCATATGGGCCATGTGCGCAACTACACCATGGGAGATGTGGTCGCACGCTATAAAAGAGCATGTGGGTTTAACGTGCTCCATCCGATGGGTTGGGACGCCTTTGGCATGCCGGCTGAAAATGCCGCAATGCAGAATAATGTCCACCCCGCCACCTGGACCCACGACAATATTGCCGCAATGAGAGAACAGCTCAAACTTCTCGGCCTGTCACTAGATTGGGAGCGTGAATTTGCGACCTGTGATCCAGAATATTATGTCCACCAGCAGCATCTGTTTTTAGATTTTCTTAAAGCTGGATTGGTTACGCGCAAGACTTCAAAGGTCAACTGGGATCCAATTGACCAAACCGTGCTGGCCAACGAGCAGGTAATTGAGGGTCGCGGCTGGCGCTCGGACGCCATAGTTGAATCGCGTGAGCTAACTCAATGGTTTTTTAGAATTACCGAGTTTGCAGACGATTTGCTGGATTCATTGTCTAGCCTTGAACGCTGGCCCGATAAAGTGCGCCTCATGCAAGATCGCTGGATTGGCCGTTCCGAGGGCATGCGTGTATTATTTGAGCTCGAAAATGTGCCCTCTGGGATCCCGTCTGATGTACTGGAGATATATACAACTCGTCCAGACACTCTATTTGGCGCCAGTTTTTGCGCAATATCCATTGATCATCCCCTGGCCAAAGCATCGACCGAGCGCAATCCGGCATTGGCCGACTTTATAACTGAATGCCGCCGCCGTGGCACAACGCTAGAGGAAATAGAAACTGGAGAGAAACTGGGATTTGATACGGGAATAACCGCCCGACACCCATTCATAGCCAACCTTGATATTAAAATATTTGTCGCCAATTTTGTTCTCATGGAATACGGCACCGGCGCGATATTCGGCTGCCCGGCACACGACCAGCGTGACCTTGATTTTGCTCGTAAATATGATCTGGCCGTTCGACCGGTAGTAATGCCGGCCGGGAGCAATCCTAAATCCTACAGTATTCTTAATGAAGCCTATGTCGGCGCCGGTGTGCTCGCCAACTCCGACTTTTTGAATGGCCTTGAGGTTTCCGCCGCCAAGGAACTCATGGCCGACACTCTTGAAAAAATGCAAGTGTCCGGGCGTCAGCAAGGAACACGCGCTGTTAATTACCGGCTACGTGATTGGGGAATTTCCCGCCAGCGATATTGGGGGTGTCCAATACCGATTATTCATTGCTCTGAATGCGGTATAGTACCAGTGCCCCGGGCCGATCTTCCCGTACGCCTGCCAGATGATGTCTCTTTTGATGTGCCGGGAAACCCCCTCGATCGTCATCCAACATGGAAACATGTGACCTGCCCTAGTTGCAGCGGCAGCGCGACCAGAGAAACGGACACATGCGACACATTTGTCGACTCATCATGGTACTTTGCCAGATTTTGTGATTCAAAGTCCAAACAACCCACTAATCTACAGGCGGTCGATTATTGGTTACCTGTCGACCAATATATTGGAGGCGTTGAGCATGCAATTCTACACCTGCTCTATTCGCGCTTTTTCACCCGAGCGATGCGTCAAACCAACCATTGCAAGATTGATGAGCCGTTCGAGGGTTTGTTTACTCAAGGGATGGTGACCCATGAAACTTATAAAGATGAAAATGGCGCATGGATCTATCCCGAAGAAGTTGATTTCCGCGGGACAGATCCTGTCCACGTGGAGACTGGCTCTCCGGTCAAGATCGGCGCCATCGAAGCGATGTCAAAATCTAAGAAAAACATCGTCGACCCTAGCGCAATCGTCCAACTTTACGGAGCGGATACTGCACGCTGGTTCATTCTTTCAGATACCCCGCCTGAAAGAGACATCCAATGGACCGAATCCGGCATTGATTCATCGGCCAAGTTTGTTCAGCGAATTTGGCGCTTTATCACTGATTTTTCCACCAATCTAACCCCACCAGATGTTGAAAAACCTCCCCGAATGACCCCTCACGCCAGGGCAATACGGGAGGTAACTCATCGCGCCGCCGCACATGTGACCGAAGCTTTGGAAAACCTACGGTTTAATCGTGCCGTCGCTCATATTTATGAAATGACCAATGATTTGACCCCATTGCTCACCGAAACGGATTCATTGAAGGCTAGCGACGTTGGTTGGGCTAAACGTGAAGCTTTACAAGTTTACGTTAAATTATTCGCACCGATGATGCCCCACCTAGCCGAGCAGTGTTGGTCTTCTCTTGGACTAACCAGTCTTGTAGCCGCCGAACCATGGCCTGAGATCGACACCTCATTGACACTCGCGGATACCGTAACAATTGTGGTACAAGTGAACGGGAAGCGGCGCGGTGAGATCGAAGTCCCTCGCGGCACCAACCCGGAACAAATAGAATCAATGGCGCTAAACCTTGAGAATGTCATGAGGGCTATTTCTGATCAGAAGATTCTAAAGATAGTTGTTGTCCCTGAGAGGATAGTGAATGTCGTCATCTGAATTTATTCGGAGGTCTGCCTCGTTCATCATTGTTGTAGTGATGTTAAGTATGATCATGGCCTGTGGGTTTAGGCCCGTTTATGGCACTCAGGATTCAACATATGCGGCACAAGAAGTCACCGCCTCTATCAAAATTTCCCCAATAAAGGATCGTGTCGGGCAACGTATCCGTAATGAACTTATTCGCCAACTTACCCCCAATGGCGAGCCTTATGATGCTCCCTATTTGATGACACTTCATGTCACAGTCTCCGAGCGCAACGCCTTTACTGCAACAGACCGCGATATCGACCGTATTAGCGTACTGGTTTCTGCTAGGTTTCAAGTCATTGATACGGCAAGTCTTCCCGCGCCAGACACAGAAATTCCTCCAGCGCCGATCTACGCAGATACAGCGTTTGCCGAATCTAGTTTTACTCGGTTCCCATCGGAATTTGCCAATATTCGCGCCCGTCAGGATGCTGAAAATCGGGCAGCTAACGAAGTTGCAACCCTTATCCGCAACCAGGTCATCGCTGCAATCGTTGCCGGCAGCGAGAACTGACCTAGGTAGCTTCCAGTGGTTGCAATCAAAGCACACAATGTAGAGGCGTTTCTTTCAAAGCTTCCATCTGGAATTGATGCCATATTAGTCTATGGCCCAGATCACGGCCTTGTCCATGAGCGTCTTTCTGCCCTTATCTCTCATTTTGCTTCCGATCCATCAGATCCATTTTGCGTCTCCTATTTGCATGATGCTGATATCACTCGTGATCCAGGCAGCTTAAACAATTCCCTTTTTGCTCTTGCTTTTGGGTCCGAAAAGCGAACTGTTGTCGTCAGGATTGCTGATCTCAAAACAGCAACGATAGTTGCAAAATCAATTGATGAAGAGCGCGCTGCTAACCTTTTAGTGTCGGCAGGAGATCTGAGGCCAAGTTCACCACTGCGTAAGATCTTTGAATCTTCAGCTACTTGCGCTGCTGTGCCGTGTTATGCAGATGACAATAATGCAATTGGCCGGTTGATCGATCGCGAGCTGTTAGCACTTGATCAGACAATCGATCCAGAGGCCAAAGCTATGTTGACATCACGCCTGGGTAGCGACCGATCCTCCAGCAAGAGCGAAATTGAAAAACTATCACTTTATGCCGGGCCCAACAGAACAATTACCGTCTCGGATATCGCTGCAATCTGCTCGGATGTCTCGCAGATTTCGCTCGACCAGCTTTGCGATGCTATCGCATTTGGTGATTTAGACAAAGTTGAGCGTAGTTTTTCCAGGGCCATTGAATCAGGTACCGCTCCAAGTCAAATCATACGAACCGTACTTATGCATTTCCAGCGACTCCATATATTATCATGTCAATTAATAAAAGGCGGATCGGCAGCATCCGCTGTCACCCAATTCAGACCACCTATTTATTTCCAGCGTCGAGATGGCATCATCAGACAGTTAACGCTTTGGAATGACAAAAAACTACGCCGCGCCTTGGATATAGCCGCCAGTGGAGAGCGCTTATCGCGGGGGGAGGCTACAATTGCCATGACATCAGTCTCACGCAGTCTTCTCCGCATCGCGATGCTCTTAAGTACAACCAAAAAATCATAACGGCCAATGTCATTTGACATCTTGCCGATAGCCAAGCAAGACCAGAAAATCTAAACCGCGCCGCTAGCTTTGAACATTGGTCACGAGACAACTGCCTGCGGGATCAATCTGATCCCACCCAATCCCATATCAGCCATTATTACTGGCAATACATATTCCCTAAAAATAACAAATGCCCTGCAATCAACATCATTACTATCCTCAAGCAGCTGCATCACCGCCGCCGGTGGCACCCGCCACTGGCCGCCAACGCGGACGTCTTTGAGCTAGCCTGACTTCAAAAGCCGGTAGGCCGTCGGGATCGAGACGCAGGGATAACGGGCGAGCTGGCTTACGGTGAGGGGAGGTGGCGTTGCTGCTGAGAACTCGCGGGCAAGCGGCGCGGCCGAGAAGGCATGCAAGCGCAACCAGCGAGGTAGCCGGATCCACGAGGCGAAGGGCCGCACGAGAAGCCGTTTGCGTAACCACGAATTTAGGTAAACTTGCGGCAATTAATGCCCTCGAACGACTTCGAAATTTCGGACGTAGAATAGAATTGCGGAATCCAAAGGAGGCGCTGAGCAACGAGTGCCGGCCCCAATGAATCCGCGGACAATCGCAGTACAGTGCATAAAGTGTTGGCTTTGGTGAGCAAGCGATCCACGAGAATCGTACGATGACTCGTCGTTAGGCAGTTCGAAGCGCAGCTGACGTTGCCTGCTCCGTGACATTTATTTCAAGAAGCGATGATGTCGGCAGCGGTCACCTGTCAACGAACCTCGACCAAGCCTTCTCGTAGGCGAGGCGATTAGCAGATCGAATCGTGGCTAATTGCCTTCGATCCATTTTTTGCTTCTGCCCGGGCCGCTTTGCATCTTCTGTACCCTTCGGGAAGGATTGGTGTAATAGGCGATTGATGTTCTCATTCGAGCCCACTGCCAGGGCTTTGCGGGTGACAAAAGTAGGCAGCGATATCGGTTTCCAATTTGGACCGTTTATGATCAGCAAGTTGCGGTGACAACACCGGGCCATCGTAAGTCGTCCGGAGCTAGTATACGAGGCTACATATGCCCCGCAGTTGACCTATTGGTTGACGCGTCGCATTGATTAGGTGCGCAGCTGTAGTTCGAACTTATCAAGATGAAAGCAAAAATGAAGAAGATTGCTGCCAGTCAAGCGAGCCTCATGGAGCCAGCTAACGGAAACTCGCGCGCAGATTTCGTTTATAAGGCGTTGCTGACGGCACTAAAGAAAGGGCAATACACCACCGGACAACGAATTCGAGAGGAGGAGGTGGCTCAGCATCTCGGTGTGAGTCGTACGCCCGTCCGAGAGGCACTATCAAGGCTTAAGTCACGCGGTCTGTTAGAAATTGCGGCTGGTGGTCTCGTCGTTGTTCGATTGTCGCGCGCTCAAATTATTGAGCTTTATACAATGCGTGAAATTCTGGAGGGATCGGCCGCACGGCTTGCGGCTCAATACGCAACGCCGTCGGAAATCGCTACCCTTTGGCATATCGAGCGTAGTTTTGAGACTAAATTTGACGATCAGCTCCAGCTCGCTCGAATTAATCGAGAACTCCACGAAGGAATATATGAAGCGGCGCGCAATCGATATCTTGTCCGTTCACTCATTGAGCTGAATGAGTCGCTCGCCCTTTTACCTAACCCTACCTTTTCGTTCGAAGGCCGGGCGAAGCTTGCCGCCCAAGAGCATGGTAAAATCATTTCCGCGGTTGAGAAACGCAATGCCGATCTCGCCGAACTTTTAGCTCGGGAGCACATCAGAATGGCACAGGAAGTTCGCTTGACCATGATGTTCGACGAGCATTGAATTCCGACTGGGCCCGCGAGCTAACGATGATGTTTTGATCGTACTGCCCGGCCCCCACTGAGTGGTCCGGGGATTATGTTATTTGCCGACATCCGAGAATGAGCAGGTCGTGTCTCAGCTTACCGTTGACGCTATCACAGGTAGGCAGTCCTCGCGCCGACGGAAGTGATCTGCTCTTGAAGAGCCTTGGCCAGGAACTCGCGACCGTAACTCCTTCGGAATGACACTCTGATTGAGGCTTTGACCGGCCTTGCACCCGCAAAACACCGACCTACCGCAGCACGGCGACGATCTATTCTGCCGTATGTCTCTTCCTTGCCATCAATCTTGTCTTACACGACAAAACGACAATTCAGGGAGGATTACTTCAACGGTCGCAGCTCAGCACAATTCACTACCCGAAAAGCGAAGAACCCAACCTTACCACCCCCTTAGACCAACTCCCAATTGCGGCAAATACTTACGGCGTCGCTTCGCATCCGAATGTATACAATTAGTTTTTAATGTGGTAGAATATGCGGGTCGCCGCATGCGCGCCTGATCCCCCTGCGCCGTGTTCCCACCAATTGAGAGGAAGTACCGGTGCAGCTTGTCTTAGACAGTACAATCAACACCAAAAACAAGCACAACGCCATCTACGTCGCTCAGTGTAGAAGTGGGGACTACGGTATCGCAAAATCCGGGTCCATGCACAGAATATCGTTTAAGTGTGGTCAGAGGAAATAGGAAAATGTCAGTTTCTAAAAAACGGTCGCAAGCGTCGACGGAGTCCTCTGAGCGGGCTTCTGCGGGGGCGGGAAGTGACATTTACGACGTTGTGGTCGTTGGCAAGGGAAATGCGGCCCTGTGTTCGGCTGTTGCTGCGTGCGAAAAGGGCGCTCGCGTTGCAATTCTCGAAGCGGCAAGCGTCGATGAGTCTGGCGGGAACAGCTGTTTTGCCGGTGGCGTGATGCGTTTTGCCTATAACAGCGTAAAGGACCTTCAGCGGCTTACTGACATTTCAGAGGAAGAAGCGCGCGATGTGGATTGGGACAGCAACACTGTCGACGAATTCTACGATGACCTTTATCGCGTGACAAATTTCCGGACCGATCCTGCACTATCCGAATTGCTGGTAACGAGAAGTTTTGAGACCATGGTGTGGCTTCGCAGCCATGGCGTACGTTTCGATCCGAACTACGGCGCACAATCGGCCGTAATAGATGGTAAACGCCGTTTTTTTGGTCGCTTCCCCTTGCATGTTTCCGGCGGCGGTCCCGGTCTCGTCGAGGCCACAAATAAAGCGGCAGTCAAAATGGGCGTCGAAATATTTTATGAAACCCGCGCAACATCGCTTATTTATGAAAATGAGCAGGTTGTCGGAGTTAGGGCAAAGGTAAATGGATCAGCCAAAGAGTTTCGGGCGAAGGCAGTGATCCTTGGCTGCGGCGGCTTCGAATCCAACCCGGAGTGGCGTGCGCGCTATTTAGGCCCGGGTTGGGACCTCGCAAAAGTTCGCGGCACGCGTTTCAATATGGGAGACGGCCTGAAGATGGCGCTGGAGATCGGTGCTTCTGCTTTCGGCAATTGGTCGGGGCGACATGCCGTTTCCTGGGAGCGCTATGCGTCCGAGTTCGGCGATGTTACCAATAGTCATGGGCCATACCGCCATAGTTACCCCTACTCAATCATGATCAATGCCGAGGGGAAACGCTTCGTCGATGAAGGAGCCGATTTTTATAACTACACCTATGCCAAATATGGCGCAGAGGTGCTGAAGCAGCCCGGGCACTTCGCATATCAGGTTTTCGACAGCAAAAGTAAACATCTGCTGCGATCGTCATATGATGACCGTAGCGTCACCAAGGTGGTAGCCAATTCGCTCGACGAACTCGCCAAAAAGCTCGAGGATGTTGATACCGAGAGGTTCCTGAAAACTGTCCGCGATTACAATGATGCAGTGCAGGCCGATGTTCCCTTCGACTATTCAGTCCTCGACGGTCGCGGGACAATCGGTGTCGAACCTGTAAAGTCAAACTGGGCGCACCGGATTGATACGCCGCCCTTCGAGGCTTACGCGGTGACCTGCGGTGTGACCTTCACGTTTGGTGGTCTGCGTACGGTCCCGGACACCGGTCAGGTCGTCGACGTTAACATGTTCCCGATTCCCGGTCTGTACGCAGCAGGTGAGATGGTTGGTGGAATTTTCTACTTCAACTATCCAGCTGGCACAGGTCTCGTTTCAGGGTCGGTCTTTGGCAAGATCGCCGGAGCGGCGGCAGCGGAGGTTGTCCTTGCTCACTAAGCCGGTCCGCCGGTTATAGTTATGATCGATGTGGCAGATGGTGACGAATAATTTGTTTGATCTGTGAAGACGCGGATTAACTCGGATACTAGTTCCAGTAGTCGGAGTTTGCTAGTTGGTGCGGGCCGCATGAGGCGAGAACATCGATAAGCGAGCGGCCGAATCTGCTCACAATGCGTTACCAATCGCCGGTCACTTTAGGTGCTGTGTGGAGGAGGAAGCCGAAGAACAAAGTGCTCATCCACTCTGATCAGGATTCCCAGTTTACCAGCATGGACTGGGCATCATTCCTGAAGTGTCACATTCTGTGACCGCTCGCTTGCTATGGGCTCGCGGCGTATTAACAATAATCTTCCGCAAGCCACCATCGAACTGAACATCCGCTTCATCGACGCCGTCGAGTTGGGAGAATTCATGGAGATTGCACCGGGGATCGCGCGAAAGACCCGGTCGATCGTCTTCATGCGTGGCACGGTAACTGCTGATGGCCGCATCGTCGCAACCGCCGACGGCATATGGAAGGTGCTGGCAAAGTAAAACATCTGAAGTCTTGACGTTCTCCCCGACAATGGCGCGCATGGATAGCCGCTTTACCCAACTATTCCGGCGCGAAGAGAGCTGTCAGGCCGCGGACGTCCGTTAACTTCTCAATATTTAGCACCGTCGTAATTGCCCGCTCAGCCCGCTCAGCGGGCATGACTGTGCGTAGCAGGTCCTCCGCCTTGGCAATGACCTCCTCTGTGGACATTGGATTCTCCATAGCCCCTCGAACCTTGACGACATGGTTTGAGAGGGTGTGTCCATCGCGTGTCTTAAACTCGATGATGCCCTGCCGCGGGCTCTCGGGTGAGGCAAGCGCCGAATTGGCTCGGACCGTTATGTTCTTGGCGATACGCTCGATCGCCGGTTGGTGGATACGCGCTTCGTCATGCGCGGCACGGAAGGTTAGCCCTCCATCAATGAGTGTAACGGCGAGCAGATAGCGGATATTGAGGTCACTCATTAGCTGGTCGGGCCGCGTGATCTTGTCCTCGCCACGTGCGGTGTAGACGACCATGGATTCAACATCATCCGGCCCCACACTGTGCGTCCGCATGATGTTGGCAAGACAATCTATTGGAGCCTGGATAGGCGAGCCGACCGAGTATTTCTTGATGTTGGTTCGCATGATTTCAAAGCGTTCGCCGAGCGCGTCTGACAGTTTCGCGGCATCCGCCTTCTCCATACCGCGCGAGTATAGAAAGCCGTTTGCGCCCTCGAGATCGTTGTCGATACCGGTGAACCCAGCTTCGATCATCGTGGCTGCGGTCATGCCGCTTCGCGCTGGCATACCACCGAAGATAAAGGCCTTTTCCACGTGGCCGGTGTCCATCGGATATGACGCCAACCCAGAAGTCTGCTGCGCCGCATAAGACAAAAGATGCCGGCATTGCCTCTCATTAAGCGATGTTGACGCGAGCGCGCCGGCAGCAGCAGCCGCACCGAAGGTCCCGCCAAATGAATGCGTATCGTAACGCCTGTCAGGAGCTCCGGGGACAGCCCCGATCGAAGTCATCAACCGCGGTCCGACGTCGTAGCCAAGCACCATAGCCCTTAAGAGATCAGAGCCGCTCTTACCATTTTTCTCAGCCATAGCGAGCGCTGCCGGCAATATCGCGCAGCCTGGATGCATGCCTGAGCCGGCATGGGAGTCGTCGGTTTCGTCAGCGTGCGCTAGCATGCCGTTAGCAATAGCTGCGATCATACCATTAAACCGTCCTGGCAGACCGATCACGGACGCATCAGAACCAGGGCCCTGCAATCCAGCATATTTCATTGCCCATCGGCCAACCGGTAAGGTCGTGCCGGAAGCCATTGCAGCAAGTGTGTCAAGGAGGTGATGCGTTGCGCGGGCCGCGACCTCTTTCGGAAGGCTCGCGTGCGGCGCCCGTACCATGTAGGCGGCAAGTCTTCCTGTCGAACTCGTCACCGCGGCGGCAACGTCTACCTTTTCCAAATCCCTCATTGCGCTTTCTCATCCCCCATTGCAGTTTGCTGGAATTGCTCGGCACGCGTTTGACGCGCAGCGGAGACCGCGACGCCGCTAGTAAAGCAATCTAAATCAAAGCCTCTCTCGCAGAGCGCGGATTTTCCCGTCCTACGATTACTTACAAGGCCTTCATCGGTCAGCCTGCCTTTCTGTGCTGTTCGGGCTTCTGTGACTGGCGATATTTGGCGATAAGCCCGGTCGCTTCGAGATCGGCACGTGGGCGTTCGCGCGCCTCGTCGGTAAATTTGCGGGTCAGCTCCTGCAGCTCAAGCTGCCGATTCGTCAGCTTGAAGCCCATCAACATTCGTCCATAAACACCTTGATCCGTCCATTGTTGTATACACGTGGATGCGCTGATGATAGGGCAATTCAAACGTATATTTCTAATCAGCACCTAAGGCTCACAAGCATGACGAACCATACGATCCATCTTCTGCTCGACTCCGGCTCACCGCGCTTGCCAATATCCTGCAATTTTTCGATGGCGAGCAGCACTCGGAAGCTATCAATCTCTAAGGAAAGCCGAGATACTATCTCATAATCCCGATAGACCGGGACACTTCAATACGAACAACGAAGGACGTGCCTTTCATGGTTGACGATAAGAAGCTTCAAGACAGCATCGACCGGAGCGAGATAATAAATCTTGTTTCCAAATCGATCATTACTCGGGATTCGGGTCTGTGGGATCAACTGGCGGAGTGCTACCACCCCGATGCCGAGTTCACATCGTCCTGGTGGCAGGGCAAGCCTTCGGACTTTATCAAGGCTGCAAGCAAGAAGCTTGAAGTCGCGCGTCAGGAGGGCGGCGAACAAAAACATATGACAAGCAATCACTGGATTGAGATCAATGGCGAACGCGCCACTGCCGAGTGTGACTTGATTCTCTTTATGCGCCGTCTCGTCAACGGTGTAGAACTTGACTTCGCCACCGCCAGCCGCCGCCTCCATTTGATGGCGAAGCGGGATGGCGACTGGAAAATATGGAGGCGTTTCGCCATTTATGAGAAAGACAGCATGGCCCCGGTCGATCCAACGGTCGAGCCGGAGAAATATTTCGATCCCAAAGTCATGGCCAAATTCCCCAAGCAGATCCGCTATCACCTGTGGCGCAACGACGTCATGGGGTCAGCACCCTCAAAAAATCTCTGCATAAGGGGCACCGACCAGGAGGTGGTCGTGCGCGCAGAAGCAAAAGAATGGATCACCGGCGCCTAGGACGCTTTCCAATGACCGTGATCGCGACAGAGGCATCAGCCATAGTCCGCCCGTGGTCCAATACATAATCGGGAGGATGGAAGCCGGTCGAATTGTCATAGTTTCCGACCACGACAAGGTTGAACCACACTCGCGGTTCGGCGATAATAGCCCCAACAAAATCCCCTTGCGGGATATCGACTAAACCGGAGGAAGACTCATGAAGTATCGCAAGAGCGAAGCCAAGGAAGCCGCCCACGAAATCCTCAAGGGCGTGTGGACGGCCATGCCCTATACCTGGGATGCGGATGATGAATTTGATGAAGCGGCAAACCGTGCCAACATGGAGCACATTATCTCCGGTCTCCAGATCGACGGTCATTATTGCTCCGGCAATATCGCCGAGTTCTGGTCGATGCCAGACGATGAGCGCATGCGGGCGCATGAAGTAATGCTTGATGCGGCCGGCGGCCGTATCCCGCAAATCGCCGGATGCCATCACCAGTCGGTTAAGCAAGCGACGGCGCTGGCCCGTCACGCCGGCGATATCGGTTATGATTTCGCAATCGTCCTGACGCCCTATGTTGCCGCGCGCGACGACGACTGCGTATTCGCCTTCTACGAGTATATCTGCGAGCGGGTAGATATCGGTATTGTTTTGTTCAACGTGCCGCAGATCTGTCACGAGATCGGGCCGGAGCTGGCGACCCGCCTGGCTGCACTGCCGAATATATGCGGCTACAAGCAGGCGAACCCCGGCCCGGCGGCTACCCATTCAATCACACAGGCGGTCGGAGATAAGCTTGTTGTATCGGTCGCCGACGAGGCTCCCTGGATGACATCGATGACCCAACTCGGGCTCAATTGGCTGTTGAACTACAACCCGCACCTTTATCAGGTTCCCGGTTGGTTGCCCCTCAAGGATTACACCGAAGCCGCCATGGCAGGTGATATCAAAAGGGCGACCGAGATTGCGCGCTCAATTCAGCCGCTGCGCGATCTTCACGCCAAATGGATCATGGGTTATTGGCGCGCTGGTCGCATGCCGCTGGCCGAAATGAAGGCATGGCAGGAAGTTATCGGAATGCACGGCGGACCAGTCCGCCCACCGGTACTTGAGATGACCGAGGACGCGCGTGCTGAACTTGAAGCCGATCTCAAGGCAACCGGCATCGTTGACCGTGCCAACGCTGGTCTCGCCGTAGCAGCCGAGTGAGGGAGACAGCGCGAGCAAATTGTCGTCAGTGACCGTTGAGAAGGGGGCGCAAATTGATTGCTATTTTCGCCCTGTTGCCTTCTTCGGCGGTCTACTCCGACAATAACCGTTGGCTGGGATGGCAAATGAACTCGCTTCCGCAACTACTAAGTTGCGCCAACGGAAAGCGTACATTCAATAACAACCAGCGCATTGGCAAATCGGGTTGCTAAAAGTCCACTTTAAATCACTACAACATTTTGCGCGTAGTTCATGTAGATTCTATTGAACTTCTTCTGTGTGAAGCATAGGCTTCTGTGAGTGAGCAGCAGGATCGCGGCGATTGAGAAAATCAACAATATTCCGTAACCTCCACTACATATGCGCCCAGGAAATACCGCCAATCGCTTTCGTTCTAAAGCTGGCCAATTTGGAGATAATCCATGAAATACAATAAAAATGAAGCCAAGGAATATGCTCGAGAGAAGCTCAAGGGCGTGTGGACCGCGCTTCCTACGGCCTTCACCGAGGACGACCGGGTCGACGACGCGGGCAATAGCTTCAATCTCGAACGCTGCATCTCGGATCTGAAGATAGAGGGGCATTATTGCCTCGGCAACGTTGCCGAGTTCTGGTCGATGACCAACGAAGAGCGGATGCGGGTTCACGAGATCAATGTCGAGACGTCGAAGGGCCGTATCCCCATCATCGCGGGCTGCCACCATCAGAACCCTTACGAGGTTGTCAGGCTCTGTCAGCACGCCGAATCCGTCGGTGTCGATTTTGCGATCATCCTGACGCCCTATCAGGGGGCCAAGGACGATGACGCCGTGTTCGATTTCTACGAATTCATTTCTGAGCGCGTGAATATCGGTATCGTTCTCTTCAATATTCCGCAGGTCTATTATCCAATTTCAGAGAAGCTCGCCAAACGCCTCGCGGCTCTGCCTAATATCTGCGGCTTCAAACAGGCGAACCCGGCTCCGACCGCGACCATCAATCTACGAAGTGAGGTCGGCAAGGAGTTGGCGGTCAGCGTCGCTGATGAAGGGCCCTGGCTTTTCAATCTGGCGGTCATGGGCGACCGCTGGCTTCTGAATTTCTGTCCGCATCTCTATCAGGTGCCGGGCTATCTTCCGGTCCATGACTACACGCAGGCAGCACTCGCCGGCGACATGAACAAGGCCGTCGAAATCTGCCGTAGCGTCACGCCGCTACGAGAAGTCCACGGACGATGGATCGCCGGCTACGGCCG
>Ga0302135_10001213_pt1 | contig 15479 bp, 13 predicted proteins | sample CBN3_surface_MG_FD_203119 | JGI IMG/M metagenome (GOLD analysis project Ga0302135, IMG submission 203119) | Marine microbial communities from Western Arctic Ocean, Canada - CBN3_32.1 | ecosystem: Environmental > Aquatic > Marine > Oceanic | place: Canada: Western Arctic Ocean | collected...
TGCAGGTTGACGTCCAAAAGTTCCTTGATTTGCATAGGTGACAGAGAGATGAATTCAGTACCTTCAGGCGTTCATCGCAATGCGATTGGTAGGGATATTCTATAAGAATGAGGTAGAGACTACCTCACAGACAGTTGCATGTGCATGCACATGCAACTGTCTGTGAGGCTCCATAAACACAAAGCAGCGCCAACGTTGGCGCTGCTTTGCAATAACTACCAGCTATCTAAATTCTAGCCGCCGACCCTCTCGAGGCGAGATAGGTTCAGTTCACTCGTGATGTGGTCAAACCACTCCACCACCTCGGAATGCAGCGGTATCCCGTTCGCACGCCTGTCGGTCTCTTCCTCATACTCAGACAGCCCGGGGTACATCACCCGCTCGTGGCCCGGCGCTGGTTTCGTCGTGCGCAGCGTGCGCAGGGTCTGATCCATCTTGTCTTTGAACTCGTCCACGTCTGTGAACGACTCAATGTTGTAGGCAGAAAAGTAGTGCTGTGACCAGGGTGTGCTATCGAGCATATGCGGCGTGCCGCCGGACAGGAGCGCGCCCATGATCTCGACCATCATGCCGAGGCCGTATCCCTTGTGAGACCCCTGCTCTCTGGTCCCCCCCAGTGGGAGAAGATAGTAGTCGTCGAATGCTTCTGGCACCGGAACGCTCTCAGCATTGGGTACGCCGTTCAAATCCGCGATCCAGCCGGGCAGCAAGTCTGCGCCGATCCGTGCGGCCAGATTGACCTTATTGGCGGCGATCGTGCTCGTCGCAGCATCGAAAAGGAACGGCGCTTCGTTCCTGCCTGGGGCAGCCATAGCTATTGGGTTCGTCCCGTATCGAGCCTCGGCAGCAAATGTAGGCGCGATCTTCACGCCTCCCGCAGTCATGGTGATGCCGATCATGTCCTCTTCCACCGCGAGCATCGCATGGTGGCCGATGGGGCCGGAGTGGCCGGTGTTGTAGAGCGTCACGGCACCTATGCCGACAACTTTCGCCTTGTCCATCGCGACGTGCATTGCCTTCGGGCCAAGTATTATAGCCAGCCCATGATCACCGTTGATCGTGGCCGTGCCGGGCGCCTCCCGCTCGACTGTCCACACAGGCGTCGGGTTGAGATCCCCCTCGCGGTACTGCTGAACGTATATCCGGAGCATGTTCGAGACCCCGTGAGTCTCGACGCCTCTGAGGTCAGACATGACCAGTGTGTCCGCGCCTATTTTTGATTCCTCGTCTGAAACGCCCATCTTTTCGAAGATCGCCTCCACGGTTCGCCGCAGCGAAGGCTCCGGAATACGCACCTGATCAGCCGCCGGGACCTTGAACCTGTCTAGCATCTATGCCCTCTCAATCAACTGATTTACAAGCCCCAAATCGCACGACGCCGATTGTAACACGACACATCCTGAACGGCTCTTGCGGTGCTGTGATGCTGGACGCACTCGATGGTGAGGATGGGCCTGCCTGATCTTGGGCGCAGGGCACGCCGGGTCAGGGTAGCCTTTGCCGGGTGTGTGAGGGTGTCCCTCACAATAAAATCCTTTCTCTTTTTTTTAAAATGGGAGGAGCGGCTAGTCCTCTAGTGTTAGCGCGACCGTCTGGCCAGGGCCACTGAACAGCATATAAAGGTTGTCGGTGGCGTCGTAGTCCGCCGAGAAGGTCGAAAGTGTAACCGACTCACTGGACTTCGCGCCAGCAGTCGGCGATGGCGCAACAGGGGCTGGCGCGGACCTGGCCGGAACCACGGTGGCCGCCTCTTGCGTGACCTGCGTCGGCGATGAGGGAGGTTGTCTGTCGGTAGGGGAGCTACCGCCCCCGCAGGCCAGGGCGACGGAAACCACCCCCGGAATCACGGCGGCGGCTACGGCCCGAACCCTTGTATCTAGTGCGATTGGCATAAAGCTCCGGATGTTCCGGCCTCACGCGTGGTAACTGTACATAGCGTGGGCCTACGTAAAAGTCTACGCTCGGCCATCAAGCCCCGGATGGCGCCTCAACCGAACCACTAGCTGTTGAGCAAGGCCTCCCGAACGGTCTTGATCACAATGTCTAGATCCCCATCACTGAGGTTCGTCGGGTCTACGCCAAGCTCGTCAGGGTTCCCCAGCGAGTGGAGGTACACCCGTGGGTCGCTGTCCGCCAGCCGGGCCGTAATCTCGTCACGAGCCGGCCCGTTCCAATCGTCCGTGAACGTCATCACCGCAATCGGAATGTGGTAGTCGTGTCGGTCGTGCCTCACTTCAACGTCGAGACCCGGGATCTCGATGAGGGCGTCCACAACCGTCCGGCCCATTTCGTAGAAACGCTCGTTCTCGGCCTCCTCGTCCTCTCCCATGAATATCTGGAGGGCGTGGAGGAGTCCCACAACCTCTTCCTTGGCGACCTTCATGCCCCTGCCCAAGAACTGCCCCGGGGCCGCATTTGCCACCGCAGCCTCGATCAGGTCCGCCCGACCGCACAGAATACCGGTGCCCTGTGGCCCTCGGATGGACTTCCCGCCGCTGTACACCACCATGTCCGCGCCCATGGCCAGGTACTTGTGCAAATTCTCACGTGGAGGGAGCATCGAGGCCGCGTCCACGATGACGGGCACGCCCCGCGCGTGGGCGCTCTCACAGACATCCTCAAGTGGAATCGCCTTCCTCGTCAAAAAAGGAGAGAACAGGTACGCCACCGCCGCAGTTCGTTCGGTGTAGGCTGCCTCAAGCTGCCAGGGGTGACAGCTTCGACCGGTACCAATACCTACCAGCTTGGCGCCTGCGACGCGATATGCCTGGTCGTAGGCAAACCGGTGGCTGTTCTGGATGATTATCTCGTCCTTGAGCCCTGTCGTATCCGGAAGCTGAGACATGCTTGCGGGATCTGACCCGGCGATGCACGCAGCGGCCTGCAGCACCAGACCACCGGCGGACCCACTACATACGAACGCCGCCTCGGCGCCGATGGCCTCAGCTATCAGTGCGCCGACCTTGCGATTCAGTTCGTGGATGTCCACCAGAACCGTGGCAGCTTTGTTCATGGCATCCATCACCTCGGAGCGCAGCTTCGTGCCCCCCTGGGCGGTGGTCGTGCCGGAAGCGTTGATGGCCGGCGTCACGCCAATGGCGCGGTATACCTCGGCCGCATCGTCGAACTGGGTCATGCCTTACCTCTGTTTGATTGCTGATCTGTTGGAGGAGCGACAGGCCCCCTCCGATGCTCGGCAGATTATACCACCGCCGCCCCCAACCACCCTCGCCTATACCCGCCACCTAACGGGCACAGCCTTCTCTGGCGGCGTCGAGGAGATAGCTGCGGCTATCCTGCCCTGCTCATGGGGTTACTCAGAGATAGGCAAGATGCTGGAGGATCGAGGATTGCCGACAGACATCCCGCTCTATGCGAGATGGATCGGGATGTACGCCTCCGAAGAGTTTGCAGAACTGGCCGCGTGGCTCCGCGACTTTGCCTACCGGACCGCATCTTCGGCTTCCGAAGATGCGGTCCGGCGCATGGAGGAGGCATTCGTCACGAGCAGCCGCTACGAGTACATGTTCTGGGACGCGGCGTATCTGAAGGAGGAGTGGCCTGTCTAGGCGCTGCGCGCGCTATGGGGGCGCGGTGGTGAGGGGAGAGGGGCGGCCGATGCCCAGTTAAGCCGTGGCTAGTTGTCTCTGGTCCTCTGGGCTTAGGTCTGCAGTGTACATACAGCCCGAGTCTCCGTCATGGATGCAGTCGTGCCTCTCCACATCCATGTCCAGCACCGAGCGGATGACGTTGAAATCAAATGCGCATACGGCCTTGCTCTCAAGGGCTACTGATCGAAATGGACAGTTCGTGAGTCGGATATTCAATGTCCCGTCGACAACTTCCAACTCGGGAAGGAAGGTCTGCTCTCCTAGGTGATGTTCAAGCGAGGCGACCCTTTCGACCAAACCCTTGCCAGCTAGATCGGCCTTGATCGGCTTCACCACTTCGTCGGCCAACCGACTGAAAACCAGATCAAGAACGCCCGGTCCGTCTTTGCCCAGGGTGTCACTCTCACTGAGTTCGGACAGTTGCTGCACAACCTTGCCGAGGAGCCTAGAATAGTCCTTAGGGAGCGCCTCCTGCCCTTCTTCTGTGAGGTAGAAGGAGTACTCCGGTCGACCCGTCTTCTTCCTGACCTCGGAAAAGGCCACGAGATGGTCGCGCTGAAGGATGTCTAGGTGGCGTCTGATGGTGGCGGAGGCTAGCCCGACGCCCTTGGCCAAGCCCTCGACGGTGTCGTTGGTGTTCTTCTGTAAAATCTGCAGAATCCGTAGCCGTGTGCCTTCCATGATCTAGGCTGTGCCCCCAAGGTGTAATTCTAGCTTGAGTATAATTGCCCAAAATAAAATCTGTCAATTGAAAATACAGGACACAAGCTTTTCTATGCATTTTAGCATGTTAAGCTTGACAGGGTGTATGCCTGATATTATTTAGATATAAATTGACTGTACAGGTGCCGTCAAGTGGTGAATTTCAAGGCTTGCACTCGGTGTAAGGGGGACTTCCAGACGACCGAGGACCGCTGGGGAAGTTACCTCCAATGCCTGCAGTGCGGAAATTCGATCAACCTAGAGCCTGATCCGCACAAGTCACGTATACTCCCCGAGTTAATGGGTCCACAGAAGCCGGGACGACCTCGGAAGAAGAAGGCGAACCGCGACGCAGCTTGACCCGCTGAGGTGTCGTTCTTACTGCAACTAGACCTACCCCGCTACGGTTTGCTGCATGTAGTCGAGGCCAGTTTGATTTTTGGCCGAAACGCCCATCTAGAGATCATTGACACGCCACGAATCCTTTTGTTACTGTAGACCGTCTTATGTTTTAATACAGGCGTTTTAATTCATGTATTCAGATGTGAAAAGGAGAACCAAGACAGTGGAAACGTCATCAACGACAGTGGGAGTAGGGACCGAGGTACTCGAGAATCTCGAGATTCTCGAGATTCTCGAGGCTCCCACCTGTCAGCACCAGTGGATTATAGAGTCGCCCCATGGTCCATCCAGCACTGGTGAGTGCCGAATTTGTGGCGAGGAGAGAGAGTTCCAGAACTACATAGAGGGCTCAGCCTGGGGATACGATTCCTCGTCCGAGCTAGGTGGTGGTTCTCGCGTACCGACCAAGAACGAGATGCAGGGTGGTAACAGCGTAGACGGCGATGAGTAGCCAGACAACCCACATGTTCTGAAGTAGGAACGCCACGGCCTTGATTGCCGTGGCGTTTTTGTTTGTCTCTTTGAGCGAGACTACCTGAACAGGTCGTTGGCGCGAGGACGGATCAGTGGCTTGTACCCGTCCTCCCCGCCAGAGAAGCGGTGCCCGCGCACTATCGCAGCCGGGATATTGGCCGTCTTTCCCATCACCAGTTCCGCCGCCGCCGCCAGTTCGTCGATATCTGCGATCTGCGTTACGGTCATCATCTTGCCGACCGCGTCGGGGATCCCTCTGTAGTCCCTCAGCGGGGCGATTCCTGCAGCGCCAATAGCGAAGTCGACATGCCCTTCGCGCCAGGCCCGCCCGAAAGTGTCCGACACCACCACTGCGACACCTGTCAGCTCCGAGGTTCCCACTATCTCTTCAAGAATCCCCCGGGCCGACGCGTCGGAGTCCTCTGGGAGCAGGGCGACGAAGTCGTCGCCGGGGACGTTGGACGTGTCGATGCCAGCATTGGCGCAGACGAAGCCGTGGAGAGTCTCGGTAATTATCACGCCACGCTTGGGCTCCATCCTGACGATGGACCTGCTCTCACGGAGTACCAGTTCTACGAGGCGTGGGTCGCGGCCACTCGTTTCGGAGAAGCTGATCGCCAGTGGCGACGGGTAGACCGAACTCAGCCTGACCAACCGTCCCTCCGCCTTCGACACAATTTTCTGCGTGACCACCAGCACGTCGCAGTTCATGATCGGCGTGCCCTGCGCTGTGCAAGCATTCGCGATGGCGTGCCCCAGCCGGGCGCCGACCGCGATCTCCGGCAGTCCCGTGACGCCGATCATCTCTAGCCGTGGCACCCCGGTAACATCCTGTTCGTCGGCCTCTGTACCCATAACGCGGCGGTTATATCACGCACTGTTTCGAAGTGTCAACGAGCGGCCTAGCCCCCTTGGCGCAATGGTATACTCGTTGACGGAATGAAGTGGAGGGAATATGGCGTCGAATCGAGACGAGCCGGCGATGCTCAGGAGCCTGCTGTTCGTTCCGGGAAACCGGGCCGACATGCTTGAGAAGGCGCTTGGTCTGGCGCCCGACGCGCTTGTTCCAGACCTGGAAGACTCGGTACCTCCTGCTGAGAAGGCCAAGGCTCGCGACATCGTGGCGTCGTTCCTCCCGAGGCTGGCACAGGCAGGTGTAGCCGTCATCCCGAGGGCTAACCCGGCGTCCACGGGTCTCCTCGAAGACGACCTTGCGGCACTGGTTGGGCCAGATATATTCGGCATCACCGTCGGCAAAATCGGCGATGCCTCCGAACTGGCCCACGTCGAGGCCCACGTCGAGCGCCTGGAGGCCGAGGCCGGTATCGGAAAGGGCCGTGTCCGGCTCGTGCCCTGGATCGAGACCGCCCGGGCGGTCGTAAATGCCTACCAAATATGCTCGGCCTCTCCGAGGGTCGTTGCCGTGGCCTTCGGCGCCGAAGACTTCACGAACGACATGGAGATCGAGCGTACCGTAGACGGCTTAGAGATCGTCTACCCTCGGCAGGTAGTCGGCGTCGCCGCACGAGCCGCTGGTGTCCTGGCGCTGGACACGCCCTGGGTGGCCTTCCGAGATACCGATGGCCTTAAGCGCGACGCCCGGGCAGCCCGTGGTTACGGATTCCGGGGGAAGTTCGCTATTCACCCCTCGCAGATTGGACCCATCAACGAGACATTTGCCCCCACCGAGGTAGAATTGGAGTACGCCCGGCGCGTCATCTCCGCCTTTGAAGAGGCGGAGGAGTCCGGCAGCGGGGCAACCTCCCTCGACGGCAAGATGATCGATATTCCAGTTGTTAGAAGGGCACGCGGTCTCCTGGACCTGGCGTTCAGGTCGGTCGCGTCCCGGGAGTAGGACACAGTGGCGGACAAGATAGTGCTGGAAGGGATGATATTTTACGGCTTTCACGGCGCGAGCTCGGCGGAGCAAGAGGTGGGGCAGCGCTTCGTCGTCGACCTAGAGGTCGAGTTCGATCTGAGCGTAGCTGGCGTATCCGACGACATCGCCGATACGATCCACTACACTAGGCTTTTCACGCTGGCCAAGGAGATTCTGGAAGGACCGAGTCTAAAGCTGCTGGAAAACGTCGCTGAGATCCTGGCGCAGCGAGTGCTCTCTGAGTTCCCCGTAGATGCCGTTCAAGTGAAAGTGAAGAAGCCCGAGGCCCCGATCAAGGGCAGCGTTCTGTCCTACGCCGGCGTCGATATCACGCGCCGTCGCTAGTTTGTCGTATATGTGCCCACTCACAAGACCAGTTTTTCTCAAGATTTGCCGCGTGGATGAATTGCCCTTCCACTCGCTCAGTGGGTGGGGGATGATGAATCGGAAGCTTCGTTCGTGGTGAGCTCGTCGAACCATGGTCCACGATTTCGGTTTACCCGCACACATTCGGCGAGAGGCGGTCCCTTGTTGCGCGACTATTCCTGCTTCGTGTGGCAGAAATGCTATTTTCGGCCTGCGTCACGCTTTGTCTTTTAGATTTATGGTGTGCTGGGTTCGGGGTGAGGATGATGGAGCTGTTTGGACGTTTACGACGGATGGGCCTTTGGTGGCGAAGGCGCGTTGTAGATGATCTGGCTGGTCTACGTACTCTCCGTGTGCGCCTAGGGCTTCGGCTAGCTTGTCGGATCGGGCTAGCGGTAGTTCTGTTGATACTGCCTTGCCGTAGAGCTGGACCTGCTGGTGGTAGTTGGGGATGATCACCCGTGCGGCCTCCTCGGTGAATACGGGTATGCCGGTCACTTCTGCCAGCCTGGTCAGGTCGTCGGGTGAGATGGAGTGTGCTCCGTTGCTGGCCACGATCATCGGGGGCTAGGCGTCGTGGAGCATGCCGACGATCGCGGAGGCTGTCGCCGGATCGGTTGGCCGCAGTGCGGATGAGCGGTGCTCGTCGGGCCGGTGAAACTCTATCCTCGATTCCGCTACTGCCCCCTCTTGGATTTCGGCCGGGATGGTGAGGTGAACAGGCCCTCGACGGCCTTCCAGTGCGGTCCGGAATGCCGTTGCGAACATGTCAGGGATGCGGTGTGAGGCGGGGATGAGCCATGCACCCTTGGTTGCCTGCCTAGCCATGCCGACCTGGTCAATCTCCTGGGCGGCTCCCTGGCCGAAGCGGTCCTGTGCCGCGTACCCGACGATGTTGATCACGGGCGATTCCATGTGGTGTGCCATGGTGAGGCCGGGTATGGCGTTGGCGTGGCCTGGGGTCGTGAACATCGTTACGCCCGGCTTGATGGTGATGCGACCGTACGCGTTGGCCATGTCGACGGCGGCCTGCTCGTGGCGGGTGTCGATGAACCTGAAGCCTTCGTCGGCCATGCGGTCCATCAGCGTGAGGGTGTGGTCTCCCGCGATGACGAATATGGTGTCAATGCCTTCGTTCTTGAGGGCTCGTACTACGAGGTCTACGCCTTGCACCTGGTTTGCCTCCGTGATATGTCGATATTTGTGTTCAAGATCACCTAGCCCCAGCACTATTTTTAAGGAAAATAATATGTGTTGTGAGGGACACCTTCACGCACCTGGCAGATGGGCGTAGCCCCTCTGCACACCCCCTTCGCGAGAAGAGGGATGATCGCGGACGACCCGTTGGCGGGCGATGCCCTTGTGCATCCCAACGCCGCTGACCCGGGATCAGTACTGCGACTAACGAGCGGCATCTGCTTCGTAGAGATTGGGGGCGTGCTTCGTCGTGAGGGACGGGTTGATGAATGTTGAGAATACGCCTGCGGCACCCGAGTTGTGGTTGACGATGGCGTCGATGGCTCCTTGTATGCGGATGGTGTGTAGGACCGGTACACGTTCTGGGAAGGTGCGGTGGATGTCCTTGAGGTACCAGTCGAACTGTAGCAGCGGCGCGGCGATCACTGCGACGTCGCGATTCGGGGATTTCACGTAGCGGACGTACCAGAGGGAGAAGAGGGTCTCTTCGGTCTGGCTGATAAGCACTGACCCGTCGGGCACTGCGTCGAGGATGCCCTCGGCGTGCTGCAAGGCCGTCCGATCATCGCTCAGATCCTGGTCTGCGTAGTTGAGGGCGAGTGACACCCCGGGCAGCAGCGCGAAGGCTAGGACTCCGAGGACCAGTATCGGTCGTGAGAGCAGCGACTTTTGCCATGCGGTCTGTCGTTTGAGAGCGTCACCTTGTTCTGTCAAGGTGCTGGCTATTTTGGCGAATCCGACTCCGACCCATACGGAGAATAGTATGAAGACGGGGATCATCAGGACTTCGAAGTCGAAGGAGTTGTAGGTCACCGAGTAGACGCTCAGGATGGCGATGCTGACCACCGAGGCGGCCCAGAGTGCTGGGAGGTATTTTTTCAAGGTCGGGATGGCCATCAGCCCTATGAACAGTCCGAGGGGGTTGAACTGGGAGAAGACGAGGCGCGTCCAGTCTATGAGTCGCTCGAAGATGTTGCCTACTTCGACGCCGAACACGTATTCCTGGTATGGGCGTGCCGAGAGGATCCAGATTGCGCCGCGGAGTGTGGTGGCGTTGCCCCAGTTTATGGGCGGATTCTGGCCGGCGCGGAGGGGCAGGTAGCCGTATACGGCGAGCCCCAGGAGCAGGGGAATGAAGAGCCAGAGCGATAGGGTTGCACGGGGCCCGAGGGACTTCCATATCCAGTAGATGAGTGGCACGGCGACGGCCAGCAGGGTGAGGTGGTTTCCGAGCCCCAGTCCGAGGATCAGGCCGAACATGGCGAGGTTGGCATTCGGTGACGCATACCAGGTATTGCTGTCGTCGGTGCGACGTAGCGTGAGCCACGTGGTTATGAGGAGCAGTAATGATACGAAGAGAGCATTGAGGGCGTAGACCTCGGTGATGACGGCCTGTGACCAGAATAGGGGCGAGGTGGCGAGGACGCTGCTGCCCAGGGCTGCGCCGATGAGTGCGAGCCGTGGCGACGCGCCTGTGACTGAGGTGATTCTCAGGATGGCCCAGAAGGTGGCGAAGACGGCGAGTGCGGCCAGGGTTGCCGAGAGCAGGTTGCCACGGTAGGCGATGTCGCCGACGGGTATGAGCTCTGTGAATCCCCTCAGGAGCAGGGTGTAGGTCGGGTAGCCGGGTGGGTGAGGTATGCCAAGGGTGTGGGCGGCGGCCAGCAGCTCTCCGCCGTCGACGCCCTTGCGCTCCCAACCCCAGGTGAGAGTGGGTGCGAGGGTGGCGAGGTAGAGGGCGAAGGAGGCGAGCAGGATGGCGGTGGATACGAGCCTGGGCCATGGACTTGCTTGCACTGGGTTCATTGTGTGGGATCATATGGTACCGGAATCGGAGAGGCAGTTCACTTCCATTGGCTGAGGCTTGGACTGGCCATGCCTCGAATGAAGATGGTGAGCAGGGTGCTCCAGTCGGGGGGCGAGCCTTTGCTGCGGCATTTTTAGAGGTAGCCGATTATTGCGGCCTCGGTGGGCAGGTGGACTTTGGGGCCGGGTGTCTGGGCTATAAACGCGAGGATATTGGGTTTGGGTTTTTTGCTTGCTTCGATGGTCTGCCAGCGGGTGATGATGGCGTCTGTGTAGACAACGTGCCGTATGACAGGCACAGCCAATGGTACAGTCCTACGGTTGCTGGCATCGGTCGGCGAAGCCTGTGCGGCTCCGCGAATTTCATCGTGCCGACCGAGATATCAAGCGCTATCGGGCTCAGGCAAGCAAGTGTCACAACCTGGACCGCCCGTTTCCTCAACGGGAATACTGAGACCGCCATGTTGACAACGCTGTGGCGCTGGGTGATTATATGAGATACACGTCTGAGGGGATGTGTGTTTGAAAAACTGAATATGTGACGGGGGTGTCTGTCCGGGTACGTAAATTTCCTGGACGGGCGTAAAAGAGGAAGTCGGTCAAAGTCCGGCACTGTCCCGCAGCGGTAGGTCTGGGTTCACCTTGGTGGGCGCGGATAAGTCCGATCAACTGCCCCGGTCGATGTCGATGGCCTTCGAGGAAAGGTACGGGAATGGTTTTTGTTGTTTAGCCCTGCATCCGTCTCGGAGCAGGGTATTTTTTTGCCCTCTTCGGTTGTGGCTCTCGCTGCCCTGGCAGGTGGCGAGGGGTCTTCCTCGGTAGAAAGTAGGGGAATGCGTGGCGAAGTGGTTCCGCTCTTGTGTATCTCCCTTTTTACGATGGCCTGTCACTGGGTCCGAGCGAGCATTTTCGGAAACCGAGGGAGGTGTTGTTAGTGATGGGTCTTATTTATAGAGCGAAATTGTTGTTTGTGCCGGCGCTGTCGGTTTTGGTGCTGCTGACGATGGCTTGTGGGTCAGATGATGTGCCGACTCAGGTGGCCAGCGATGTGGCTACGGATACCCCGGCCACGGCCGCTGTGGTGGCCACAGAGGTCCCGACGACTCCAACTGCAATTCCTACCGCTACGCCGCCGCCGGCACCCACGGTCACGCCGGTTCCGATGTTCCCGTTTACGGTTACGGGCAGCAACGGACGTGAGATCACCTTCTATGAGGCGCCCGAGAGGATCGTGGCGATCGATTCGGCGGTGGTGGAGACGCTGTTCGCGATCGGTGAGGGCTGGAGAGTGGTGGGAACGCACGATTTTGTGTCGCATCCGCTCGAGGCGGAGGATATTGAAAGGGTGGGTGGCGCGTTCAACCTTAATTTAGAGGCGACGGTTGGGCTGGATCCTGACCTGGTGTTTGTGTTTTCCGAGGGGCTTGTGGAGGAGCTGGAGCGACTGGGGTTGCGGGTGTTGTACCTGCAGAGTCTGAGAGACGATTTCCGTGTTGTGGCCGACAACGTCAGGATGTGGGGCGACATCGTGGGGAATCCTGTGGCGGCAGGAGAGGTCGCGGCGAATTTTGAGGCGCGTGTCGCTGCCATAGAGAGGGCGATGGCGGGGCGTGACGAGGGGCCGAGGGTGTTCCAGGATGAGGGCGAGCTTTGGACGCCGGGTCCGGATACGCTGATTGGCCAGGTGTTTGAGGTTCTGAAGCTTCAGAATATTGCTTATGATGTGGATGGGTATTCGCAGTTGAGCCCGGAGGTGATTGTGGAGCGGGCCCCGGAGATTGTGATCGCGGCGTATGGGGACTCGATCTCTGCCAATCCGGCTTTTGCGGAGCTGCCGGCGGTGAAGGATGGGCGGGTGTATGTGCCGGATAGTGACGCGCTGTCTATTCCGGGGCTGCGGTATGTGGTGGGGCTGGAGAAGCTGGCGCGGTGGGTGTATCCGGATTTGTTTGACTAGGCCCTATGCTCAGGGTGAGCGGGGACCAACAGCTTAGGGAAACAGGTCTCGGCCAGTTCAGGGCTCTATTCCAAGAATAAAATATATATGTGTGAGGGCACCCTCACACACCCGGCAAAGGGGCTTTGCCCCTCTGCACACCCTTCTTTCCTGAGGGTAGCTGGGGGCTTGAGACGAGCGTGTGCGGCCGCGGATCGTGTTGCGATAGGAGAAAGGTTTCGGGATGGTGTCGATGCCTGACAAAAAAGCAGTCGTTGTCATGGGCCGCCGCGTGACGGTGTTTCCGTGGCGGCGGCTTGGTGTTGGGCTGGTGGTGGTTGCGCTGGTGAGTGTGCTGGCGTCCTGTGTTGGGGCGGTGGGGATTCCGCCGCTGACGGTGGTGAAGATTGCGCTGTCGAGGCTGCCGCTGGTTGATCTGGCGCAGACGTGGCCGGACACGTGGGACACGATTGTGTGGCACCTTCGGCTGCCCAGGGTGGCGCTGGCGGCGATTGTCGGCAGCGCATTGGCTATGTCGGGAGCTACGTATCAGGGGCTGTTTCGGAATCCGCTGGCGGACCCTTATCTGATAGGCGTGGCGTCGGGGGCGGGCCTCGGTGCGACGATTGTGCTGGTGACGAGGGTGCCGGAGACGTTCGCGGGCGTTGGGGTGCTGCCTGTGGCGGCGTTTGTGGGGGCTGTCGGGGCGGTGCTGCTGTCGTACGGCGTGGCGCGTGGATCCGGTGGGCTGCCACTGACGACGTTGATCCTGGCGGGGGTTGCTGTGGCGGCGCTTGCGGGTGCGGTGACGACCTTGCTGATGATTCGGAGCGATCCGGACTTGCGGCCAGTGCTGTCGTGGCTGCTGGGAGGCTTTGCGTCGGCGCAATGGAAGCATTCGGCGGTGGTGCTGGTGTATTTGGTGCCGAGTGCGGTCGTGATGCTTTCTTATGGGCGCGTGCTGAATGTGTTGCAGCTGGACGAGGCGCATTCTACGCAGCTCGGTGTGGATGTGGGCAGGGCGAAGCTGGTGCTGATTGGCGTTGCATCGCTGGCTACGGCTGCTGCGGTGGCGTTCAGCGGGCTGATCGGGTTCGTGGGGCTGATCGCGCCTCATGCGGTGCGGCTGGTGTGTGGGCCTGATCATCGGTCGCTGATCCCGATGGCTGCGATTGTGGGGGCAGGGTTCTTGATTGTGGCGGATCTGGTGGCGAGGACGGTGGTGAGTCCATCGGAGTTGCCGGTGGGGATTGTTACTGCGTTCTGTGGCGCGCCTTTCTTTTTGTATTTGCTTAGACGACGTGGGGGGGGCTAGCGTGTTCCGCCACTCTCCCCAAGAATCAAAAAAGGAAGATTCCCTGAGGGGCACCCTGAGGCTCCAGGCAAAGGGGATTCGCCCCTCTGCACACCCCGTCCTGAAAGAGAAGAGAAACGTGATATGGGGAGTACCGCCTGATACTCCTGGTACATCCCTCATCAAAAGTGGGAAGAAATAGTATCTGTGGGGTACCGCGTAATATTACCGGGCAAGAGTGCTCTGTCTGTATGCATACCCCTCATCAATAGAGAGAAGAAATGTGATCTGCTGGCTACCGTGTGATATTCCCGGCAGGGGTCTGTGTTTCACTCCGTGTTCTGGGTCTGCTAGAGCTGATGGTGTCTAGGGAGGATGAAATGTTGCGAAGATCGGTGGTGTGGGTTTGCTGAAAGTTGATGGACTAAGGTTTGGTTATGGCGCCGAGGCCGTGTTGGATGGGGTTGGGCTGGAGGTTGGGCGGGGTGAGCTGGTGGGGCTGGTGGGGCCTAATGGTTCGGGGAAGACGACGCTGCTGCGTGTGATTAGCGGTGTGCTGGCGGGGTCGGCCGGGCGTGTAAGTGTGGAGGGCCAAGATCTGGATGGGCTCAAGGCGAGCGCTCGGGCGCGGCTTGTGTCGGTGGTGCCTCAGAATCCGCAGCTTCCAAAGGGATTTACGGTCAGGGAGTTGGTGCTGATGGCGCGAAACTCTCACCTGAAGCTGCTGGAGTGGGAGGGCCGTGGGGATGTGGAGACGGCGACACTGGCAATGATGGAGACGTCGACGCTTGAGCTGGCTGATCGGGCGCTGGATACGGTCTCAGGTGGGGAGCGGCAGCGGGCTGTGGTGGCTATGGCGCTGGCTCAGGACGCGCCTGTGATGCTGCTGGATGAGCCCACGTCGAACCTGGATCTGGCGCACCAGACGGGCATCATGGACCTGGTGGTGCGGCTGATGGAGGAACGAGGGACGGCAGTGCTGGTGGCGATGCACGATCTTACGCTGGCTGCGCAGTATTGTGACAGGCTCATCATGCTGTCCGAGGGGCGTGGATTTGCTCTGGGGTCGCCGTCGGAGGTGCTTACTGCGGCGAACATCAAGGCTGTGTATGGGGCTGAGGTATACCTGGTGCCGCATCCGTTGGGTGGGACGCCGGTGGTGTTGCCTGCTCGGGGTGCGGGGAGAGAGAGTTACCGCTGAGATCTCAGAGAGGGATTTTGCAGTGAGTTCGTAATACCTGGGACGCTTGATATGACGGCGCGGACGGTTATGGTGCAAGGTACGGGGTCGTCGGTGGGCAAGAGCCTAACGGCGACGGCGTTGTGTCGGATATTGCGACAGGACGGGTACGAGGTTGCGCCGTTCAAGGCGCAGAACATGTCCCTGAACTCCTTTGTGACGCCTGACGGTGCGGAAATCGGGCGGTCGACGGCGCCGACGTTGCATTTGCCTCTAAGCTCTCCGAGCTGCTCGCCGACCGGGACGATGCGATCCTCGCGGCGTACGTCGACGACGACACGGCAATCTCGTATTCCGAAATTCGCAACAAACTCGCGGAGCAGACGAGTCAAGGGCTGGTGCATGGGGTCTTCTTTGGCTCAGCGATCACCGGTGCGGGTACGGATGCACTGATCGCTGGCAGCATCGAGTGGTTACCTGCCGTCGAAGGTAATGTAGACGGCCCCAATTCATGTACCGTGTTCAAGGTGGAGCGTGGCCCGTCCGGTGAGAAGATCGCGTATGTCCGCATGTTCTCGGGAGTGATACGAACGCGAAATCGACTCCGATTCCTGGGGAATATCAAGCAGAAG
>Ga0302135_10001214_pt1 | contig 15475 bp, 15 predicted proteins | sample CBN3_surface_MG_FD_203119 | JGI IMG/M metagenome (GOLD analysis project Ga0302135, IMG submission 203119) | Marine microbial communities from Western Arctic Ocean, Canada - CBN3_32.1 | ecosystem: Environmental > Aquatic > Marine > Oceanic | place: Canada: Western Arctic Ocean | collected...
TGGGGCTTCAACGCCCTCCGGGACGACGGGTTTCAGGGCATAACCCGGTCAGTGATGTCCACCAAGTCGGCATCCACCCATCCCGCAGCGACCAACTCATCCACGATGGCCACAGCGTAACGCCATGCGCCGAGCGTCTCCAGGTGGACATTGGGCGACGGCTCTCGTAGTTCCCCTCGACCGTCGACGCATCCCGGCTCATAAACCTCGCAGGGGGCCGACTGGACGAAATGACCATCCGGTGTGATCGCCGGCCAGATGGAAAAGAAGCGGACCAGCCCGCCAGGATGTCGAACAGGCATCGACCGGTAGATCTCGCCGGTCGGCCTCAAAGGTGGCCAGCGGTTAGCCGAGAGCGGCCTGGTCGGGAACCGCTTTCGCACCTGATGGCACATCGGCTTGAGGGTGGGTGCCCTTCAGGACAACAGCGCTTCGGCGACTCGTGCGTACAAGGTGTCAGAGTCACGGGCACCAGGAGCAAAGACAATTCGGTTGACACCTGCGGCCTCGAGGGCCGCTGCCTGATCTCGGCACTCGGCGGGTGTGCCAACAATGGCGAAGCGCTCGGCCAGGAACTCGTCGAGTCCGAGCTCGCGGACGAGGTTCGCGTTGGGGCTATCCCAGGACGGCTGATAACCCTCCATGCCCTCGGAGTCGTAGCGTTTACGAAACTCACTTAGGGGTTCAAGGAACTCGGCTGGAACTGTTGCCATCTGTGTCGGTGCTCTGAGATGCCGATAAGCGCTCGCAGCGAGCAGGCCTCGCACATCATCTAATGCGTCAGAGCGTTTCTCGCGTACCGATGCACGACACAGCAGCCATGTATCAACCTCGTCGGCTGAGCGATCGGCATCGTGTGCGCCCTCAGCTATATCGGCTAGATAGGAATGAAGCTGTGGAACCGACGAACCAGCGGCGAGGACAACACCGTCTGCAACCTGCCCCGCCATTCGCCTCACGATGGGTCCATACGCCGAAACATAGACAGGAAGACTGGCTGGAGCGCCAAGCGACAGAATATCGTGACCGTCCCAGTGTGCCGCCTCCCCTCGCAGCAAGGCCCGTAGGCATGTCACATACGATTTCGACTCAGCGACAGGGATTGGTGATCGCCCCATTAGCGCTGCCGAACGTGAACCCCGTCCGATCGTCAACATCACGCGGCCGCCCGATACCTCGTCGACCTTCGCCGCTTCCCGGGCCGCCACCGCCGGGTGGCGGCCGTACGCGGTCATGATAAAGGAACCGATGTCGGCGGTGGTTGTAGCCTGCGCCAGCTCAAGCAAGTTCGTAAACGTGGCTAGGTAATCACCCTGGCCGATAAAGGAGTAGCCCAAGTTCTCAAGGGAGCAGCCCTCCGCCGCGCTGTAGGCGACGCCACCGAAGTCCATACTGGTCCCCCCCTCGACGGCTCAGCCTGCCAGAAAGTCTGCCATGTCTCGGAGGGGGGGTCCAACGAGTGCCCCTCCAGGAATCGGTCCACATGGGGCGGGGCCGCGGCCATGCCCCGGGCGATCGGTGCATAGCCAGGCGAGGCCTTCAACGGATTCACCCAGACCACCTGGTGGGCCACCGGGTGCAGGCAGGCCATCTGCTCCTCCATGACAGCCGGTTCGCCCTCGTCCCAGCTGTCCGAGCGCACCATCACCCGGTGGTACTCCGATCATGGACGGCATGGCCGACGACGCCTACGCGGCATATAGACGGTTCGTCGAGACTCCCGGGCTGGTCGACTACTTCACCAGGTCCACGCCGGTGGAGGAACTAGGCGAGATGAACATCGGCTCACATCCGGACAGGCGACGCGGGCGACCACCGGCATCGCCTACCTGTCGGCCATCCCGTGGGCTTTCAGGTGAACCCAATACCGACAGATCATCCCCGGCTGGTGCGAAGCTGGCAGCGGCCTGGCCGCCTGCCGGGCCGCCAGCCACGGCGACGAGCTGCAGCTCATGTTCAGGACTGGCACTTCTTCCGGAGGTTCGTGTCGAACGTCGAGATGACCCTGGCCAAGGCCGACCTGCTCAATTGCACGGCACTGCCGGGAACGACTCGTCGACCCGTCGATGCACCACCTGTTGGACGCCGCTGTTGACTAGTACCAGCGGACCGAAGCCGAGACCCGGGCCGTCACCGGCACCGAACTACTGGCCGAGAGGCCCATGCTGCGCCGAACGCTGGCCGTGCGGGACGCTTACCTGGATCCACTCAACGTGACCCAGGTGGGGATGCTCCACCGATCGCGTAGCGGATTGTCGAACTAGAAGCTCCGGCGGGGCCTACTTCTCACCATCAACGGCATCGCCGAGGGGGATGCACAACACCGGCTGACCCGGCCCCGACGACTCACAGGAGCCCTACTGCCGATCATGATTCGGACGCTGCCATGTCCTATTAACCGATACACGGATTGGATCAGCGCATCGATAGAACGGCACCATCAACTGGAAGACACGCTCCACTCACGTATCGCGATTCGTCAGAAGCGAAGAATAGTGCAGCGTACGCTACATCGTCCGGCGAACCCTTGTAGCTCATCGGCACCATGGCGTCTCGCTTCGCAGCCAGTTCTTCGCGGGAAATGCCCATCGTCTCGGCCGCCGCGTCAATGGCCATAGGCGTGTCGATCAGTCCAGGCATGATCGCATTGGCCCGGATCTCGTAACGGGCGTACTGCTGGGCAATAGCACGAACCAGCCGATTCACGCCGGCCTTGGACACCGCATACGCCGCGGCGTTCCCACCTCGCTCGGCCGCGATCGACGACACCGCTATAAACGATCCGCCCCGAGCCTCGACCATTACGGGGAGCAGGTGGGCGGCGACGAGCCACATCGACTTGAGATTGGTCTCGATTACCATGTCCCACACCGTTTCTTCGACCTCGACAACAGCGCCGGCCCCGACGATGCCGACACTGTTGAACACGACATCGACGCCACCGAGCTCGGACCGTGCTGTATCAGCGAGGTCAGCACAATCTCTGGCATCGGTGATGTCGGCAACATGAACCACGGCCTGCCCCCCCGCCTCGACGATCCGGGCACGAGTCTCCTCGGCGCTATCACGATCTCTGTCCACCAGCAACAACTCGGCCCCCTCCCGGGCGAAGAGCAGTGCGGTCGATCGGCCAATACCGACGCTACGACCCGGACTTTGGCCGGCGCCGACGAGGACGACCCGTTTACCTTCGAGGCGGCCGGTCACAATGGTTCCAGCACAACAGGGATCCGGGTGAACGCACGGGCGCGGAAGGTGTCCTGGCGTTCCGGTTCTTCAGCCAGGACCATCTTGGGGAATCGACGGGTCATCTCTGAGAACACAATGTCTCCTTCCAGCCGGGCGAGCGCCTGACCGAGGCAGTAGTGGATGCCGAACCCAAACGACAGTGGACTCTCGCTACGTTGGAGTGTCACGTCAAGCATGTCGGGCGCTTCGAACGCGCGAGGATCGTGGTTGGCAGCCCCAATGATTATCGTGCACAACGAGCCCGGTTCGAGCCTCGTATCACCGATCGTTGCAGTGCCATCGGCGAAGTAACCGACCGTCATCACCGGCGTGTCGTAGCGCAGCAACTCGTCGGTAACACGGCGGGTGTGCTCGGGATTACTTCGGAGGAACGAAGCCTGATTCGGATTGCTAAGCAAGGCAACGGCGCCGTTACCTAGCATTCGCACGGTCGTGCCGTAGCCGGCCGAGTAGACGGTCGCGACGAGGGAGATCAGTTCGGAGTGGCTGATCTGTTCGCCGTGTTGTTCTAGCCGAATCAATCGACCGACCGGTGTATCGCCGGGATCGCTGCGCTCGTTCTCGATGAGGTCGGCAACGTACTCGTACATTTCCCGCCGGGCGCGAACGGCGATCAATTGTACCTCAAACGTGGCATCAGGATCACGCCCTAACGATTGAAGCGCAGCCAACCGAGCGAACAGGTCACGATCGGGAAGCGGGAGGCCGATCAAATGGCCGACTACCTGACTCGGGATCTGCGAGTGGAGGGTGGTCACCAGGTCGACCGGTTCGTGGCGCTCCAGCAAGGCAAGTTGCTCGTCCAGCGTGGCTGTGATCAGTTCCACGTATTGGCCGATCTCCTTCGGCGTAAAGACGAGGCTCACCAGGCGTCGAAGCCGCACATGGTCGGGATCGTCGATCGACGAGAGCATCCCCGCCGCATCGGGACGTTCGCAACCAAGCGTGTTCTCCTGTTCGGGGGTGAAGGTCGACGAAGTTGAACTGGCGTGTTCGCCGTGTTTTAGAAAACTCTTAGAGCGAAGAGCGGCGACACACTCGCGGTAGCCGAACACAAACGACCGGCCATCATCGCGAACGTAGAATGCGTTGCGGCCGACCAGTTCGTGGAGGAAAACATAGGGGTCGCGTCGACCTGCGGCTGAATACATGGCCGCATCGAGAAGCTCATCGTGTGAGCTGGCCGCGACGGTAGCGGCGTCCTCTGTCATGGCAATAGCTCGGCAGAGACGTGGTCATCCCACTGCATCGGCACGCCTCCTTGTTCGCTGCGAACAGAACAGCCATTTCAGCCCGGGGTCGCTCATTGCGCCACAATCAAGGATAATGCTAATCAGGTATCCGACAAGTTGAGGACGGTCCATCCTGAAGCCAGCAGCCTTCGAGTATCACTCCCCCAAGTCAGTCGCCGAAGTCCTGGACTTGCTCGCCGCCCACGGCGACGAGGCCAAACTGCTGGCGGGTGGACAGAGCCTCGTTCCACTTCTGGCGTTGCGATTGGCCCGATGCGAGCACCTCATCGACATAAACGGAGTCGATGCTCTCAAAACCATTACGCGTGCGAACGGCTCCCTCCGTATCGGCGCAATGGTCCGTCAGGCGACGATAGAAGCCGATTTGACCTTGCTAGAAGCCGCCCCTCTACTGACACTTGCGACTCCCCACATCGGCCACTTCCAGATTCGTAATCGCGGGACTATTGGAGGATCTGTAGCCCACGCGGACCCCGCCGCCGAGTACCCGGCGGTCGCCGTGGCACTCGACGCCGAGATCGAAATCGCCAGCGCTACCAGTCGACGGGCCGTTGCTGCTACTGACTTCTTCGACGGCGCTTTCTCTACCGCTCTCGAGGACGACGAGCTGCTCGTCGCAATAATTTTGCCGGTGTGGTCGGGCCAGTCAGGGTTCGCAATCCGCGAAGTCGCACGCCGTCACGGTGACTTCGCCCTCGCCGGGGCTGCGGTCGGAATCCAGGTCGACCAACAGGCGAACATAGATCGAGCTGCGGTCGTGTTGTTCGGCGTCGGCAACCAGCCACAGCGTGCGACCGCGGCGGAGGCGGCTCTCCTCGGGATGCCCCTAGAAAAGCTGAACACAGCCGAGCTCGGGCGTCTGGCCACAACGGACCTCCTTGTAATCGACGATGGTCATGCCTCGGCCTCCTACCGACGACGTGTCGGAGCCCATCTGGCAGGCAATGCGATCGCCTCGGCCGTCCGGCACATTTGCGAAGAAGAAGAAAAAGAGGTGTAACGCCGTGACTGAACCCATTCCTGTCACTACGACCGTAAACGGAGTGCCACATAACGCCGCTGTCGAAGCGCGCAAGACCCTTGCCGACTATCTGCGCGAAGACTGCCTGGTCACCGGCGTACACCTCGGCTGCGAACAAGGCGCATGCGGGGCATGCACCGTCCTGCTCGACGGCATCGCCGTACGGGCGTGTCTGCTATTCGCCGTCCAGGTCGACGGGTCGACGGTGACGACCGCCGAAGGTCTCATGGACCCTGACGGAACGCTCAGTACAGTTCAAGAGGCCTTTCGTAACTGTCACGGACTCCAGTGCGGTTTCTGTACACCGGGCTTCGTCATCTCGGCGACAGCATTCCTCGAGAATCACCCCCATCCGACGCTCGATGACATTCGCACCGGTCTTTCGGGAAACCTGTGCCGCTGTACCGGCTATCAGGGGATCGTTGCCGCCGTGCAGCAGGCGGCGTCGAAGCTCTCTACTCGGTCCGGCTCGGAGGACAAGCAATGACGACTGCCGAGACCGCGTCGGCGCCACCGGAGGCAGCGCGATTCGTCGGCCAGTCTGTCAGACGGGTCGAGGACAAACGGCTCGTCACCGGGCACGGTCGTTACGTCGACGATGTCGTGCTACCGGGCATGTTCCATGTCGCCTTCGCACGAAGTGACTTCGCCCGGGCACGAATCGTAGCCCTCGACACCACTGCCGCAGCGGCTCTGCCGGGAGTCCACGCGGTCTTCACTGCCAGTGAGCTAAACCACCACGTCGACTCACTTCGCTCGTCCATGGTCACTGCAGAACAGGCCATCGTGCCAGCCCATGTGCTCGCCGACGGAGACGTCCGCTTCGTTGGTGACCCGATCGCATTGGTCGTCGCTGACAACCGATACCTGGCTGAAGACGCTATCGACCTACTAGATGTCGAGTACGAGGCACTGTTACCCGTGGTCGATTTCGAACAGGCCGCTTCTGACCAGAATCTTGTGCACCCGGAACTCGGCACAAACGTGGCAGGGGTCGAACACTCGACCAACGCCGGCGTTGCCCCAGCGCTCGCAAATGCGGCTGTCGTCGTGACAGAGACATTCCGGCAACACCGACAGCGCAACATGCCGATGGAAACAAGAGGCCTCGTCGTCGATTGGCAGCCCTACGCCGAGCGGGTCGACATCTGGGCCTCGACCCAAAGCCCGCACGAACTCACCCTCACCGCGGCCCGGGTCCTGAACCTCGGTGAACATCAGGTTCGTGTTCACATGGGCGACGTTGGCGGCGCGTTCGGACAGAAAGTATTTCTTGGACGCGATGAAATCGCTGTTCTGCTAGCTGCACGAGCCGTAGGCCGACCGCTGAAGTGGATCGAGGATCGTCGAGAGAACCTGATCGCGGCCAACTCGGCTCGGGTCGACCGAACGACGGTAACGATGGGTCTGGATGACGATGCCCGGATCGTCGCAGCCGAGATCGACCAACTGAACGACAGCGGTGCCTATCCGCTCGGCGGCGTGCCGGCGAACTCCAACAACCTCGTATCGATGTTTCCCGGCCCCTACGCCATACCGCTCATGAGTTGGTCGGCAGGCTCGGTATTCACCAACACGTCCGGGCGAGGTGCGTACCGCGGCCCATGGCAGATGGAAACAGTCGCCCGCGAGCTAATGATCGACACGCTTGCCAGACGGATAGGCATGGACCCACTAGAGCTGAGGCGACACAACGTAATCCGGCAGGAGGACCTGCCCTACACGACCGCCACCGGAAACGTGTACGAGCGAATCTCGCCAGCAGAGACGCTGGAACAAGCAGTAGCGATGCTCGACTACGACGCGTTCCGCGTCGGCCAAACGGAGGCTCGTTTGGACGGCAGATACCTGGGGGTGGGCCTCTCTCTGTTCATCGAACCTACGTCCAAAGGGGCAGGCGCGCTCGGAAACGAGGGGGCGGTCGTACGAGTCGAACTCGACGGCAGCGTTAGCGTGTACATGGGCACTGGTTCGCACGGTCAGGGGTTGGAGACGACGATCGCTCAGGTCGTCGCCGATGAGCTGGGTATCGACATGGCGGTCGTCGCCTTCCACCAGGGCCACGGGTCCCCCTACGGATTCGGGACCGGCGGCAGCCGAAGCGCTGTGATAGCCGGAGGCGCGGCTCGAGCAGCCGCCTCGGGGGTCCGTCAGCAGATACTGCACCTTGCCGCCCACGTGCTCGAGGCTGGACCTGAAGATCTTCGTATCGAGTTGGGTGTCGTCTCAGTCGCCGGCACACCCACTCGGTCGGTGTCGGTAGCCGAACTTGCCCGAACCGCCTACACCCAGCCAGAGGCGTTACCCCCAGACACCGCTCCTGGGCTCGAACACAGCGCTCGGTACCAGGCGCCCCCGGTCACCTTCTCAAACGCTGCTCATGTGTGCACGTGTGAGGTAGATGTAAACACGGGCATCGTGACCCTCTTGCGCTACCTCGTCAGCGAGGACTGCGGTGTCATGGTCAACCCGATGATCGTCCAAGGTCAGATCGCAGGTGGCGTTGCACAGGGCATAGGTGGCGCACTCTTCGAACATTCGCCCTACGACACTGACGGCAACCCGCTTGCGGCGACGATGCTCGACTATCTGATTCCGACATCAGCGGAGATACCAATCATCGAAATTGGACACATCGTCACGCCTTCTGACTCTCCAGGTGGGCACAAGGGTGTGGGCGAAGGTGGCGCGATCGGTTCGCCACCATGCGTCGTGAATGCGGTCAACGATGCGCTCTCACCTTTCGGCGTTGCCTTCACCAAACAGCCAATAACACCCAACGCCGTCCTGCGCGCCCTCGACGAAGTTCGAACCGAATCTGCAACCTGAGCACTGGTCGAATCACACCTCGGCGAGCACCGCTCCAATCACCTCTAGTGTCTCGGCCACGTCGTTGTCGCTGTGGGCGAGTGAGACGTAGAACTTGCCCGAGCTCAGAACACCCCGAGCCACACATCCGTGCAGGAACCGCCTAAATCGTTCGCCATCAGCTCGCTGCAAATCGGCCAGATCAAGGATCTCATGGTCGGCGAAGGCCAGCTGGAACACCGGTCCATCACCAAGCAGCTGCACACTGATACCGAGATCTCCAGCCCGCTCTGCGATTCCACTCCGCAGCTCTTGGGTGACCGACTCCAGCCGCTCGTAGACGCCATCGCGAGCGAGCACGTTCAGAGTCGCCACTCCAGCCGCGGCGCACAGCGGATTGCCGTTAAGCGTGTTGCCGAAATAGGCGATCGGTGCCACGCCATGACGGGACGGGTGGGTGACATCGATGATTTCGCGCCGACCGGCGATGCCCGACATCGGATGGCCGTTAGTCAGGGCCTTGCCGAACGTCGCCATGTCGGGCACTACTCCATATCGTTCCTGAGCGCCGCCTAGGGCAAATCGAAAACCGGTGACCATCTCATCGAAAATCAACAGCAGGCCGTGTTGCGTGGTCAGATCACGTAGCAACTGCAAAAATCCTGGGGCCGCTACGAGGCAGCGTTGCATCGGCTCGCAGATGACCGCGGCCAGCTCGTGTGCATGGGTAGAAATGAGCTCCGTAGTCATATCGACGTCGTTCCAGCGCGACACGATCACCTCATCGGCGACCCCAGCTGTTACACCGTCGGAATCAGGGTTTGAACACGGATAAGCAAAAGCCGGTTCGGAAAAGCCGTTCATCATTCCGACGTCGTGTGAGCCGTGAAAACCACCGGCGAACTTGAGGATCTTGGATCTCCCGGTGAATACCCGGGCAATACGCAGCGCGTAGAACGTGGCATCGGAGCCCGACGACGTAAACTTCACTTGCTCGGCACACGGCATTACATCGACGATTCGGCCAGCCAGCTCGAACGCCTTCGCATTAGGGACGTAATAGGTCGATCCGAGAGCGGCTTGCTCGACTACTGCTGCCACGACCTCGGGATGCCCATGGCCAAGCAGGACCGGCCCGCTCCCGAGCATGTAATCGATGTAGCGACGCCCGCGGACGTCAAACAGATATGCACCCTCGCCTCGTTCCGCGACGAAAGCGATCTCGTCGGGAAGCAGGTATTGGCCACTCACTGTGCCCCCGAGAACCTCGTGGCCAAGTTGCAGGAGCTCGTCATGGTGCATGGACGGATCCCGTCTTCGAGTCGATGTTGGCAAGCTTGCGCAGGCGCGGCTGCAGTTCAGAGAAGGCCAGTTCGATATGGCGGTCGACGAGGTCGTCAGGCATGCCCGGGTAGTCAGCCCAGAACATGACATCAGTGACCGGCAAACCTTGTGTGCTCTCCCATATCGCTGACACCACGTCGTCAACCGAACCAAGGATGAACTGCCCCTGTGCGATCCACTCGTCGCTGTCGACCGGAGCGGGCGGAGTTTCGGCTGTTCCTTCGATTCTGTAGTGGTTGTAGGAATCCCATCGGTAGTTGACATGTTCGCGTGTCCGGGCCCAGGCGCGTTCTGGATCATCAACTAGGAGAAACCTAAAAGAGCCTGCCAACCGCGCCGTCTCCACATCATGGCCTGCGCTGTTGAGGCCAGCGAGATAGGGCTCGAGTAGTTCAGCGTCGAGCCACTGCAGGCCAAGACCAAGCACGCCCGCGATTCGGGCGCCGCGGGGACCACGGAACCCCGCCCACGTCGGCATCGGGTTCTGGATCGGTTCAGGCCGGACGAGTCGTGTCGCTCCCGGCTCCTCCCCCCACAACGCACGGATCTCGTGGATGCGGTCAACGAAGATCTCATAGCGCCGATCAAAATCGGCCCCGAAGGCCTCGTGTTCAGGGCGCCGGTAGCCAACGCCGAACCCTGGTTCGACACGCCCGTCGCTGATGACGTCGACGAGTGCGATCTGCTCAGCCACCTCAACGCTGTTGTGAATTGGCAGAAGGTTAACGGCGGTCCCGATCCGGATTCGTTCGGTGCGAGCGGCGATCGCTGCGGCCAGGGTCCATGGCTGCGGTAGGTGGCCATCGTCGAAAAAATGGTGTTCGGTGAGCCAGACCATCTCGGCACCCATTCGGTCGGCAGCCGCTATGCGATCGAGCCAGATCCGGTAGTGCTCGGAGGGAACACGACGCCAACTGCTGGGGTTGCGCATGTCGACGAACATTCCCAATCGCATGAACGCCCCCTCGGGTTTCGGCTATTCTATGATCATCATGAGTTCAATTTGGCATTTCGCACTGGCAGTGCCGAACCTCGAGCAAGGCATGGAGGAGGTCGGAAAAGCTTTCGAGGTCACGTGGCGTCCTGTCCATCGGGCCGAGACTGTCCTGCGCGACGAGCATGGCATCGATCACGAGCTGGAGTGTGTGTTCACCTTCTCCGAGGGCGGCCCCCCGGCCATCGAGATGTGGGAATCGGTCCCGAATTCGCCGCTTGCGCCACCCGGCGACACCTGGATACATCACATCGGCTACTGGGTGAACGATCTTCCTGCCGAGACCGAACGCCTCGATGGCTACGGGTGGCCATGTTTCATGAACGCCCATAGCGTCGCCGTGCATCGGGGCCCAGGAGGGCTGATGCTCGAACCGTGTGATGTGAACCGTGACCGACCATTTCTCCGAGACCTCTTCCCGCCCGGCACCCAACATCACGGACCGCCGGACAACAACGATCCCAAGCAGTACAAGATCGGACGCGACTTCCACAAACCGGTCGAGTAGCAAACGACTCTGAAATGGGGATCCAGTTGTTCCAATACGATGGCAAGCGAGCGCTGGTCGTGGGAGGAGCCACGGGTATGGGGGCCGCAGTCGCCCGTCTGGTCACCAATCTCGGCGGCGAGGTCACGGTATTTGACATTGCCGATGTGAACTTCCCGGTCGCGGCCTCGGCACCAGTTGACCTGCGTGACCGCAACAGCGTTGACGAAGCACTGGCATCGCTCGATCACCGAATCGATGCGCTCTTCATGTGTGCCGGAGTCGCCGATGGCACTCCCGGACTCATGGTCATCAATTTCATAGCGCAACGACACATCGTCGACTCATTAGTCACGTCGGGTGTACTCGCCGCCGGATCGTCCATCTCCATGATCTCCTCCCTCGCTAGCCTCGGATGGCAGGTGCGACTGCTCCAAATCCAGGAGTTTTTGGCGACACCAGACTGGGAGTCGGCGGTCGAGTGGATCGCCGGCCATGAGGGAGTTGACAACTACCGGTTCAGTAAACGCGCCATAAACGCCTATGTCGCCCAGCGGGCACTCGAACTCGTCACAGCCGGTATCCGTATAAACGCGGTCGACCCGTCACTTACTGACACACCGCTGTCGAGAGCGAACGAGGACACATGGTTCAAGTTCGGTGCCGATTACCGCGCCGAAACCGGCCTCGATCCGCTCCTTCCCGAACAACTCGCCTACCCGCTGGCTTTCCTATGCAGCGACGCGGCGAGCGGAATCACAGGAACATCGATTCCCGTGGAACAGGGTCTCGTCGGCTCAGCTATCACCGGGACCTTCAAGGCACCCGGCATCACCGAACGACTCCGGTGAACGGCTATTTCCACATCGCTTTTCTTGTTCCCGACATTGACGCTGCCATGGATGAGTTCGGTGGTTTATTTGAGGTCGACTGGCGACCGGTGCATGAGGTTGTGCTGGAACTCGGCACGTCAGTAGCCGACCGTAAGCCGCGACGAACCCGGGTCACGTTCACGACCGGTGGGCCACCAGCAATCGAACTCTTCGAGTGGGAGACTCCGCCAAGCGAACCCGCTCTCGAACGACCCGTCCTCCACCACATCGGACGATGGGTCGATAATCTTGCGGCCGAGTCCAGTCGCCTCGAGGCCCACGGGTGCCACCTTGCACTGACACTCCCGGGGACCGATGGCAAGCCCGAGCGATTCGCCATGCATGAGACCTCGTTCGGACTTCAGATCGAGTTGGTTGACGTAACGATCCCAAAGCCGCACATGGTGGATCTGTGGCCGCCGGACTAAAGGTCGCAACACGCTGCAGGCCGACCTCAAGGAGCAATGGCCGTTTCGGCAACTAGTGCCGCTACGAGCCGGGTTGCGTCAGGTTCCTCCTCAAGCGCACCGACGATCGAGATGGCGTCACCGATCTGACCCACTGACAAATACGGCTCACAGAACAAACGGAATTTATTCTGCAATACGGCGTCTCCGATTAGCGCTCCCTCCTCCCACGGGTCCCCACTGGCATGGTCGGTTAGCGCTTCGAAGGACTTACCTGAACGGGTAGTTAACATCATCTTCGTGGGGATGAGTTCGGAGTGCCCCTGCTTGCGAATCAGCTTCTCCATCATCGGCCCGGCCTCCGGGTACACGTGCACCGAGACCCTGCTAGCGAACTCACGAACCTTCAAGTCGACCATCGCCGCTGCCGTGTGCCACTTCGGGCCGGGTGGACCCATGAACGCTGCGAGGCCAAGATTGTGGGGCACGCTGAACTGCCCATCCACAACGGTGCGTACTTCAGGACTATCCATGTGTTTAGCCATCATCGCGTGGGGGACCGCCACATCGACTGCCGCAATCTCGTCGGCCTCGACGCCGGCTCGCTCCCAGAGTTCGTAGAACAGGTCAAGCGCGGGTGTGGAGAACCGACACGCCGGATAGAGCTTGAAGGAGGTCTCCTCGATCAACCATCGCTCACCGAGCCGGTCGGTCATTGAGTCCCATTCGCAGTAGCGGGAACCCATAATCCTCCAGAAACCCCGGTCGCCGTCAAGGATCGTGGTGTCCCCCGCGAAACCCGCGCGGGCGAGATGCACCGCGAAGACCCCCGCTTCGGCCATCGACCCGTACATGCCGTACTTGGTCATCGGTCGGGGTGAGGGGAGATTCCCCCACTGACCAGCTATCGGCAGCGGGGCAGTAGCGACCGTGATACCGAACGCCTGGGACATCTGGTCAGCATCGAGCCCGTAGAGTCGACCGGCCGCCACCGTGGCCGCGAACGCCGCCCAGCTGAGCCCGGCCACCGGCGCGATTTCGATCGTGCCGTCATCAAGGATGTCGATGTGGCGCAGCGACAGGCCGATACGCGCCGCGACGTCGAAACCGACCCCGATTGCGCCGAGAATATCGATTCCCGAGCTGCCCATGGCCTCAGCAATCGACAACGCCGGCGGCACCGCACATGCAGCCAGGTGGCCGGAATGTCGAATCGTCTCCTCGGCGTCGAGAGCATTGGCATAGTGGCTATTGAGGTGCACCGCAGCTGCGCAGGGAAGCCGCTCACCCCCGACAAATACGGTCGACTCCGGTGTCCCGCCCGCGGCAACCTTGACCGCAGTGAGGATCTCGCTCGACGCCACTCCCCGACCTCCGACAGCACAGCCGAGGGTGTCCAGCACCACGCGCTTGGTTGCCTCGATGGCCGACGGGCTCAAATCACCGATCGATGCATCAGTAGCAAACTCGGCCAACGTTCGCGTGTACCTAGTTGCACCCACGATCACCCTCCTCAGGTTCCTCGCTGAGATCCATGATTATCATGAATTAGGAAAACATCCGCGACCTCGCTGCTCAGATCGTCAGTGGCCCCACCGTTCAGACCGACAGAGAGGCCAACCGCGCTCCCTTGACCAGCGAGTCGAGTTTTGCCCACACGACCCGCTCGTCGACCTGTTCCACACCCGCGACAGTCCCAAAACCGCAATCCACACCGGCGACAAGTTGTGATGTGCCGACGACCTCGGCGTACCGGACGATCCGCTCAGCCACGGCCTCGGGGTGCTCAATAATGTTGGTCGTCGAATCGATCACGCCAGGAATCAGGACCTTGTCGTCGGGGAGTCCCACATCGCGCCAAACACTCCATTCGTGGGAGTGGCGCCCGTTGGCACCGGGCACAGTCAGACCCTGTGGTCGAAGCTTGAGCAACATATCGACGATGTCGCGCAGGGGCACATCGCGGTTATGAGGTGCCTCGTCGGCGCCCCAGCAAACGTGCACTCGTATTCGGTCGGGAGCGATATTTCGCGTCGCCCGGTTAATAGTTGCGACTCCGCGCTCGGTCATGGTCGCGTACTCCTCAAACGTGAGATCGGCCAGCCGATACATGGTGGTGAGATCTGGCGCGTCAATCTGGAGGAGGAGACCGGCCTCGACGATCGCCTCGTATTCCACCGCCATAGCATCGGCCATGGCGTCTAGATAGTCGTCCTGGCTCGGGTAGTACACGTTCGGCGGCGCGTAGGTCGTAGGCGAGATTGAGGTCATAAACACTTCCCCGAGGTCAAGGTCGCGCGTCGACGCGATCAGGTTGGCGATATCGCGCTCGGTCTCGGAAAATCCCTTCCACCCAATGGGCCCAGTGCAACACACAGTCTTCGACGACCGGGAATCACCATCGGAAGAGCGCGAGCCCCGCCACTGGCGTGTCCACCGCTCATAGAACTCGGGGAAATCGAGGGCTTCACGGACCACGGCTCGGGAAATAGTCGGATCCTGGGTGTGATCGATCGCCTCGAATCCCGACAACCGGTTGAGGCGATAGCGATGAAAGCTGGCCTTGCCCTGCTCACCGTCGTTCAGGACATCGATGCCTGTTTCGACCTGCATCTGGACAACACGATCAACCTCGTCTCGAACAAGGGTCTCGAAGCGTTCGGCCTCGCGTGGCCGGTCTTCTTCTCTTTCTCTCGCCGCAAGCATCCGGCGGAGTTCGGCGGACCGTGGCAGGCTGCCAGTATGTGTGGTCAGGATTCGGTTTTCGCTTCGCTGCACAGCGCTATATTGGTTGATGCCGTTAGGCGGATACAAATGCCACGGGACCAACGCACAATGGGCAATGAAGCAATCCGAATTCCGGCTCGCGAACGTGCCCACTTGATCGGCGAGCAGCACCGAATGCCAGAGCGGTCCGACAACAGGCGCACCCACCCCTCTGTTATAACCATCCAAATCAGCGCACCCATCCGCAAATCAGCGGCGTTGGTCCTCACACGATGACCCCAGCGACTATCGCGAACCTCGTCAGTCGTGCCGG
>Ga0302135_10001215_pt1 | contig 15471 bp, 17 predicted proteins | sample CBN3_surface_MG_FD_203119 | JGI IMG/M metagenome (GOLD analysis project Ga0302135, IMG submission 203119) | Marine microbial communities from Western Arctic Ocean, Canada - CBN3_32.1 | ecosystem: Environmental > Aquatic > Marine > Oceanic | place: Canada: Western Arctic Ocean | collected...
AGGCCTTCAGCGTCTCGGCACGCTGATCGGTCCGGTGGCAAGCGGCATCGTCGCCGATCAGCTTGGCTTCTCCGCCGTGTTCATTGGCGTCGCGGTCATCGCCATTATTGCGGCCGTCGTCGTTGTACTCCAGGTTCAACCCGGGCCGCGCCAACATGCCGTTGGAGAACATCCACCGCTGTTGACGATGGTGCCGCGCATTCTCAAGTCCCACGCCGGCGTCTTCGGCACCATTGGTGTTGCGATGCTCCTGCTCACGACAATCCGGTCCGGACGGCAACTCCTCATCCCGCTTTGGGGTGATCACATCGGCTTGTCAGCGACCGGCATCGGCCTTGTCGTCGGCGCGGCCGCCGCGGTCGATGTTGCGATGTTCCCGGTCGCAGGATACCTGCTCGACTTCGCAGGTCGGGTCCGCACCGCACTCATTTGTATCTTCACCATGGCGCTCGGATTGCTGGCGGTGCCATTGACTGCTTCGGCAATCACGCTCGCCGCCGTCGCAGCATTCATCGGTCTTGGCAACGGCATCGGCAGCGGCATCAACCAAACTCTGGCATCAGATCTGGCGCCAAAAAGCGAACGTGGCGAGTTCCTAGGCGTGTGGCGCCTGATCGGCGACACCGGATCCCTCGCCGGGCCCCTCGGCATCAGCTTCGTGACCGCGACCATGACCCTCGCCGCCACCTTCAACATACTATTCGGCGTCGGCGTTGCCGCCAGTGTCCTGCTCTTCGTCAGCCGCGCGCGTACGCGGTGCACGCCACCGTAACGGATGGTCCCTCCCTGAACCCTGTGAGACGATACCGGAATGCCAACCGTCACATTTGTCACCGACCCGCTTTGCTCATGGTGCTGGGGGACCTTGCCCGAAATCCAGAAAGCTCGCGCGGCGCTTGAGGGAAAAGTCAGGTTCGAGCTTTTGATGGGTGGTCTGCAGGTCGGTGGACACGGCCCCATCAATGCATTTCACCGACGCCAGCTCGAGCGCCTCTGGCAGGAGGTGCACGAGACCACCGGACAGACCTTCAGTGGCATCATCCCCGCCGCATTTAGCTATCATAGTGAAATTCCATGCCGTGCCGTGGTGGCGGTGGCCGCGGCCCATGGCCATGCTCCGTGGCGTTTCTTTGAGGCACTTCAGCGAGCTTTCTATGTGCGGGGCCTCGACCTTGCGCAACCAGAGGTCCTCGCCGCAATCGCGAACGAGTTCAACATGGCGTCAGATGCGCTGATCACGATGCTGCAGGACCCCGCCATCATCTCGGCGACACGCGCCGAGTTCGCCCGCGCGAACGCCCTCGCTGCGCACGCGCTGCCGACGGTTCTGCTTGACACCGGTGACGGACCCCGACTTGTTGCGGGCGGGTACATCACCGCTCAGTTTCTCGTTCCGGACCTTGAGCAGCGGATCAATTAGACGTGGCGAGCACATTCCCAGGTGTCATCGCTTTTGCCTTTGCCGCGGTCATGCTGCTCGTCGGCACGGTCATGCGGGCCCGGGTTCGGCTCTTGCAGGCGGGACTGGTTCCAGCAAGCCTGATCGGTGGCGTCGTCGGCTTCGCGCTCGTCAGCTTTGATTTCAGCTTCGGCTTCTCTGCCAGTGATTTCACCGCATTTACGTTTCATTGCTTCACGCTCAGCTTCATGTCGCTCTGCCTCACAGGCAGCGCACATGGCGGCAGGCAGGTCGCCTGGGGCGGCAGTTGGCTCGCCGTCGTGTGGGTGATGAGCCTCGCTTTACAAGCGCTCGCCGGACTGCTCGTGATCCTCGCCTTCAACGAGGTGAGCGCGGAGCCACTCTCACCGTTTCTCGGTTTGCTCGTCACCCACGGCTTCACTCAGGGACCCGGCCAGGCATTGGCGCTCGGTACGATCTGGGAGAACGAGCTGGGTATCGCCGACGCCATTAACTTCGGTTTGGTCTACGCCTCAGCCGGATTCATCGTTGCATTCGCGGTCGGCGTACCCGTCGCGCGCTGGGCCATGCGACGCGGCCTGAACCACAATACGAACGCGCGGCTCGACGCGGAATTCCTTCGCGGGCTCTACACCCAGCGGGACATATCGACAGGCAGCATGGTCACTCACAGCGCCAACGTGGATACCCTCGCCTATCACATCGGTATTCTCGGTTTCGCCTATCTACTGACCGATACCTGGCTCAACTTCGTCGCGCCGTGGACTGACGGTGTCACCGTCGGGCCAGTTCCCATCCACATCATCTTCAGCCACAATCTCTTTTTTCTACACGGCCTGATCGTTTGTCTGCTGCTGCGTACCGCCATCGACCGCGCCGGACTGGGTCACATGATTGACGATGAAACGCAGCGACGCATCACCGGCAGCGCGGTTGACATGATGGTAGTCACCACGATCATGAGCATTCAGTTCGCCTTTCTCGCGGCATTCCTGATTCCCATCGTCCTCGTATGCCTCGCCGCGACAGCGTCCACCGCCGGACTGTGCTTCGTCTTCGGCAAGCGCCTTGCACACCTGGGCATTGAACGGGCGCTCACAGTGTTTGGCTGCTGCACGGGAAGTACCGGTACCGGTATATTGCTCCTGCGCATACTCGACCCGGATCTGTCGGGACCGATCGCCAAGGAACTTGCGTTCTTTAACATCGCTATTCTCGTCCTTGGCTTCCACATTCTGACGGTGATGGCGCCGATCCTCCCTGCGCTCGCTCTTTCGACAATTGGACTCGTCTACGTCGGGACTCTGATCGCTGGCGCCGTTATCCTGTGGGCAATGACAAAACGCGAGAACTGACACCATGCAGAACCGCCAATGGCGACTGGCACGTACGCCACCTGAAGGCTGGCCGACTGACGGGGATTTTGTCCTGGGGTCAGAAACCGCACCGGTTCCCGGTCCAGGGCAAGCGCTTACGCGTACCCTGTACCTGTCGCTCGACCCCTATCAGTGGGGTCGCCGTCGAGGTGGCGTCGAGCAACCGGGCGACATATGCCACGGTCGAACTGTGTCCGAAGTCATCCATAGTCGGAACGACAGCTTCGCCGAAGGCGATTTCATCTTTAACACCAACGGTTGGCAGGAATACGGCCTGACCGGCGAGGGCATTTCAACATTCAACTACATGGTGCCACGCACCCTGAACCCGAAACTGGCCCCACTGTCGACCGCCATCGGCGTGCTCGGCATGCTTGGGCTGACCGCATGGTCCGGCACTGTCGTCCAGTGCAAACCGAGGGCCGGCGAGACGCTAGTTGTATCCGCGGCCTCGGGCGGGGTTGGGCAGGTTGTTGGTCAAATCGGCAAGTTACTCGGATGCCGGGTAGTCGGCATTGCGGGTGTCAGTAAAAAATGTGACTACGTTACCCATGATCTCGGCCTGGATGCCTGTGTCTCGCACCTCAGCGACGACCTGCCGTCGGATCTCGCTGCGGCCTGCCCCGACGGTATCGACATCTACTTCGAGAACGTCGGTGGCCCGGTGTTCGAAGCCGTGGCGCCGTTGCTAAACGCGAGTTCCCGGATCTCCGTCTGTGGCATGATCTCCCAATACGGCGCGACCGATGGGCGCGATTCGCGGGCGATCTGGGACGATGTGCTGGCCGACGCCGGCGGCAGTGGCAAGGTCACCGTACATGACCTCTTTGTCGGCAAATTTGTCGCAGACCATCAGTCGTCATTTCTGGCACAGATGGGCGAGTGGGTCGCAGATGGCCGGGTCAAATACCGGGAACATCTGTCGGACGGGCTGTTGAACACACCGACTGCGTTCAGCGCCATGCTGCGCGGTGGCAACTTCGGCAAGGCGCTGGTCGCGGTTGGCGCAGACCCGACGCTGGATGAAGCGACGCGCGCGCGTCGCGCTGCAGGCAATACGCTGGCAGCGGCCGACGGGACCGCCGCCAGATGACGTGCGGCCAGATGGCGTACCCCCAGGAATACCCGGGGTCCGAAGACCCCACCCATGTTGCACGGTCCAACCAACACCACGCGTTAATGCTGGATTGACCGAGCGGAGACACCATGACCTTCATGCCTGACATCTCATCACGCGGCTGGCCGGGCCGCGCCCGCTGGCACGTGTCCTGCGCCGCCACCCTGGCGCTCGTCGCCGCCCTCGCAGGCCCCGTCGCCAGTCCACCCGCCGCTGGGGCCAGCAAGGACGACGCCGCGGCCTCCGCGGCCCGTGATGCCAAATTGCGCAAGCAGGTTCAGCGGGTGCTCAAGCGCACGCCGCTCATTGACGGGCACAATGACATTCCCTGGCAATACCGCAGACGCGTCAAAAATCACCTCGATGAACTGGACCTTCGCGCTGATCTGACGCAAATCGACCCGCCGACACACACTGATATTGATCGGCTGCGCGCGGGTATGGTTGGCGGGCAGTTCTGGTCTGTTTATACGCCCATCTCAACCTACGGCGGCAAGCCCGACGACACGCGCATCGTGCTGGAACAGATTGACCTCGCGCGGCGGATGATCGACAAGTACGACGACGTCCTTGAACTCGCACTGACGGCCAAAGATGTTCGGCGCATCCACCGGCGTGGTCGTATTGCATCTCTCCTCGGACTCGAAGGCGGCCATGCCATCAGCGATTCGCTCGCGGTTCTGCGCATGCTCTACGGTGCAGGTGCGCGTTATATGACCCTGACGCACTCCAAGGGACTCGCCTGGGCAGATTCTGCAACCGACACGGCGAAGCACGACGGCCTGACGCCGTTTGGTATCGAGGTGGTGCGTGAAATGAATCGGCTTGGCATGTTGGTCGACCTCAGCCATGTCTCGACGGCAACTATGCGCGACGCACTCGACGTGACCCGCGCACCAGTGATCTTCTCCCATTCTTCGGCAAGAGCAGTTGTGCCACATCCACGAAATGTTCCCGACGACATACTCCTGCGCGTCGCCAAAAACGGCGGCGTGGTGATGGTGACTTTCTTTCCGTCTTATGTCTCCGAGGCGGTCCGCCAATACGGCAACGACCGGCGCGCGCACCAGTCCGCACTCGACGAGCGCCTGGCCGGTGATGAAGATGCAGTGGCCGCCGAAATGACCACATGGGCCGAGGCGAATCCGGCACCACGCCCGACGTTGCATCAAGTTGCAGACCACATCGATCACATCCGTCACGTCGCCGGCATCGACCACATCGGACTCGGCGGCGACTACGATGGCATGCCACCCGGTCCTGTCGGCCTCGAAGATGTGTCGACGTATCCGGAGCTCTTCGTTGAACTCATGCGGCGCGGTTACACGACCTCCGCAATCGGTCGGATTGCTGGCAACAACGTGCTGCGCGTCATGACACGTGCAGAGGAGGTAGCACGGGAACTGCAGGCAACCGAATCCCCGCGAGACATCCTGATCGAAGAAGCGGACGGCACTGGCAGCTGATCGGCGCAAATGGCTTCAAAGAAAACAACGAACTTCTCGGGGTTACTGCCCCAACTCGCTCTCACCAAATAAAGGCGCAGCAATATCGATTTACCGTCACTACTGGCAAGGAACCTGAAACACATGAATACCGTCGTTCACCCAGACGTGAGCGCCGCCCATGCCGTTTCCAGTTCCGCTGTGAACGCCGCCTTGTCACCTGAATTGTCGATAACCCGGGATGCACGAACCCGCCGCTCATCGTTAGATAGCTGACTGTCGATGCGTGACTGAATCTGCTCAGGACTCACGCCGTCGCGCGCAACGGCGCGCTCGATCGCAACTGACGGCTCGACAATCACCACCCAGACCTCGTCGCCGATGTCATCCCAGCCCGCCTCAAACAATACGGCGGCTTCGAGCACCACGGGGCGATCCGCATCAACCGATTGCGCTTGCCCAATCTCGGCCTCAGCCAGAGAACGGATCTCCGGCCAGACAATATCAGTCAGGCGCGTCAGATTCTCTGGCTTGCCAAATACTTTGCCGCCCAAAATCTTGCGATCAATGGTCTGGTCCGGCGCAACGATGTCGTCTCCGAAAGCCGCAATAACCTTTCGCCACGCTTCCTGACCCGGTTCATACGCTTTGTGCCCCAGCAGGTCCGCGTCAATGACGTACGCGCCCTTTTCTCCGAAGAAGCCAGCCGCCGTCGATTTACCCGATGCAATGCCACCGGTCAGCGCAATCACGGTCATTCGTTTCTCCTTGTTTGCCAGGCTTCCCGGCGTTCGTTGATGTGTTTGTTGCAGGATGGCGGCATCTGCTCGCCAACCAACGAGGTCAGCTGGCCACCAAAACCCGCTCCAACATGGCTTCTAGTGATGTCAGGTCGATGTCTAGCAGGTCTGCGGCTGCCGCCGGGTCGATGTCATCATCGTGATTCAGCACGCCAAGCATGTCCATCGTGAGCGGCGGGTTCGACAGCGTCTTTTCCATCAACCAGGTCCCGCAGCGCCCGGCCCACAGTGGCAACGATATCACACGACCCCTTGTGCCCAGGGTCATTCCCGCACGGGCGACGAGGTCCCGCCGCGAGAGTGATTGCGGACCCGCAAGTTCAATCATCCGGTCCTCGACCCGTCCGAACGCGTTGAGGATCGCCGATACAACATCGCCCGCGTAAATGGGTTGCTCTTTGCTTTCAGCGTGAATGGTCAGAGCAAGCGACGCCCGCGCTTTCCTGGCGAGTGATCTTGACGCAAAGTCGTGTTCACCCAGAACCATCGGAACGCGAACGGTCAACACCGGGATGTCCGCCATCGCAAACAACGCTTCTGCCCTGCCCCGCGTGGCGAGACATTGATTCCGGCTCTCGCAACTGCTGCCGAGCAGACTGAGGTAGATGAGGCCCGTGACGTCGGACCCGGCCAGTGCTTCGATGAGGGCCTCGGTCGCCGTGACGTGGGCGCCCTCATAGGTCGACGATGTTGATTGCTTGATGATACCGACGAGGTGGACCGCGTGCGTGCAACCTGCGGCCGCCGCGCGCAGTCCCTCAGCGTCCGCGTAATCGACCTGACGAACGCTGACAAGAGGATCAACCGGCATCTGGGAAGCCGCTGCAGCCGATCTGACAACGGCGACGACGGGCGTGCCCAATGCAATCAGTCGCCCGGTGAGTCGTCTGCCAATGTGCCCGTTGGCGCCAGTGATCAATATTCGCCTATCATCCACAGCCATGGCCCCAGCATATCACCTCGCGACCGTGCCCAATCTGCTGTCGGCCAGCCGGCTCCTGCTAGCGGGGCCTGCGTGCTGGCTTGTGGTGACGGGTCAGTGGCAGTTCGCCGCGGCCGTCGTCCTCTTCGCCGTGGCTACCGATCTCGCTGACGGCACCATCGCTCGCCAGACCGGCACCGTGACGGCATTCGGAGGGCTCATCGATCACTTCTCCGACGCGGTCTTCGTCACGTCATTGTTAGCGGGCCTCGCCGTTCAAGACCTAGTACCCGTTCTTTTGCCAGTGCTGGTCGTTGCTTCATTCGGGCAATACGTCGCAGACTCGAACGCGCTGCGGGGACAGATCCTGCGGACCAGTTTTCTCGGCAGGAGCAACGGTATTGCCTACTACGTGCTTGGCGGCTTTCCACCCATGCAACATCTCGTCGACTGGTATCCCCTTGGCGACAGCGCGTTCCAGGTTGCCGGCTGGGTCATGGTCGCAACCACGGTCGTGTCTATGGGCGATCGGCTGCAGACGCTGATTCGGCTGCGGCGAGGTTAAACAGCTCGCGGTTCGCGCGCGGGAGGAAAATGACCCCAATGACCGCGTTGAAGACGACAAAGAACGTGTGCATTACCAGCGAAAACGCGCCCACCTCCGGAAACTCGGGAAAAAGTACCGTCCACAACACCAGCGCACCCGCATGGAACGGCAACGGCAGCGCGGCGGCAAGAAAGATGACGGGCAGAAACGCAAGCATCTGTCCAAAATTGACGTCGACGTTGAAGAGTTCGAGCGCGAGCGTGTATACAAGGACCGCGCCGATCAGATTCGGCGCTTTGAGGACAACGGTCAATGCATATTGCCATAGCCGCGCCTGTCGCAGCGCGTGCAGGACCGGCGTCTGTCGCACTTTTGCCGTGGGCAGAATCCGACCACTGAAGAAGAGAAGATGCAGTGGAAAGTAAGCAGCTGCCAAGAGATAGATCGAGCCAAGGATAATAACGAGCGGCAACCGGGTTGAAGCCGCTTCGACGAGTTCCAGATAGATAGCGACACCAACCGCCGAGAAGAGGAGCAACTGGTATATCTCGACCATGCCAAGGAAGATCATGCTGGATAACGCCTGCCAGCCAGGGACCTTGTGTCGCTTCTTCAGATAGAGCGACATCGCGCCTTTGCCAACCTGTTCGCTAACCAGCGACAGGATGTACGCGCTCGCACGAATCGGCAGCATGTTGCCAAACTTTAGCGATGGTGCGTTGAACCACCTAACTACGCGCCACGTGGCGTGGCTGTCGACCAGAAAGAAAAAACACGAATACGGAATCATCAGGGCCAGCCAATAGCCCCAGGATGCGTCCCCAAAAAAGCGCAGCAAATAGTCAACCGCAGACAGATTGTCGCGCGCCGCGGTTGCCGCTATCCGTGTATAGACGAGATAGAAGCAGCCGCTTGCAACCAGCCAGCTCACCACCCGCGCAATCAGCGATCCGGCACCGCCGCCAGCTTTCGTCCCGGTGTTGTCGTCCGCTTCACTCATTTGACGGTAGCCCCTGTTCAAGCGCCCACCAAACTAACATGAGCTCGTGCCGGCGATCACCACCTGTTTTCAACGGAGCGCTACCCGGGCGGTCTCGCTCCGAGGAAAGAACGGCGTCCAGGCTGAGCAAACCCGAATGCGTCAAGCCGCGCGGGCCGTACCACGTCGGTATGCCGGTCATGGGAGTCTGGGTTATCGGGTACCCGCGATAACGCTAACTTGCCGACGACGTGAATTGCACACAATTGCGACCTGCCGCTTTTGCGAGATAGAGCAGCTTGTCTGCCGCCTCGATCATCTGCGCGCCATCCTCGAATTGGTCGCCACCATCGTACTGACAGACGCCGACACTGATCGTCACCGTCAAGACATCTTCGTCGTACTGGAAGCGGCACGACTCGGTAACCAGTCTGACGGGTTCGGCGGTCGCGACCGCCGCAGCGAGATCGATGCCGCGCAGAATGAGCGCAAACTCCTCGCCACCATAGCGAGCAAACATGTCGTAGCCACGACCGTCACCCTCAACGGCACCCGCAGCACATGGTCACCGGCGGGATGACCGTACGTGTCGTTCAAGCGCTTGAAGTGATCAATGTCAAACATCAGGACGCACAGGGCCTCACCGTGGCGCTCCGGGAAATCGAACTCCTTGTCCAGGGTCTCGAGAAAATGCCGTTTGTTGTAGATCCGGGTCAAACCATCTTTCACCGCCATGTCGCGCATGATCGAATGGTATTCCGTGTCTTCCTCGTCCTGAAACGAGAACTTGCAGATGATGTCACCCAGCGTCAGTTTGTCACCCTCGCTGATTGCGGCTGGTTCGAGGACAGGTGCCTTGTTGACGTTGGTGCCGTTAGTGCTTGCCAGATCTGACATGTAGAACTTGCCACCGCGATTGATAATCATCGCGTGGCGGCGACTGATACTCCCGTCAGAAACGACAAGGCCCATGTCTTCACCACGACCCATCATCATGACGGCACTCGATATCTCGTATACCTGACCAATATAATCGCCGCGGATCATGATCAGGCACGGCCGCTTCTCCTCTGCCTCAGACACTGCGTCTGCGGACGGGCTGGCGCGGTATCTGTGTTGTCGGAATTGTCCTCAGGCATCCTTGCGCCAACCGCCTTGTTCAATCGTGTACAACGCCCGACTCTCGAGACAACCCCACGAAAACGTGTGCGGCTGCCCACCTGCCAGAGACGCCGGACCCGTGGACGAAATTATAGCGTAATGCATGTCAACGCCCGTAACGTCGCTCGCGCTGTTGGTAAATGCGAATAGCGCGCCAGAAATCAATCATGCGAAAAGCGGGCCAGTAGACCTCGGTAAAATACAACTCAGAATACGCACTTTGCCATAGCAGAAAGCCCGAAAGTCGCTCCTCACCCGACGTACGGATGATCAAGTCTGGATCAGGTATGCCCTCGGTGTACAAATACTGGCTGACCGTGCTCTCCTGAACCTCATCCACACGCATGTTTCCAGCCTGAATCTCGCCCGCAATGCGCTTCACCGCATCGACAATTTCTGCGCGACCGCCATAACTGATCGCAATATTGAGCTGGAATCGCTCGTGTTCGCGCGTCATCGCCTCAACCTTGTCGATTTCCTGGTTGATCTCATCTGACAGGTCTTCGCGACGTCCTATCACCTTGATCTTGACGCGCTCCCGCGCGAAGACAGGATCGGACTGGAAATCCCGAAACTTGCCCAGGATCAGATCCATCAAGTGGTCGACCTCTTCTGGCGACCGGTTGTAATTCTCGATCGAGAAGCCGTAGAGCGTGATGATCTTGATTTCGAGTCGCCAGCACCAGCGCAGGAACTCTTCCAACCGCTCCGAACCCGCGGTATGGCCTTCGTTCGATGCAAGGCCCCGCGTGCGCGCAAACCGCCGATTGCCGTCAACAATCAGACCGATATGCTGCGGTTTGCGACCGTCTTTTATCTGCCGCCACAACAAGTGCTCGTAGAGCCGGTAGAGGAACGATGCAGGATTCATGTCAGGTCTTCAGTAACGGCCGCGAGCGGGTCGAAGGAGGCTGCGGAGCATAGCATCGCCGCGAGCAACTGGGCTAGACTCGCGCATTTGTGGGGCATTGGGCATGTCAGACCGTTTAGCCGGCAAGGTTGCAATTATCAGTGGCGGGACCAGTGGCATCGGCGAGGCGACCGCAGAACGCTTTGCCCGGGAAGGTGCTCAGGTCGTCATCACCGGCCGTTCAGAGGACAAGGGCGCTGCAATCGCATCCCGGCTCGGTGATGCCTGCACCTACGTGCGTGCGGACGTCCTGCAGGAGGCCGACATCAAGGCGACCGTCGACGCAACGATCGAGCGCCACGGCAAACTGGACGTCCTGTTCAACAATGCCGGCGCCGGGGTCGCCAGCACGCTCACATCCGTCACCGAAGAGCAGGCGTCACACGCCATGCATCTTCTTTTCACGAGCGTCATCCTGAGCATGAAGCACGCAATCCCGCATCTGGTGGCCAACGGCGGGGGCGCTATCATCAACAACTCAAGCATCGCGGCGATTCGTGATCTACAGGGCGATCTTCTTTATTCCGCCGCGAAGGTCGCACTCACGCATTACTCAAAACTCGCCGGCGTCAGGCTTGGACCCCAGGGTATTCGCGTCAACGTGATCTCTCCCGGTGCGATTGCGACACCGATCTTCTGGGGTGGCAGCACCAGGGCAAACACGCTCACGGACGAAGACAACGCCCGCAAAATGGACAAACTGCAGCGCAATCTTGCACGCGCGAACCCGATGCAGCGATCAGGCCTTGCCGATGACATTGCTGAGGCCGCCACCTATCTCGCGAGCGACGCGGGCAGCTTCGTCAACGCCCACGACCTTGTCGTTGATGGCGGCCGCACCAGCATGTTCAACGAGCCTGCTAGCAATGGGTAACCCCACGCCTCGCATTGATTCCACTGACGCATCTGCCAGCACCCACAGGTTGGATGTAGCACGGTTTGGCACCCGCTAACAACGCGAAGGAGTGAAACATGGGCGAGCTTGACGCATTCTGGATGCCGTTTACGGCGGGGCGGCAATTTCGCGCTCGGCCGCGCATGCTGACGGGTGCGAAGGACATGCATTACGTTACGGACGACGGCCGCGAAGTGCTTGACGGCACCGCTGGACTCTGGTGCACCAACCTCGGCCACGGCCGCGAAGAAATCACCCGTGCCGTCGCCGATCAGATGGCACAGATGGACTACGCGCCCTCTTACCAAATGGGACATCCACTCGCATTTGAACTCGCCGAGCGACTGGTCGAACTGGCGCCGGCGCCATTCAAGCACGTATTTTTCACCAACTCAGGCTCCGAATCGGTCGACACCGCGCTCAAGATCGCGCTCGCCTATCAGAACCTGCGCGGCAAGGGCGAGCGCCTGCGGATCATCGGACGACACAAGGGATACCACGGCACCGGCTTCGGCGGAATGGCAGTCGGCGGTATGGGCAACAATCGCCAGCGCTTCGGACCCGGCCTGCCGGTCGATCATCTGTCGCACACGCTGCTCCCGGACAACGCCTTCAGTCGCGGACTACCGGCCAACGGTGCCGCGATGGCCGACGAGTTGCTCGACATCATCGGCTTGCACGGCGCCGACACGATTGCAGCCGTCATCATTGAGCCAATCTCCGGGTCCGCCGGCATCATCGTGCCCCCAACCGGCTACCTTGAACGGATTCGTGGGATCTGCACAGACCACGACATCGTCCTGATCTTTGATGAGGTCATCACCGCATTCGGACGACTTGGGGCGGCCTTCGCCGCCGAGGAGTTCGGTGTCGTACCTGACATCATGACAACGGCAAAGGGCCTGACCAACGGCACCATCCCAATGGGTGCGGTGTTAACGACGTCCGCCATTCACGAGGTATTCATGCACGCGCCGCCTGAGGACATCGAGTTCTTTCACGGCTACACCTATTCCGGTCATCCGGTTGCCTGTCGGGCGGCACTTGCGAGTCTCGATCTTTACGCGCGGGACGAGGTCTTCACCCACGCGCGAAAGGTCCGGCAGGTCTTTGAAGACTGCGCGCACGAACTCGCGACATCGCGTGCGAACGTGACCGACGTGCGCAACTACGGACTCATGGCAGGCATCGAAATCGCTCCGCGGGACGGGCCGTCACGCACTTACGAGATCTTTGAGAAGTGCTTCTTTGAAGAGGATCTCATGATTCGCTTCACGGGCAACGTGCTGGCGATCTCCCCGCCCCTGATCATCAGCGAGGCACAGATTCGAGATCTGTTCGACAAGGTTGGCAGGACCATAGACCGCGTGAATTAGCAAGCCAGTCAATAGCCGCCCCACGGCGACATTGATCGAGAACTAGCCTTGCCCGACGACGCGCGGAGACGACTGCGCGCCTTGTGCGAGACTTTCTGGCGGAACACGCGCCACAATAGTGTCAGGCCTCCGGATGCCAGATATGTTGGAGTCCAGCCTTGGTGTCCGCTCGGGTTCACGCCCGAGGTCTGCGAATCTTGAATTCAGACGGTTGGCTTACTCCGAGATGGACGCGGCGCCACCCGTTGTCACCCCCGCATCCGTAAGGTGGCGAACCAGGAAATCGATTGAAAAGACGAGCTCTTCCTCCGGCACCTCAGGATGAAGCCCCGGGTTGGCGTGCAGTCGCTTGTCCGTGGAAGCAATGCGATCAAACAAATCGAGATAGCGGTCTCTCGCAAACAGTTCATCTTCCAGTTGCATAATGAAGAAGACCGGGCACGTTATGTTTGCTGCGGACTCTTGAATCAGTTGCTTGTATTCATCCGTCGGACCAACGGTCCCCATCAAGCCCAATACCGCAACTTCAATTGCCTTTGTCGCCGCAACCAGCGGCGCGCCGAGAATCGTCCCCATCGACAACCCCCAGTAGCCGAGCGTGCCAGCACCCGTCTCGTCGCGCACCAGATCGATAGCCGCCTGCCAATCGCTGTTCATCGCCGCGATGCCGCCCGGGCGCCGCCACCATTCGCCGAACGCTCCGCGCCCACCATCGCCTTGCCGGCGCTTGCCGTGCACGGGTCCGTCGATGGCAACGCAAAAGATGCCTTTCGCCGCCAGACGCTGTGACAGGTACGGAATCGGCGACTGATGCCGATCACCGGATGCGCCGTGGCCGAGCAGAACCATCGGGCTGCCTGCCCGGCACGCCTCCCCTTGCCACAGCACCCCCGGCACGATCTGATCGTCGCGGCTCACCTCAAACTCCCGACATTCCACGGTGTCCCCGGCACCCGGTGCCGGCGCTGTGACCTTTTGCGCTTCCAGCCAACGAATGGTATTCATGGAGTCCCCCGCGGAATAAACGAATTGAACGTGTGCAGCGCCTGGCAACCCGGTTTGGCCCAGGCGAGATGACTGCAAGGCAGGACGACGATTGTAAAGGAAGACCAAAGGGCAACAAGAGCAGGTGAGACGCATGTCCGAAAGCGACTGTCGACGATTCACGGCGACCATGGCCGACCCCGATGCGCCTCGTCCGGATAACCCCATACACTCAACCGATGGTGCGCGTCGCTACGGTTTCGATGGCGCGCTGGTGGGCGGAATCCACGTGTACGGCTGGTCAGTGCCAGCATTTGTCGAGGCCCTGGGCAACACCTGGCTCGACACCGGCTGGGTGGATATCTCGTTCCGTCGCCCGACTTACGCCGGCGACGACATGCGCATCGAATTAGACGATCGTGATCCATCGGCGTTCACCGTGTCCAAGCAGACGGAGGTATGCCTTCGCGGTTTGGTCGGATCCGGCGCCGCACCGTTCCTGCCCGCGCTCGCCGTCCCCGGCACCGAGGCACGCCAGCCGCCGAGTGTCAGGACTGCCCTGACACTCGAGAACGCTCCCGTCGGGCGTCCACTTGCACCTCTGCCGATACCCGCCGGATCACACGAGTCCAGCGGCTTCCTGCTTACGCTTGGCGGCGATGAAAACGGTATTGTTGGCGACCGACACCACCCTGCTTTCCTTGCCGGCAGAATGATTGCGCTGTTGCACCATTCCTACGAATACGGTCCCGCCATCCACACCCGCAGCGAAGTGCAACACCTGGCCCCTGCGCTCATTTCGACGAACCACACCCTATTTGGCCACGGCGCCGCTGCCTACGAGAAAAACGGCCACCACTACATCGAAAATGTGGGATCCATACGCACCGACACCGGCATCGAGACAACCCGTCTCCGGCACACGGTCATATTTCGCGTTCGTCCGGCGCCGGCTGACTGACCGCTGGCGAGACGCGCTCAAAGCGTCGGCCACGCTGCGAGCCCAGAACCGGGTCAGAACTAAAGCAATACGCTGCCGTGAGCGACAGCGCGGCAATCCGGCACCGTGAGATCTGCTATCGAAGCAGCACCTTATAGCCACGCCCATGCATGCAGTTGCGCAGCACGGTCGATTTGTCGCGATCTGCGCGCCCAGCACCCTTGACGCCCGACGTCGCTGCACCGAGGCCGCCAATTTGCTGCGCTGTTCTGCCATCACCAACCGCAGCACCAATGACACCGCCAACGATCGCGCCGCCGACTGCCGCTGCGGTCGCGTCACCGAGCACGTTCACCTTGCTAGCAAAACCCTCGCAGTCAGCCAGATCCTTCTCGTATTCGACGGGATCAACGCCCCGATCATCGATGATTAGTCGATCACTCGTGCACGCGGCCAACAAGCCTCCAGTTGCGGTTGCGAGGATCAATCCGCCCAAAATGCGCATGTCATCTGACCTCATCGATTTCGTTCCGTCATGTTACGCCGCAGAGGTGAATGCCGTCTGAACCGAATCGATGATAGCGCTTGTAGGATCCTGG
>Ga0302135_10001216_pt1 | contig 15471 bp, 14 predicted proteins | sample CBN3_surface_MG_FD_203119 | JGI IMG/M metagenome (GOLD analysis project Ga0302135, IMG submission 203119) | Marine microbial communities from Western Arctic Ocean, Canada - CBN3_32.1 | ecosystem: Environmental > Aquatic > Marine > Oceanic | place: Canada: Western Arctic Ocean | collected...
TCGATCGCCAGGATTGATGTCTTCGAGTGTGATCATTTCGCCTTTGGACTTGATGATCGTTCCGTCTGAGACATCGATCGTCACATTGCCAAATTTGGTCTCGATAACGATGCTGCCCCCACCGGCTGCAACGACAATTCCCGTAACGCCTCGCCTCGTGAGCTGCCCGGCTGGTTCGCCAGCGTTACTCGAATCGGCAGAAGCGCTTCTGCCCGCGCCGGTGAATGTTCCGGCCAACACCAGAGAAACAATCACTAGTAACGCAAGCGGCCTGTACATAGTTTGCAAGTTCATTTCATTCCCCTAAGCGGCCGGCTCGAAAAATATGACCAACACGATGCTAGATTCGTCACCCGAAGCTGTACTCGCTACGACCTCAACTTCGTTAGTACCTTCGAGCAGTGTGACGGTCGAAGTGAATGTTCCATCGATTGCAACGTCAACGAACGTGTCACCGACAGATACATGGGCATCTACAGAAGTTCTGCCGATCACCTTGAAGCTATCTACCGACACAACTCCAATTCCGTCTTCCGGTTCGATAATGTCGAGGAAGAATGCTCCAACGGCGTCAGGAGTGGCAGTTGGCGTTGCTGTTGGTTCCGGCGTCGACGTAGGTGTCGCTGTTACCGGAACGGCAGTCGGCTGCTTCGGAGGCGTGACCTTAGTCGGAACTGGTCGTGGGGTCGGTTTCGCTTTTTCTGGTTTATCGGTTAGCTCAACGGTTGCCGCACCGATCTCACCCGGATCGCCTACCGCGAGCTTGATGACCGGTTTGAACAGGAAACCCTGCCGTTGCCGGTCGACGAGCGACTTGTCGACTTCGAAATCGAGGCTGATAAATGTCTTGAAATCATCGACTATCTCGAACGTACCTACGAGTTTGATCGTATCGCTCGGAACCTCGGCGATTATCAGCTCGCCGTCCTTTTCGACTTCCACTTCTGGAACCGAAAGGCGAACCTGTGTGTACTTGCCAGTAGCGAGTTGCGCCGTGCCAAGAATGGCTTCAACTCCCTCGAGGGCGAGTAGTTCAAAAGTAATCTCTTCGTCGATTACGGTTATCCAGCCCTCACCAGCAGCCGAAACCTCGATGTTGCCGGTCGTTACATATACAGCGGTGATCGACGAATCCGGTGCGTCTGTGACGCGGACTTCAAGAGTGCCCGTACCCGAAGCTGACTTTTCGTCCGCATAGGTGTGGAGGCAGATCCGGGAGCACTGGGCTGCGACGTGGGTGACGTTGCAGGCGGCACTGTCGATGCGATGGTCGTGTTTGTAGGTACGGGCGCAGTTTCTTCTTCTTCGCCACCACTACTACATCCAGCTATCACCAGTGCGACCTATCCAAGCATCATCACAAGGAGGAGTCGTTTGTTCGAGATCAATTATTTCTCCGAATCGTCATCAGTTCTCAGACTTCAGACGCGAAAACGTGCCGAGAGATTCATTCGCAACATGCGGCAGGCAACCATTCTAGTCATTTATGAATCTCTCGGCACGCCTTCGATGTGTATATATTCGGGCAGTTAAAATTACCCGGTGGTTACCGCTTTCGTTACGCCCCCGTTACTACGAACTAGCAAGCCTCTGTAGAATCCCCGTACACAATTCAATTTTCTCCCAAACGCGACGCGATAACGGCTCAAGGCAGGTATCTGGACTATTGGTAACTTCACAGCATTTTGATTCGGTGCTCAAGGGCGGCAGAGTTGTTGACCCGACAAACAACATCGATGGTCAATTCGATGTTGGGATTCGGCACGGCAAGGTCGCTTTGGTGGCCGAAAATATCGCCCCCGATCAGGCCGATGACATCATCGATGTTTCTGGCCAGATGGTAATGCCGGGCCATATCGACACCCATGCCCATCTCTCGAGTCCGTTCAACAACAGTGTCGACCGGGCGCTCGGGCACGCCATGCTAGTTGAATCGGGAACTACCACTGCTCTCGACCTTGCTGGTGATCCGACCGCGATGTCGAACGGCATGATCGAGCGTGGGGCTGGACTAAATGTCGCGTCGCTGATGGGCCTTGTGCCACATTCAACGATTTCAGAAGACGACCCGCGATCATCCACTCTGACAGACGTGATCGCTGACGTGAAAAAGCGCGGCGGTATCGGCGTAAAAATGCTCGGTGGCTATCACCCGTTTACACCAGAAGCTTCCAGCAACGTTGTAAGCGCCGCAAACGACCAACTTGCTTGGGTGGCGTTCCACGTTGGCACCAAGGGTTCGGGTAGCGATATGACCGGGCTGCGAGAAGTCCCGGAGATTACCGGCAACGGTCGCTTACACGTAGCGCACATCAATTCGTACACCCGAGGCATGATCGACGATCCGCACGAGGAAGTGCAGGAAGCGCTTGGGATGATCGAGCGAATGCGTTCGCAGTGGGTAACCGAGGCGTATCTGGCGCAGGCGAACGGCACGAACGGCAAGTGCGACGAGAACGGAGAGCTCGTCTATAACGTCGCCCAAAACTGCCTGAAGGCACGTGGCTACCCGACGACCGATGAAGGAGTGAAGGCCGCACTTCTCGATGGCTACGGATCTGCACTTGTTGAACGTGGTGGCCGAGTAATCATGGTTACCGGGCAGGAAGCAGTCGATATCTGGGAGGCGGCATCGACCGACGCTTCGCTCAGCTTCCCGGTTAACCCACCGACCAGTGCGTTTACTCTTGCGACCGCAAAATACGACGATGGGACGTTCAGGGTCGACGCTATTTCGACCGATGGCGGGTCGCTGCCACGCAATGTGGCTATAGAGCGGTCTATGGCGCTTGTGGCTTTTGGTGCGCTCAGCATGGACGAGGCCGTTACAAAGCTCAGCTACACGCCGTCACGGATGCTCGGGCTGCTGAACAAGGGACATTTCTCCGAGGGTGCAGATGCCGACGTAACGATCGTGAACCCGGGAACTGGGAAGGCTTCGATGTCGCTGGTTGGGGGAGATATGATCATGCTCAACGGCAGGGCGATTGGAAAAGGTGGCACGTGGCTGGTGCTCGAAGATGGAAAAGACGCAGCAGCAGCAAGCGGGCTTCCATATCAGGTCATAAACCTCGAAAACAGCAAACTCTACGAAGGCTGGAGCTAACCGACCCGCTCATCTCCTGTCAGGATCCTAAAAAACAGCGGCGCCGCCGCAAGCACGTTAGAAAAGGAACATGTGAATGTCGTTGAAAGATCGAATTGGTTTCGACGCTGGAAAAACCCGGCTTGAAGATGCCATTCAATGGGCGATAGACAACGAGTTTTTCTTTCTTGATTTCAACGCCGACGCGGGTCCCAATCACATGGACACGTTCAGACCCGAGCGATCACGCGAAATTCGGAACATGTGCGAAACGAACGGTATTTCGATTGGCCTGCACACGCTGTCAGCCGTAAACTTAGCCGAATTTTCTCCGCACGTTTCGCGTGCCGTCGAGGAGTACATGCGAGCGAGTGTCGATCTCGCCAACCGACTCGACTGTGTATGGACGGTTGTACACGCCGGATATCACTTTTCGGACGACATTCCCGAGCGAAAAAAGGCCTCGATAGACCGTTTGAAACGAATCGGTAAGTACGGTTCCGACACCGGACAAAAGATTCTGCTCGAGAACTTGAACTTTGAGCCCGATAAAGCCGAAATCCACTACATGGCACACAACGTCGAAGAGCTTCACGAGTACTTCGATGAGATTCCAGCCGAGCATTTGGGCTGGGCGTTCACTGCCAACCACTCGCACCTGGTACCTGAGGGCATAAACGGCTTTCTCGATGAGTTCGGCATTGATCGCATCGGCGAGGTACGGCTCGCCGACAATACCGGCGACTACGAGGTCCACATGATTCCCGGAGAAGGCAATATCGACTTCACAAATCTGTTCACACGACTCGAAAACTTCGGGTATAAAGGGCACTACTCAATGGCTTACGGAAGCGACGAGCAAAGAATTGAATCACGTAATCAGCTTTCAGCACTGGTTTAGCAGCTACGCACGAAGGCGAATCGAAAGGCCAATAACGTGAACCAGGTCGACAATATCGAGTCCAACACTATGTTCCCAAAAGGTGCCACGACCCACGGGCGTTCGACTCGTGCCCCTGCAACCGGAAAGAACGGCATGGTGGCTTCGGCACACCCGTACGCCTCTCGAGCCGGTGTGGACGTGTTGCGAGACGGTGGAAATGCCTTCGACGCTGCGGTAGCAGTGGCAGCCATGCTCAATGTCGCCGAGCCGTACATGTCGGGAGCAGGTGGTATTGGCATCGGCATGGTCTACGTCGTAAAAGAAGGCCGCACCCGGGTGCTGAACTTCTCTGGGCATGCGCCAAACGCCGCACAGCCTGAGATGTACGATCACCTCAATGCCGAGACTGGTCCGATCGCACCGATGGTGCCGGGCAATGTTTCGGGTTGGATGACGATGCACGAAACGTACGGAAAGCTGCCGTTATCGAGAGTGATGCGAGATGCGATCCAATACGCAGACGAGGGCGTGGCGCTAACGCCCTTCAACGCGAACATGGTCGAAGAGAACCTTGTGCGGATCGACCAGTTCGACACTTCGCAAAAAGCACTCGTGATTGAACGCGACGGAATGAGCGCGGGTTCACTCCTGCGACAGCCCCAGCTTGCGGCGTCTCTCGCCTTGATCGCTGAGGGTAGTCAAAAAGAATATTACGAAGGCAAGCTGGGTGATCGAATTCATGCTGGGCTTGCCGCTTCAGGTGGGATCATCAGTCGTGAAGAGTTGGCGGCTTACAGGGCCGAGTGGCAGGAGCCGCTGACGACCAACTATCGTGGATTCGAAGTGCGCACACCACCGCCGAACTCTTCTGCATTTCAAATTCTCGAAACGCTGAACATTCTCAATAATTTCGACGAACTTCCGTACGGCTCTAGCGATACTCTCCACAAATTGGTCGAAGCCGTTTACATCGCAGCCGACGACCGAGCGCAGTACGCCGGCGATCCCCGAGTCGTCGATATTCCGCTCGACCGGCTACTTTCAGCCGAGTACGCAGCCGAAAAAGCTGCCGGAATCAACATGCTCGAAACGTCCGGGCCGCCGGCAGAACGGTGGGATCGCTCAAGAGTCGATCACCCCCCTGTTGGCGTGAAACCAGAGTTTGCGAGCGGACTTACAACTCACTTTGCGACTGCCGATGCCGAGGGCAACGTCGTGACGATCACACAGACCCTCGGAGGTGCGTTCGGATCTGCTGTAACTGCTGGTGATACCGGCATTTTCATGAACAACATGAGCAAGTGGTTCGATATCGACCCTGATTCCGACAGCCCGAACTTGATCGGACCCGGCAAGCAGCAAGATTTCTGTATCGCTCCAGCCCAGATATACGATGGGTCAGGCGAGAAGAAGATACGAGTTTCGGTGTCTACTCCGGGTAGTTGGGGCATTCTGCACACCACGGCGCAGATGATGCACCATTTCATCGACGCTGGGATGAACATTCAGGAGGCGATCGAGGCTCCCCGGTTCCGCCACTACGACACGGGCATGCTGTTGCTCGAAAACCGATTCCCGCCACAGATGCGTGAGGATCTCGCTCGACGCGGTCATCAGGTGCACGTTGCGCCCGATTGGCACAACGCTGTTGGCGGCGGTCAGGGCATCCAGTTCACCGAACACGGCACGATGCTCGGCGGAGCCGATCCACGACGAGACGGAGTAGCAATGGGCTACTAATCTTCCCTCTCATTGCGAGAAGTGACCTTCGGAGAGACCAGGGCTTGGCGAAATTGTCGAGACGAATGGAAACTAAGTCGCATCGTAAATTCGTGTTGGCCACTGATTGCCACGTCGTCGAACTCCTCGCAATGACAAAATAGAACACCCATGTCCAACCCAAACAAAATAACTGCCAGCTACGGCGATCTTTCCGAATTTCCGAAAATGGTGTTCGGCGTGATGGGTTCGGCCGGTGGCGAAGTGCCTGAATCTGCACGCGAAAAATCCACGTCCTCGGCTCAGAAGTGGGCAAGCGCGGTTACACGCTGGTCACCGGAATTGCCCCGGGTCTGCCGCACGATTCGGTTCTTGGTGCGAAGTCCCGGGGCGGACTCGTGATCGGTATCTCTCCCGCATAGAGTTTCACCGAGCATATCGAGCGCTACAACTCGCCGACGCGTGGTTACGACATCATCGTTTACACCGGCAGCGGGCTGATGGGCCGTGAAGTCGAGAATATCCAGACTTGTGACGCAGTCGTCATCGTTGGCGGGCGCTCGGGCACCCTGGGTGAATTTGCTATCGCCTACGATCAGGCAAAGCTGATCGGCGTTCTTGAGGGCACTGGCGGGATTGCCGACCATATCGGTGAGCTGCTGAAAGTCATCAACAAGGAAACCGGTGCGACCGTTATCCGAAGTTCCGATCCCGTGGAACTGGTTGAACTCCTCGAACAGGCATACATCGACCACGTCTTACCGAGTTACCTCGACCTCGTCGAAGGGCACAACACCGGCGGTCAGCTGGAATGAGCGGCTCGGAGCTTTCGGTGCGTTATCCAGCGCTATTCGCAAAGATCTTTTGGGAGTGGGGGCCGATATCCGCACAGTTCAGAGCAAGCTCTCATCCTCCCCCTCTTACACAACTCGCAAAAGTCAGGTTAGTACCGTTTATTGGCGATGATGTGGTAATTATCCGAATGACTGACGGAAATTGGGATCACCCCGGAGGGACGATGGAACCGGGGGAGTCACACGAGGCGGCTCTTGCCCGAGAAGCGATGGAGGAGGCGGGTGCGCTGGTTTCGAATTTCAATATATTCGGTGTATTTGACTGCATATCGCACAATCCTGAGCCATATCGATCGCACTACCCACATCCAGAATTCTCGCAGATCATCGGAATCGGCGACGTCGAGTTGGTAACAAGCCCTAACACCGTGAAATCGGACGAATTAGAAGCGGTAACTTCCGTAGAAGTTGTCACCGTAAATGAGGCAGTTAGACGACTGTCGATGAGAACCGACGGCAGTTGGCAGGCCGATATGCATCAAGGGGCTGCCGACATTCGGAGTGGTGAGATCACCGCGAAGGTGCTGGATACGATGGGCTAGGTGGCGACACACCAACGTTTTCTAGGTAGATCGTCCAAAGCGATTTCCACGTCTACAAGTTACGATCTATCTATCTAACGTAATTTGCCGCTGTGACGCACACGTTGTTGGGCTGGCTTTTAGGAGATAACAGATGAGTGTCGTGAAGATCAACGCAATCGCTGTAGGCGAAGGCAAGGGTGAGGAACTCGAAAAGCGGTTCGCTCAGCGCGCTGGCGAGGTGGATAACCAGCCCGGATTCGAAGGCTTTGAGTTGCTTCGTCCTGTGGAGGGTGAAGACCGATATTTCGTCTACACCCGCTGGGATTCAGAAGAGTCGTTTCAGGCGTGGGTGAACTCACAGGCCTTTCAGCATGGACACCGCCAGGCTGCCGAAAACAAAAATGACGGCACGGTAGCGCACGGCTCAGCGATTCTCGGATTTGAAGTAGTGATAAAGACCGTGCCAAAGAAGGACTGAGGCATCCAGCACTAGATCCTGAACTCGATTCAGAATCTAGTGCAAGCGGACAGGCGGCGCGATCTGGCATTGACCGATCTCAGCTGAGTCGATTGCTGGATCAGTGTCGAAATGGATACTGAATCAAGTTCAGCATGACAGTGGGCATTGGTCGCTACCGCTACCGTTGGACTCGGCCGGTTACGTCGCCTCCGGCTACTGCCATTACTTCTTTCACGCTGACCAGGTTGAAGTCGCCGTGGAATGTGTGAGACATCGCTGAGGACGCCACAGCGAAGTCGAGAACCTGCCGTGAGTTCCAGCCTTGCTGGTTCAGACCGTAGATCATTCCCGCGCAGAACGAATCACCACCGCCAACACGGTCGACGATGCGAACGTCGTACTTGTTGCCGATCAGAATCTCGTCGCCATCGAAGTAGATAGCACTCCAGCCGTTGTCATCAGCCGAGTGACTCTCTCGAAGCGTGATCGCAACCTTCTTGAACCCGAACTTGTCGACAAGCTGCTTTACGACCGGACGATACGCCTCGACATCGATCTCGCCGGTGGTTACGTCTACGCCCTCGGCGGCAACACCAAGACACTTCTCAGCGTCCTCTTCGTTGCCGATCGAAACATCGACGTGCTTCATCATCGGGATCATCGTTGCTTGCGCCTCTTCAGCGCTCCACAAATTCCCGCGATAGTTCATATCTGCGCTGACCGTCAGGCCGAGTTGCTTGGCTGCGGCTGCGGCCTCGTCGCACGCTGCTGCTGCTGTTGCGGAGATCGCCGGGGTGATACCTGTGAAGTGGAACCAGTCTTTGCCTACGAACACCTTCTCCCAGTCGATTTCACCGGGCTTTATCTCGGCAATTGCCGATGCAGCACGGTCGTAAACAACCTTCGAGGCTCGCATCGCTGCGCCGGATTCGAGGTAATAGGTGCCAAGTCGCTTGCCCTGTCGAAGAATCTCGCTGGTGTCGACTCCGAACTGTCGGATGTAGTTCACACAAGCCTGCCCGATGTCGTTGTCGGGGATGGCAGTTACGAACGTGGCGTCGACGCCGAACTGCGCCAGCGAAACCGCCACGTTGCATTCGCCGCCGCCATAGGTGACTTCGAACTCACGCGCCTGGGTAAATCGCTCTCGACGCATTGTTGCGAGGCGAAGCATCACCTCTCCGAAAGTTACGACCTTGACCATAGGGAATCTCGATTCTTTTTCTTGAAGACTGGTGGTTTGCTAGTAAAAATGGTTCCGTGATCGATGGCTGATAGTCGGTCACGATTCGAACAGTGGTTTGGGTGTTTAGATCGATGCTCGGATGGACTTGATGAGGGCCACAGTGTCTCTGCTGCGTTGTTCGAGCTTGTCCCACGTTCCGTCTTTCAGGATGTCCGATGAAACGAGCTTGGATCCCATTCCAACTGCGACTACGCCAGCCTCGAACCACGGCCGAAGCGATTCTTCGGTGATGTCGACTCCACCTGTTGGCATGATCGAAGTCCATGGCATGGGGGCGAGAACGTCTTTGACGAATCCTGGGCCACCAATCGCGCTTCCGGGGAAGGCTTTTACGATCTCGCAGCCGAGTTCTTCTGCTGCTGATATCTCGGAGGCAGTGCCGCATCCGGGGACGTATCCGACTTTCCGACGGTTGCAGACCTTCGCAACGTCGGGATTGGTGACGGGTCCAACGATGAAGCTGGCTCCGGCACCGATGTACATTGAAGCGGTTCCGGCATCGAGGACCGAGCCGGCGCCGAGAATGGCGTCGGGGAGTTCGGCGGCACAGAACTTGTCGAGTGCAGAGAACACTTCCCAGGCGTGGTCGCCACGGTTTGTGAACTCAAGAACCTTGATTCCGCCGTTTACACAGGCCTTTGCGATGTTCTGGGCAACTGCGATATCACCGTTGTAAAAAACGGGTACAACGCCAATTTCGTTCACTGCGTTGAATGCCTGCAGCCGGGTGTGTCTGGCCAACTCGGGGTCTCCTTAGCGGGTTCGAATAACAAATAGTCCGCCAGACAGTTTATCCGCGAATCGCCAGGATTCTACTAATTGAGCCGTGAGATGCTCGTGCGCGAGTAGGAATATGTTCTGAGTTAGGGATTATCACTGACTTACTGTCATTCTGAACTCGATTCAAAATCCGTGGCGAACGGAGGCAACCGCAACGAAGTAATCACTTGGTTGATTCGAGAGGTCGGTGCTTCATGCCAGCGATACTGAATCAAGTTCAGCATGAGCAGCAGTCACGCAAAGACGAAAAATATCATCGTGGTCGGTGAGATTGGTGCGATTGGAAACGGGATGAGCATTGTGACAGCAGCGAGGGCGTAGATCTTCTTAGAGTTATCGCGGCGACCGTCGATTCGAGCCATCACGTAGCGTGCCATGAAGATGGTCGAGATGGCTAACGTTAAGAACAGCAGCACAAACAACGCGCCCGACCACGAATAGTTGGCATCGTTGCGAGCGTAGTTTTGCGGGTCAAGCACGTATACGGCGTAAAGGATCCAGGAAACGTAGGCGGTTCCGAGTATCGCAATGGTGACAGCGAATGTCTTCGCAAACACCGATCCAGGAACGAGCCGTTTTATAGCCATGCTTAAGTTGCCTTTCTTATGCAGATTCAGCCCGCTTGTTGCATACTGCATGGTTATGATAATTTCCACAATAGGTATTTGGGCATACCGCTACGCCGAGTGCGCTGGCCTGTGAGTTTCGTCATGCTGAACTTGATTCAGTATCTCGGACGTTGTTCACACGGATGAAGTTGCTCAGCCGGCGGTAACCTCTCGAATCCTCATTACGGTGGGGGATCGAGAGATCCTGAATCAAGTTCAGGATGTCGAGGCCGATCGGAGACTGACCAATGACAAGTACACCGAAGCCGTGGCTCTACGACTCAACCCACGCCTCGCAACCTCTCAAAAAACGTGCCAATGGCACACCTAGGACGTGAGGTTTTCTATTTCGTGGAGGAGTTCGCCTGAGGCTGGGATTGAATCGGTGTAGACGTTCGACCAGCGGATCATGCCTTCTTCATCGATGATGAAAACCGACCTGCGCGAGTTCCCGCGCTCCTCGTTGAACACACCGTACGCCTTCGAAACCTCGCCATGCGGCCAGAAATCACTGGCAACCGGGAACGGCACCTGACCATCGTTCTCATCACCGGGCTCGGTCATGCTTGCGACCCACGCCTTTTGCACGGCGAGGGCGTCGCAACTGATCTCGATAATCTCAGTGTTCAGAGCCTGAAACTCCGTGTAGCTTGCGCGGAACCCGCGCACCTGGTTCAGTCAGCCACCGGTAAAGCTGGCCGGATGAAACCCGATCACAACTTTCTTTCCGCGAAGATCAGACAGCTTGACGGCCCCAGAATGGGTGTTCAGCGTGAAATCGGGGGCCAGAGTGCCCGGTTGAAGTGCCATATGAAGTTACTGCTCCGTGTTTACGTAATCGTTATTACGATCCGCAATGTTACTCGTTGTCCCAGTTCCATACGCCCATCGCGTTGTCGCCAAGGTACTTTGCTATGTCATCCGCTGAAAGCCAGTCGAACTCCTCGCGAACGAGTTTGAGTTCGTCTGCGAGGGACAGCCAGCCGTTTTCGACTCTGTGGTAGCCCGGATACCCGGTTCCCCACATACACCGTTCGACTCCGAAAGCATCGAACGCCATCTTGATCACATCGTGCATATCCGTGAACGGGTACTCGCCTTCTGAGCGGTTGTGAATATCCGAAACCTTCATCATCACGTTGTCATGCTTCGCCAGTTCAAGCACCGGTTTGTAGACCTCCCAGCCGGGACCCATGCTTGGTTCGGGGTACATCATGTGGTCGATCAGCCATGTGATGCCCGGATACTTCGCAGCGGCGTAGTCGAGTTGGTGGGCGTGTTCGGGTCGGTTGTGGATCTGGACAATGCCCGCCCGGTCCTCGATTGCCTTGAACATAGCGTGGTTCTCGGGGCGCTTGAGAATGTCGACATCTGAGTAGTACTGGGGGTGAAATCTGAACCCCTGCATCTTGCGCTCGTCCATCCACCGCACAGTGTCGGCAGCGTTGTTGTCGTCCATCGGGTCAACAAGCCCCATCGAAACGAATCGGTCTGGGTACTTGATTGCCGATGCGGCAACGTATTCGTTGTCCCACGTTGAGAACGAGGTCTGGACCAGTACGGTCTTTTCCTGGTCATGGGCGTCCATATCCTCGATTAGCAGCTCAGCGTTTGCGTGGGCTTTCGGCTTCGAGGTGAAGTTGGGTGCGCTAGGGCCGATCGGCGCGATCGGCGGCAGCTCCCAGATATGAACATGGGTATCGACAATCATTCGGTTAAACCTCTCTACGGTTTCTTGGGACGTGCTCGAACGGTCGAGAGTGTACCGCCACTTCCGAATGAATTGATCCGGTTACTGGACGATTTCGTGCGCTAAACGCCTATCGCGTTTTTTGGCGCCTCTGTTCCACGATGGCCCGGGACAGGAAGATGAAGAGCGCAGTGACGCCGATCATCATCAGCCCGATTCCAAATCCGGCTTTTACACCTGATGAGTGGGTGGTCATCGTGTACGAAATGTTCGTGTGGCCGGGCAATACGGTTTCCGTATCGCCGTCTATATTGGCGAACTTGCCGATGTCCGCAGCCGAATAGTCTTGTTCTGTGGTGGACCAGTCTGTGCCTGTTCACATCGTCGTAGGAAGTAGCCTGTGCGGGCATCGTAAGGCCTACGAACGAGATAACTGCAACGGTGATCAGAGCAGCCCTAGTAATCACTTGTTTTGTCATTCCGGCATTATGCAGGACGCTGTCAATATAGTGATTCGTTGGACAGAAGCCTTGAGTTAACGAATTCCGTTTCTCGGCGTCTGATCCCCTATCGCAACACCGCTCGGTCCTGCCAGCTTGTTCCTACTCCCTTGTTCCATCTCCCCTGCGGAGATGGTTAGGTCGGGGGTCGTGTTAGTCGATCGTAAAGTTTGTTCCGCGACGAAAACAGATCCTGAATCTAGTTCAGGATGACAATGGGCCCTGGTTCACGACTAGCGGACTACTACTCTTCAGCCGTCCAGCGCAGCACTGGCTTGCGAGCCGCCGTAGCCTCGTCAAGCCGAGTGACGGGTAGATCGTGTGGCGCTTCGAGCACCAGTTCAGGCGCTGAATCGATCTCGTCGTCGATCTGCCTCATCACTGCTATGAAGTGATCGAGCGTCTCTTTCGACTCCGACTCTGTTGGTTCAACCATCAAGGCTTCATCGACGATCATCGGGAAGTACATTGTCGGAGCGTGGATACCGAAGTCCAGCAGCCGCTTGGCGATATCAAGACCTGCAACACCGCGCTTCTTCTGGCGAGTCGCCGAAAGCACCGTCTCGTGCATGCAGTATCGGTCGGCGGCGAGGTTGTACTTGTCTTTGAGTCGAGCCTGAATGTAGTTCGCGCTGATAACAGCGTTCTCAGAAACCGACTGCAGGCCCTCAAGCCCGAGCGCCCTGATGTACGCATAAGCACGTGCAGCGATCGAGAACGAGCCGTGGAAGCCGTTGATCGGGCCAATCGACCGTTCAGGTGTTGCAAGGACATAGCCATCGCTTGTCTTCTCAGCAACTGGCTTTGGCAGGAACTTCGCAAGCTCGTCGCTGACCATGACCGGACCCGAGCCCGGTCCACCACCGCCATGCGGGGTCGAGAAGGTCTTGTGCAGGTTCGAGTGGCAAATATCGACACCAAGATCACCGAGCTTCACAATTCCGAGCAGTGCGTTCAGGTTTGCGCCATCGGCGTAGACCAGACCACCTGCATCGTGAACGATCTTGGTGATTTCAAGAATATTCGGCTCGAACAGACCCAGTGTGCTTGGGATGGTAAGCATAAACACAGCGGTTCGAGAATCGGCGAGTTCACGAAGGTTCTCAACGTCAACGTTACCCTCGGCGTCTGAACGCACCGTGGCGACTTCAAGACCCGCCATCGCGGCTGAAGCCGGGTTCGTGCCGTGAGCAGAGTCGGGAACGATAGCAACGACGCGCTCGGAGTCGTTTCGGGCGTCGTGATAGGCACGGGCAATCAGCAATCCAGCGTATTCACCCTGTGCGCCGGCGAGCGGGGCCAGTGAAACACCGGGGAGTCCGGTGATCTCACCAAGATCCTCCTGAAGGCTCTTGAGCAGTCGAATTGCGCCCTGAACCGTTTCGTCGGGTTGAAGGGGGTGAATATCAGCAAGGCCCGGCAGATTCGACAGTTCGTCGTTGATCTTCGGGTTGTATTTCATCGTGCACGAGCCCAGTGGGTAGAAATTCGTGTCGATAGAGAAGTTCAGATGGCTCAAAACCGAGAAGTAACGAATGACTTCAAGCTGTGAGACCTCGGGAAGTTCTACGTCGTCTCGCAACATGCCAGCACCGGGTAGTGCCTGTTCTGGTACGTCGGATTCGGGAACCGTGAACGCTTTGCGTCCGGGCACCGAGCGATCCATGAGCAATCGACGGTCGATTTCACCAGCGTTTGCGGCAATTGTGCTGATTGTCACGATGAAGCCCCGATCCTGCTCAAAGCCGCGACAAATCTATCGATATCAGCCTTTGAACTCGTCTCGGTCACCGCAACCAGCATGCCGTTGTCTGAACGGTCGGAAATATCGAGACCGCCGATGATTTTCTCATCGAGCAGTGCAGCGTTGATCTTCGAAGGAGAATCAGGGCACGTAACTACGAATTCGTGAAAGTAAGCACCGGTTGAATCTACTGAGAACCCGTCAAGCCGGTTTATTTCCGACGCCGCATAGTGGGCTTTCTGGTAGCAGAGATTTGCGAGGTCTTTTATTCCCTGCTTGCCCAGGGTCGCCGCGTACACGGTGACCATGAGGCCGATTAGCTGGGTGCTGGTACAAATATTGGAGGTCGCACGTTCACGCCGAATGTGCTGCTCACGCGTCTGAAGCGTAAGGGCGTATCCGGTTCGGCCCATCGTGTCGGTCGTCCGACCGATAATTCGACCCGGCATCTGCCTGATGTGTGCCTTCTTACATGCGAACAGGCCGACGTACGGACCGCCGAACGCCATCGGAACACCCAACGGCTGGCCTTCTGCGGTAACGATGTCTACATCGAAATCACCGGGAGGCCTGAACAGACCGAGGGCGATCGGGTTTACGTGAACAACTGAGAGCGCGCCATTGGCGTGTGCGAGATCGGTGAGCCGTTCGACATCTTCGATTTCGCCGAAGAAGTTTGGGCTCTGGATACCGATACACGCCAGATCGTCTGGAATTTCGGTGGTCTGAGAATCGATCGAGACGATCTCGATGCCTTGATATTTCAAGTACGCCAGCAGCGTGTCGGGCAGGCGCGAATCAGCGCTTGCAAGCACACCAATTTTCGTTCGCTTGGTCACCCGGGCTGCCATCAGGCACGCCTCTGCAAATGCAGTTGGCCCGTCGTACATTCCGGCGTTGGCAACTTCCATTCCAGTTAGCTGGCATATTACGGTTTGAAATTCGAATCCAACTTGCAGCGTGCCCTGTGCCGCTTCCGGCTGATACGGCGTGTAGGCAGTTACGAACTCGCCGCGCTGCAAAATAGAACGCACGGTCGACGGAATGTAGTGGCTATACGAACCTGCTCCAAGAAACGAGATGTACCCGCTCGACGATGAAGCGTTTTCAGCCGCGATTCCACCGAACTCTGCAGAAAGTTCTTGCTCTGAAAGTCCGGGTGCAAGGTTCAGCTTAGGATGACGGTGTTCGACTGGAATATCGCCGAGTAGGCCGTCCAGTGAATCGACACCGATGACGCCAAGCATCTCGGCTCGTTCAGAATCTGTTGATGGAATGTAGGGGTGGTTTGCGGAGGTGTTCACTGATGAAGGCATTGAAGTGGTCGTTACTCCAACGTCGCTTCATAGGTCGCCGCATCCATCAGTACATCGAGTTG
>Ga0302135_10001218_pt1 | contig 15461 bp, 15 predicted proteins | sample CBN3_surface_MG_FD_203119 | JGI IMG/M metagenome (GOLD analysis project Ga0302135, IMG submission 203119) | Marine microbial communities from Western Arctic Ocean, Canada - CBN3_32.1 | ecosystem: Environmental > Aquatic > Marine > Oceanic | place: Canada: Western Arctic Ocean | collected...
ATGGTCAGGTCGCCCCTCGTGCGCTCCAGCACACCGCGTAGCTGGTCAGTGGTCCTGCGCAGGCCGTTGGTCAACGCGTCGGGGAAGTCCATGGTCACCATCTGGTTGTAGACCTCGTCCATCGTCTCCATCAACTCTTCAGAGCGGGAGTCGTCGTCACGGCGGAGGGAGTCCAGGATATAGCGGCGCAGTTCGCTGGCGGCCTCTGCCAGGCCGTTGAGGTAGGGAGCCACCTCCACGCCAAGCTCCGTGTGGGTGGGTAGGGGCGTGGCTGCAATGAATGCGTAGACTGCCGACGCCTCTGTGTATTCTTTCTGTGCGTCCTGGGTATAGCCGGTGAAGTAGAGGTCTGGGTGGTCATGGAGGAGCGCTTTTGCCTCCGCCACGAGGTCACCTGCCGCTTTCACCAGGGTCTTGGCCTGCTCCATTTCATGCCGATGGACGGAGCGAATGGCGTTGGCGGAGTTGCGGACCACCTCGCGAGAGAGGGGGATAGCGCGCTCCCGTACCTCATGCTTCTGTGTGAAGAACGCGCGGGCTTGGTCAGCAATGTCGGTTAGGTGAATGGGGGAATCGTCCACGGTGCGGGCCTCCTAGGGATAGCGACCGCACTGTAGCAGAGGCGGTGCTTGGACGGCCAGCAGGCGCTAGTCTGACAGCGCAGGGTCTATGACGACATGCCACCCAGCGTCGTTGAGCTCATCCCATGTGAACAGGCGCCGGAATAGTAGGTTCATATCTTCCTGAGGGTCGTTTTCTTCCACCGCAATAACGCGGTATTTATACCTCGATCCCTGCTCGCTGTCGTGGAACGGAATCCCATAGTAGGAGAAGCCCTTGGTCCTACCTGTCTGAATTTCGCCGCCAGCGTACCTGTACCGGGAGTAGCCATACTGGTAGTCATCAAGGTCTGCCTGAAGGTCTACCTGAAGGAGGTGAGCCCTTATGGGAAGACCCGTGCGGTTTTCATAAGCCACCTCCCCCAAGGAGCCGGGGTCAATAGGCATGGGTTCGATGACGGCAATCCAATTCCCGTCGTTCATCTCGTCCCAGCTGTGCAGGCGCTGATAGATAAGATTGAGGTCGGCGTCTACAGCGGTAATCAGGAAATTCTCACGATTCCTAGCATTCTTTTGGGAAAGAACGTAACTAGCATAACCAATCTTTTCTTGATTCCCCGGAGCAACGGGCCCGTCGTAGCTCCTTATTGAACTGAAAAACCTGCAGGGACTTGGATTGGTATCTTTAAATGGAGTCATAGTTACAAAGACAGGGATCTCGGTCTTGTTTTCATACGTGAGATAACCATAGGGGGTACCGCACGCGGAGAGCACAGCCGCAAAGGCTAAGCTGCACGTTCCCCACAGAAGCACTGTTCGTATACTGCGTCTCATTGTGCTAATCCCTATTCCTCATCTTCGTAGAGAAGGGAACCAAAGGGGAATACCGAGTCGGTTACGCTATCTTCAGCAGGCGGGCCTTCAATGATTCGCCTGATGGTTTCCTCAATGATTGCCTCGGTTGCGGTCTCAATTTGTTCAAATACTTCGTCCACTTTATTTTGAATCTTATTGTCCAATTTTTGCTTTTGAGCCCTAAGTCTACCCATCAATGTCAACGGCTTAACCTCTTTAGCAAACCAATCTTGGCCTGCGGCTTTATAGGCATACGCTTCTTCAGGGTGAACTTTCAAAGCGGCACTTCTGCCTCCGTACTCCACTATGTCAGTGAGCAGCTGTAACTGATAATTCGCATGCCAATCCAAGGCACCGCCTTGTTCAAACATACGCCGAGCGTGGGCGTATTCATGCCAGACCAGCGTTGGATTCGGTTTAGTGTCCACGAGGTTGCCCTCATCGTCTGTCTTAAGTGCTACGAAAACGCCGAAAGGCCCACCAAGCGCAAGCCCTCCCGCACCTTGAAAGTCGAGGATTTTTTTGATTGGACCCTCACCTACAGTGTTGAGGCGTATGCGCTTGCCCCCTAGCTGCCAAGGACGTTCAATCGTGCTGTCCACAATGCCTAAAGAATCAAATACCTTAAGCTTCAGTCGTTCCTGCTGTTCGTCTATTTTGTCCTCAGCAGCACCTTTCACGTTTGACGGAAACTCCTTTACATCCGTTGCGAAGTCCACCACGTCATCACGGATAGCACTTGCTTTATTTGTTATGCGGCCCCAAAGGCTCGGCTTTTTCTTAGGCTTGATTACGGGGGCGGGTGTCAGTATGGGGCCACGTTCACCAACGAACAGAGGAAAGCGCTGCTGCTTTTTCTTAGGCTTTGGAAGGGGCACGAGCCTCAGGCTGCCTTCACCGGGAAGTAAAGGAAACTGCTGCGCCCCCCCGCCGTGGATCTAGCGGTGGCGAAGGCGGCGGCGGCGGGTCGTCGTGTTCTGAACTTTGGTAGAAGGGCATGGCCGCCTCCTTGCAAACGGTGGTGAGAGAAGGTGGGTACATCCCATTGTCTCGTAGGCATGGCGGAGGGTCTATGGCCTGGTGTCGCAGAGACCCTCCGCCTATTGGATTGTGCGGTTTTTCACTTGTGAGCGCATGGCCCCTGTGCTATTCTGGCCCTGCTTTGGGGAGTACCTTATTTTGGTCACTGTCGCCTAGCTGAGGTGGTAACTGATGGAGCAGCAGAATTTAGCGGGACTTGCGCCGGATATCGGTTACGCGGTTGGGCTGAAATTGGATGAGGAATGGGGCCAGGACCGCACTGAAGGCGCCACTATTGAGAGCCTCAAGTGGAGTTGCCAGGAGGCCTTTCCTGAGCCCACCATTCAAGTCCCTGATGACATCAAGGGCAACGTAGCTGTAACGTCGGTGGATGCGCTCCTCAACTGGGGACGCCGCTCCTCGGTCTACCCAGTTGCCTTTGGCTTGGCGTGCTGCGTATTTGAGATGATTGCCAGCGCAATGTCGCGGTTCGACATCTCACGCTTCGGTATGGAGGCCATGCGGGCCACGCCTCGCCAGGCTGACCTGCTTATCGTCTCTGGCACCCTCACCTGGAAGATGGCGCCCGTCATCCGGCGGGTGTATGACCAGATGCCAGAGCCCAAGTGGGTTATTGCCATGGGCGTGTGCGCCACGTCAGGCGGTCCTTACTACCAGGGCTATAGCGTGGTGCCCGGTGTGAACCACATCATGCCTGTGGACGTTTATGTGCCTGGCTGTCCGCCACGGCCTGACGCTCTGCTCTACGGCATCATGCAACTCCACGACAAGATTAAGAAATACAGCGTGATGAAGCACCCGGCGGGGGCCTGAGATGACGACGGCTGTGCTTGGTACAGACCTGGCAGGCGCTCTGCGGCAGCGGTTCCCCGACGTGGTGATTGATGCCGACGACACTGCTGTTTGGATAACACCGGAGTCGGTGAGCGATGTCTGTGCCTACCTCCAGGCTGACCCTGACCATCAATACGATTTGCTCAACCTGCTATCAGCAGTGGACTACGTTGAGTACTTTGAGGTGGTCTACCACATGACCTCCATTGGCAGGAACGCCAGCGCAGTGGTGAAGACCCGCTGCTATGGACGAAACGAACCCACGGTGGCGTCGGTCTCAGGCGTGTGGCGTGGCGCTCACCTCCATGAGCGGGAGGCGTATGACCTTATGGGCGTGAGCTTCTCCGGTCACCCTGACCTGCGGCGCATCTTGTTGTGGGAAGGGTTTGAGGGCCACCCACTCCGACGGGACTACTTGGAACCGCCGTTGCCATATAAGTGGCCCCACGGCGGATAAATTGAAACGAACCCCACTCACCCAGAGCTTGCCGATGGCGACAGTCTCAGGAAGAGCGGAGTCAATGCAGAGCGAACGGGAGAACACAAACAAGTGTCGTTGAACATGCAGCCGGTCACGGTCAACATTGGCCCCCACCATCCAAGCACCCACGGCGTGTTCCGTATGAAGGTCACCTTCGACGGCGAGAACATTGTTGATGTGGAGCCGGTGATTGGCTATCTGCACCGCGGTACAGAGAAGCTGGCGGAGGAGCGCAACTACACCCAGATCATCACGCTGACGGACCGCCTGGACTACGTGGCATCCATGACCAACAACCAGGCGTACGTCCTCTCTTGCGAAAAGTTGGTGGGGCTGGATGTGCCGGACCGTGGCATGTACCTGCGGGTCATAGCAGCGGAGCTTCAGCGAGTGGCAAGTCACCTCATTGGCATTGGTTTCTTCCTGCAAGACCTGGGCGCTTTTGGCACGCCGCTGATGTACTGCTTTCGCGAGCGTGAACGTATCTTGGACCTGTTTGAGATGCTCTGCGGCGCCCGCATCACGGTGAGTTACATGCGGATAGGCGGGGTCTTCCAAGACGCGCCCGTGGACTTCTGGCCCGCGCTCAGTAGGTTCATGGGCGACATCCCCTCTTACATCGACGAGTTGGACGCGCTTATCTCCACGAACGAGATTGTTTTGGCGCGTACCAAGGGCGTATCCCCACTCACGGGTGAACAGTGCATCAATGCCTCCATCACTGGCCCCATACTCCGCGCCTCTGGCGTGGAGTGGGACCTGCGCAAGGCCGCTCCCTACGATGTTTATGACCGCGTGGCGTTTGACGTCGTCACGCTGCCGGAGGGCGACAACTACGCCCGGTACGCCGTCCGCTTGGCGGAGATGCGACAGTCGCTCCGCATCATTGAACAATGCGTGGAGCAGATAGAACCCGGACCCGTGCGCGCCACCACCAACATGCTCTTCCGCCCACCAGCAGGCGAGGCCTACGTGCCCATTGAAGCGCCCAAGGGTGAGCTTGGTTTCTACATAGTGAGTGACGGCACTGTGTCTCCGTACCGCTGCAAGATACGGGGCCCCTCCTTTGTGAACCTGACGTTGCTCAAGGAGATGATGGTGGGTTACAAGCTGGCGGACGGCATAGTGTCCCTGGGCAGCCTGGACTTTAACGTTGGTGAGGTGGACCGCTAGTGGGAGACGTCCTAGCAGAAAACCGAATATTCAGCACCGTGTACACCTTGGTCAATGACCTGGTGCCGGATGGCTGGTCATGGGTGGCGTACCTTGCTGCTGGCATGTCTATCATCATGCTGGTTGTTAACTCGCTGATGATTATGGCCACCTTCTATACGTGGGTGGAGCGACGCCTCCTGGGACGCTTTCAGAGCAGACTGGGGCCCAACCGGGCTGGCCCCTTTGGTCTGCTCCAGCCCATTGCTGACCTGCTCAAACTTCTTTCTAAAGAGGACATCCTCCCCCGTAGCGCGGATCGCATTATCTTCAACGTGGCCCCTGTCCTGATGCTGGCAGCCACTCTCATTGTGCTGGCTGTGGTTCCTTTTGGCAGGGGCTCATACATAGCGGACCTGAATATTGGCATCCTGTTCGTGGTGGCAATCAGCGGTATAGGCACCTTTTCCATATTCATGGCTGGCTGGGCCTCCGCAAACAAGTACGCCATGTTTGGCAGCATGCGCGCCATAGCCGCCTTGGTGAGCTATGAAGTGCCCATGGTCATGTCCATTCTGTCCGTGGTGGTGCTGACGGGTTCCATGTCCATGGTGGATATCGCAGAAGGCCAGGCGCTGCCATTCATCTTGGTTTTGCCCATGGCGTTCATGATTTTCATGGTGAGCATCTCCGCAGAGCTCAACCGCGCGCCGTTCGACATTGTGGAGGCGGAGTCAGAGCTCATCTCCGGCTACAACACGGAGTACAGCGGGATGAAGTTCGGTACCTTCTTCGCGGCGGAATTCGCTAACGTGCTGGTGGCCAGCGCCGTCATAGCCGTACTGTTTCTCCAAGGCTGGCGTTGGGCGGTCTTGCCCTCCCACCTGTGGTTCCTGTTGAAGGTGGGCGCTCTTGCCTTTGTGTTCATCTGGATACGCGCCACGTTACCTCGACTGCGCATCGACCAAATCCTGGGCTTTGCGTGGAAATTCCTGCTTCCCCTGAGCCTTATCAACCTGGTGGTGGCCGCAGTGGAAGTGCTGTCATGGCCTGAGCAAACGGCCCTCCAGCAGTTCTACATGGCGCTCATCAACTGGCCAGTCGCTATCGTGAGCATCGTGGTGTTTAGCAAAATCGTATCGAAACGACAGCCAGTGCAGCCGGTGGTGAGGGTCGCCGTGGCCCAGGAGGTGGTGTGAGATGTACGGCCTAGGCCTAGCAAAGGGATTTGGCGTCACGCTAAAGAACTTCATCCGAAAACCCACCACGGTCCAGTACCCGGAGGAGCGAAACACGCAGCACACGCGGTTCCGGGGCCAGGAATTTGCCTGGTATCAGGACCGCTGCACCGGGTGCGCTTCCTGTGCTAAGTACTGCCCGCTGGGGATCATCCAGATTGTCACTGACCCGGACGGCGGCTATGAGCAGGAGGGCGGCAGCTTCAAGGTGGACGTCTTTGACATAGACCAAGGCCGCTGCATGTACTGCGGGCTGTGCGTTGAAGCTTGTCCCTACGATGCCCTGTACATGGGCTCTAACTTTGAGGCCGCGCAGACTCAACGGGCTGACTTGGTTATCACCAAGGAACAGCTAACGGCCCGCGAGAAACACCCCAGCACGTGGTTCCGTCCGCAGTTGGAGCGTAACGGGTACAACCCCCATACGGAAGCGGCGGATGATTTCCATGAGGTGGGTAGGGAGCCGTTTTTCTGGCACAACAAGCGACCGCAAAGCCTCTCAGAAGCAGAGCGCAAAGAGGCTACGGCACAAGGGGAATACGAGTAAAAGTCGTTAGCGCCAGTCATGGCGCTGCAATCTTGAATAGCTGAGGAAACGAGTCTTTGGACAACCTGTTTGGCGAGATAGTCTTCTGGGCCTTGGCGGTGGTCACCGTGGGCAGCGCGTTGCTGGTGGTGACCATACGTGACGTGTTCAGGGCTGCGTTGCTGCTTGCGACCACCTTCATGGGGATCGCTGGCTTGTTCGTGATGCTCAACGCTGAATTTCTCGCGGTCGTGCAGATACTAATCTACGTGGGTGCGATATCGGTGCTGTTGGTCTTTGCCGTGATGCTCACCCGGGGAGTCTCTGAGGGCAACCGTGGCACGCCAGTGCAGCCGGTGGCCCTCACGGTGGCTGCGCTGCTATTGGGCGTTTTGGCATGGAGCATTGTGCAAGCGGAGTGGAACCTCTTGCCTACGGACTTGCCCGCGCCGTTTGAAGAGGTCTTTATCACCACGCCTCAGGTACTGGGACGGCTGCTCATCAGTGAGTTTGTGCTCCCCTTTGAGATAGCAGGTGTGCTGCTATTGGCAGCGGTGGTTGGCGCGTTAGCCCTTGTGCGAGAGTCAGGGGAGGAGTAGCCATGGACCTGGAACGCTACCTGCTCCTCTCAGCCGTTCTCTTTGTCATTGGTATGTACGGCGCACTTTCGCGTCGCAATATCATCACCGTGTTGATGTCCATAGAAATCATGTTCAACGCCGTTATCTTGACGTTGGTGGCCATGTCACGATTTATCACGCCGGCGGCAGCGCGCCTTCCTGGGGCGGACCCCGCTGACGTGGCGCACTGGCTGCTTACGGGACAGACCCTGGCCGTGTTCATTGTGGTTGTGGCGGCGGCGGAGGTTGCGCTGGGGCTTGCTTTAGTTATCTCACTCTTCCGTCACAAGGACACCGTGGACGTGACGGAAGTAAACCTGTTGCGGCATTAGGGCCGGAATTTGAAGGAGGGCTGATGCCCATGTGGGTTGAGTACAAAAAAGTGCCGAACTTGATGATGGCAGAGATGTGGATGGAAATCCTTGAAGGGGAGGGCCTTCCCGTCCGCCTCTTGCCGGAAGGCGACATCACGGACTATGGAGAGCAGGTGCCCTTCAAGGTCATGGTGCCCCGTGGCCGTGAGCATGTTGCTGACGAGATATTGAGGAAGCTCTAGATGATCACTGAGGCAGCCGCGTGGGGAATTATTGGCCTACCTTTGGCCTCTTTTGTCCTCATCTCCTTCGTCATCCGTCCGCTGTTGGGCGCTACACGCCTGAGCGGGTATGTGACAGTCGCTGCCATGGCAGGTTCGCTGATGCTGTCTGTCTGGGCGCTGGGTTCCGTTACGGGAGAGGAAGGGGCCATTGGCTTTGAGCCTCACTCGTGGCTGACCATAGGATCGCCCGGTGGCGGCCTGAGCTTTGACCTCCAGATTGGCATACTGCTGGACTCACTTACCGCCATCATGCTCATTGTGGTGACCGGCGTTAGCCTGATGGTGCAGGTGTACTCCCAAGGCTACATGCGCGGTGACGCTAGCTACTCTCGCTACTTTGCGTACATGTCACTGTTCACTGCCTCCATGCTGGGGCTGGTGCTGTCACGGAACCTCATCCAACTCTTTGCCTTCTGGGAACTGGTGGGCCTGAGCTCATACCTGCTCATAGGCTTTTGGCATGAGCGACCGGCCGCAGCCGCTGCTGCCAAGAAGGCGTTCCTGGTCACACGAATTGGCGACTTTGGGTTCCTGCTGGCGCTTCTCTACATTTTTTACAACCGGGGAACCTTTGCGGCCAACGGCCTCAACCCCTTCGATATCCCTGATATCCACATTGCTGCGGGCATCCTTGGAACGGGCGTGGTCACATGGATAGCCGTGGGTCTGTTTGCGGGCGCCATGGGTAAGTCAGCCCAGTTCCCGCTGCACACGTGGCTCCCTGATGCTATGGAAGGCCCCACTCCGGTGAGTTCACTCATCCACGCAGCAACCATGGTGGCCGCAGGCGTGTTCCTGGTGGCCCGCATGTTCCCGTTGTTTGAGCATTCAGCCGTGGCCATGAACATTGTCGCCATCATCGGTGGCTTCACAGCAATCTTCGCAGCCTCCATGGCTCTGGTCTCCAATGACATCAAGCGTGTGCTGGCGTATTCCACCGTCAGTCAGCTGGGGTACATGATGCTGGCCTTAGGCGTTGGTGCACCGGTGGTGGCTATGTTCCACCTGTTCACCCACGCCTTTTTCAAGTGCCTACTGTTCCTGGGCGCAGGTAGCGTTAACCACGCCACCGGCACCTTTGACATGCGATATATGGGTGGTCTGCGAAAGGCTATGCCCATCACCTATATAACGACGCTCATTGCTGGCCTGAGCCTGGCAGGCATATTCCCGCTGGCCGGGTTCTGGAGCAAGGATGAGGTACTGGCCACGGCCTTGGGTGGTGAGCACGCCGCGTCAGCCGGAGTGTCCATGCTGGTCTTCTGGATGGCGCTGGCTGCTGTCCTCATGACCTCTTTCTACATCTTCCGGCTCATATTCATGACCTTCCACGGTGAGTTCCGTGGTGGAGTGGACGCACAACCGGAGGCGGAGCGTTCTCCCGGTGAGCATCACGTCCACCTGGCGGAGTCGCCATTGGTGATGTGGTTGCCCATGGCAGTGCTGGCGCTGGCCGCAGTAGGCGCGGGGTTCCTGGCAAACCCAACATTTAATTTCGTAGGCATCCCGGCCCATGCCTTCTCTGAATTTTTGCATGAGGAGGCGGGAGACATCAATTGGGTCCTGGCGGTGGCTTCCACCGGCGTGGCCCTGGGGGGCATCTTGCTAGCGGTACTCATGTACCAGACCAAGCAGGTGTCGCCAACGGACTGGGTGCGGGCCACGGGACCCGTGTACAAGATACTCAGCCAGCGGTACTACATGGATCAACTCTATGAGGGGCTGATTGTCCGCCGCGTGTTGTATGGCGGTCTTTTCCGTATCACCGCATGGTTTGATGAACGTGTCGTTGACGGGCTGGTGGACCTGGCGGGCTGGTCCGCTCGTAGCTCTGGACGGGCGCTGTCCATGCTCCAGACGGGACAAATCCAGGCATACGGCGCTGGTATTTCAGTCGGTGTTATCGCAATCCTTGTGGCGTATCTGACACAGCAGTAGGAGTTCAGGCGTGCTATCGGCCATTGTTTTCATACCCCTCATAGGCGCGCTGCTCATTGGAGTAGCGGGACGCACCGCACCGGTGGTACGGGGCATTGCCCTTGTTGCTGGGATAGTGAACTTGGTGTTGGCGCTTGTACTCTTTGCCCGGTTCTCCACGGCGGAGGCCGGCTTCCAGTGGGTGGAGAGCGTGGACTGGATTCCTGCGCTCAATATCCAGTACCTCATGGGGGTGGACGGACTCAGTGCACCGTTGCTACTTCTGGCTGCCTTATTGGGTCTTGTGGCTATCCTTGCCTCTTGGCACATTTCCACCAGAGTGCGCGAGTACTTTATGTGGCTGCTGTTGCTGCAAACTGCAGTCGCAGGCGTGTTCGTATCCCTGGACTTCATTCTGTTCTTCGTTTTCTGGGAGCTGGAGTTGCTCCCCATGTTCATGCTCATCTCCATATGGGGTACGGGCCGCCGGGAATATTCAGCCATGAAGTTCCTGGCCTATACCTTCCTTGGGTCCGCCTTCATGTTGGCGGCCATACTGACGTTGTACTTCTCGCTCCCTGCGGCTGACCGTACCTTTGATATGCGGTTGTTGGCGGAGCGGGACCTGACCGGCTTGATTATCCCAACCAGCCTTGTCTTCTTTGGCTTTTTCATTGCCTTTGCCATCAAGCTGCCGGTGTGGCCGATGCACACGTGGCTGCCCGACGCTCACACTGACGCGCCGACGGCGGTGAGCATAATGTTGGCTGGCGTGTTGCTGAAGATGGGCGGCTATGGGCTCATCCGCATCAACGTGGGTCTCTTTCCAGAAGAGATTGTTGCGTACGCGCCATTGCTGGCGGGACTTGCCACAGTCAGCGTGCTCTACGGGGCTTTCGCGGTGCTGCGCCAGAGCGACCTCAAACGACTGGTGGCCTATAGCAGCGTAAGCCACATGGGGTTCGTGCTTCTAGGCGTGGCGTCTGCGGGGGCCACAGGAGCTGCCTTAACGCCCGTGGGGCTGAACGGTGCAGCGCTCCAACTCTTTACCCATGGCACAATCACGGGACTGTTGTTTGTGGTTGTGGGACTGGTCTATGACCGTGCCCACACGCGACACATCCCGGAACTTGGCGGCCTGATGCGGCGCATGCCCATCATTGGCGTTGGGTTTGTGGTGGCGGGACTGGCGTCCCTGGGACTGCCCAGCACCAGTGGATTCGTGGCGGAATTGCTGGTCTTCCTTGGCACGTTCCCCGTCTTTGCCTGGGCCACTGCACTGTCCGCCTTTGGTGTGGTGCTGGCTGCAGGGTACATTCTGTGGACCGTACAGCGCACTTTCTTTGGGCCGTTGCAGGCGCGAAATAATGACCTGCCAGACGCCAAGCTGGTGGACGCGGTGTCCATAGCGCTGCTGTTGCTCCCCATCATGGTCGTTGGCCTTTACCCGAAGCTCCTCACCGACGTTTTTGATGTTGGCATCTTGCCCATCATCTCTCGGTTGGGTGGTTAACAGCATGGGCATCCACGATATTTACCTCATCTCACCTGAGTTGGCCCTGACGGGGCTTGCGGTGGTGGTGGTTGCCTTGGGCCTGATGCCCAAAGCTAAAGGCGCAGTGCGTGCAGTGGCGTTGATTGGGCTGCTGGTGCCCTTCGGGTTCAGTCTTGCCTTGTGGGGCGACGTGCACTCACTGGCTGGCGGCGCAGATACTGCGTTCCTGGACACCCTGGTGGTGGACAAGTTCGCCCTCTTCTTCAAATTCCTTATCCTGGGGGTCCTGGCGCTGTTGGTGCTGGCCTCAGGCGAGTACATGGACCGGTTCAAAGAACACCAGGAAGAGTTCCTGGGGCTCATATTCTTGGCCGCGACAGGACTCATGCTGCTGCCTGCCGCCGCGGACCTCATAACAGTGTTTGTTGCCCTGGAACTGGCGACACTGCCTGTGACGGCTCTGGCCGCATTCCTGCGGTCAGATATACGGTCCACGGAGGCTGGGCTCAAGTTCCTACTGCTGGGAGCCATGAGTTCAGCGGTACTGCTCTACGGCTTTGCCTTTATCTATGGCGCCACGGGTACCTTGCGACTTGTGAGCATGGACGCAGCAATCCCCACCATTGCGGAGATGATTACCAGGCCGTCGCCAGACGCGCCCTTCGGCAATTTCGCGCTGATGATAGGCGTAGTGCTCTCCGTGGCAGGCTTTGGCTTCAAGCTCTCTATTGTGCCTTTCCATATGTGGACGCCTGACGTTTACGAGGGCGCTCCAACGCCCGTGGGCGCGTTCCTGGCGGTCGCCAGCAAGGCAGCAGCCTTTGCCGTGGTTCTGCGGGTGCTATACGCCGCCTTCGGTGAAGTGAGCGCAGACTGGTCTGCCCTCTTTGCCTGGCTGGCCGTGGTGACTATGACCGGCGGCAACGTGGTGGCCATGGTCCAGACCAATATGAAACGGTTACTGGGATACAGCGCTATTGCTCATGCTGGCTACATGATGATTGGCCTGGCGGCTGTCGCTGCCCGTAGCCAGGATGCGTCTACCAGCGACCTTGGCCCTAGCGGGATGGTCTTCTATCTTGGAGCATATGCAGCCATGAACCTGGCGGCCTTCTTTGCGGTTATGGCCATTGCCAACAAGACCGGCAGTGAGCGCATCGCCGACTTCGCAGGCATGGCACAGCGGTCACCGTGGCTGGCAGGAGCCTTGGCTGTCGCGCTGATATCGCTTACAGGCTTACCGCCAACAGCCGGGTTCATGGGCAAGTTCTTTCTGTTCGATGCAGCGGCAAACGCGGACCTCGTGTGGCTTGTGGTGGTGGGCGCAATTAACAGCGTGATATCCGCCTATTACTACCTACGCGTGGTGCGCTCCATGTACTTGGACCAACCGGTGTCTGTAGGGCGTATTGCCGTCCCTGTCTCCGTGGGTGCAGCGTTGCTCATAACCACATTGGCAATATTCGCGCTGGGTATCTTCCCTGGCAGCTTTTTTGACCTTGCACGCACTGTTGTAAGCCCCTTGGTGCCGTAAGCGACTCCCGCACTTTCTGCTTGTGACCTGATTTCTCCGCCGGTACAATGGCACCGGTTTGTAGCCACGTATTCAACCGCCTCGCGCCTGTGGAGGTGGGGGAGCATATGACCACACCCAAGAAACGTCCAGCAACCCTTGGAGAGCTCAAGAAGAGCGGCTATGAGAACGGCTCTCTCCGGCAGGAACTCCGTCGCAACCTCGTGCGCAAAATGGAGCAGGGAGAGGAACTCTTCCCTGGCATCGTGGGCTACGAGGATACGGTCATCCCTCAGGTGGAAAATGCCATCCTCTCCGGCCAGGACATCATCCTGCTGGGTGAGCGAGGCCAAGCCAAGTCCAGGCTCATTAGAAGCCTGACCCGTCTCCTGGATGATGTTGTCCCCATCATTCGTGGCAGCGAGGTCAACGACCACCCGCTGGCGCCAATCTCCCGCTACGGGAAAGACATGGTGGAGAGCAACGGGGACGATACGGAGATAGACTGGCTTACCGCTGAAGAACGGTACGCTGAGAAACTGGCCACCCCTGACATATCCATCGCTGACCTGGTGGGTGATATAGACCCCATTCGCGTTGCGGAGGGCCGCTACCTTTCCGATGAACTGACCATCCACTACGGTCTCATCCCCCGCACCAACCGTGGCATCTTCTGCATCAATGAACTGCCTGACCTGGCGGAGCGTATCCAGGTGGGTCTCTTCAACCTCATGGAGGAGCGGGACATCCAGATAAAGGGCTACCTGGTACGTATGCCCTTGGACATTCTGGTGGTGGCCAGCGCCAACCCTGAGGACTATACCAACCGTGGACGCATCATCACGCCGCTCAAAGATAGGTACGGCACGCAGATACGGACCCACTACCCCAAGACCTTGGAAGAAGAGATACGAATCATGGAGTCAGAGTACAAGCGGTTCCCGGAGACGGAGGACCGGCTGCTTGTACCCAACTTCATAAAAGAGATTATTGCGGAGTTTACGGCGGTGGCCAGGAAAAGCCCTGAGGTCAACCAGCGCTCCGGCGTGAGCGTCCGTGTCTCCATTGCCAATTATGAGACGGTCTTGGCCAACGCCCTGCGCCGCGCCATTCGGCTTCATGAGCAGATGGGCGTGCCACGGGCCAGTGACCTCCCGGCTATGGTAGCTTCCACCACCGGTAAAATTGAGCTTGAGGGTGTGGAAGACACCAGAGAGAACCGTCTCTTTGAAGACCTGCTCAAGCGGGCGGTGATGAACGTGTTTGAACGGTACTTCAACCCCCGTGAGTTCGAGTCGCTGGTGGCCCGGTTTGAAGAAGGAAGGGCCATGGAGACGGGAGTGGACGTTCCTGGGGCTGAATACGTTCAGCGCCTGAGTGAACTGGACGGCTTCGCGGAAGGGTTGAGCCGCCTCGGAGTGGGGGAAAGCGAGGGGGCTGTCGCTTCCGGCATGGAGTTCATCCTAGAGGGACTGCACCTGAACCGCCGTCTCAACCGCGACAAAGTGGAGGGTCGGTACCGATATCGCAGCTAGAGGCATCTAAAAATCGTGCGACAATATATTAATGAGCACCGGATCTAGCGTCCGGTTGCAAGGGAGGTACCTGGCATATGGCAGACCAGCCAGTTCGTGAAGTCATCGTTATCGGGTCGGGGCCGGCTGGAGACACTGCCGCCCTCTACACTGGCCGGGCTGAAATGAAGCCTCTCGTCATTCAGGGGTTCCCGCCCGGTGGACAGTTGACCATCACCACAGACGTGGAGAACTACCCCGGTTTCCCAGACGGCATCATGGGGCCGGAGATGGTGGAACTCTTCAAGAAGCAGGCGGAGCGGTTCGGAGCGGAGTACCTTGCTGGCCAGGTATCCAGCGTCGACTTCTCCAAACGTCCCTTCAAGCTGACGGTGGATGATGGCAGCGACTACTATGCCAAGGCGGTCATTATTGCCACCGGGGCTACTGCCAAGTTCCTGGGCTTAGAGTCAGAGGACAAACTCATGGGCAGAGGCGTGTCCGCCTGCGCAACCTGCGATGGCTTCTTTTTCAAAGATGAGGAGCTCGTTGTGATAGGTGGTGGAGACACGGCTATGGAGGAGGCAACATTTCTTACCAAGTTTGCCTCCAAGGTACATGTGGTGCACCGCCGGGATGAGCTTCGGGCCTCCAAGATCATGCAGGACAGGGCCTTTGCCAACCCAAAGATTGACTTCATCTGGAACTCTACCGTTGATGAGGTATTGGGAGTGGAGGAGGGCCAGGTGAAAGGCGTGAAGCTGCGCAACCTGCTGAGCGATGAGATCACAGAGATGCCGGTGGGTGGATTGTTCATTGCCATTGGTCACAAGCCCAACACGGAGCTGTTTGAAGGCATCTTGGACTTGAACGAGACGGGGTACATCATTACCCATGACGGCACCAAGACCAACATTCCTGGCGTATTTGCCGCAGGTGACGCGCAGGACTGGACGTACCGACAGGCCGTCACTGCGGCTGGCACTGGATGTATGGCGGCTATCGATGCTGAGCGGTTCCTGGCAGAGGATGAGGCCACCACCACGCAAGGAACAGAGGCTGCCCGCACGGCGTAGCCTGACAACACAATAGAATGAGAAGCGGGCCCGGGCAAATC
>Ga0302135_10001219_pt1 | contig 15455 bp, 18 predicted proteins | sample CBN3_surface_MG_FD_203119 | JGI IMG/M metagenome (GOLD analysis project Ga0302135, IMG submission 203119) | Marine microbial communities from Western Arctic Ocean, Canada - CBN3_32.1 | ecosystem: Environmental > Aquatic > Marine > Oceanic | place: Canada: Western Arctic Ocean | collected...
TTGGTCGAATCTGAACAAGCGTCTGGACTGTACCGCTCCGAAGATTTCGGTGACACCTGGCGACTGACAACGGACTATCAAGAGCTTCGTTACAGGCCGTGGTACTACATGCACGTATTCGCCGATCCGATGGATGCTGACACCGTGTATGTAACGAACTTGCGTATGTGGAAATCAACCGATGCGGGAAACACATTCACCAAAATAGCGACGCCCCATGGTGACAACCATGATCTATGGATCGACCCTCGTAATAACAAACGTATGGTGCAGGGCAATGACGGCGGGGCGAATGTTTCATTCAACACGGGTTACTCTTGGAGCACGATTTACAATCAACTAACAGCACAGTTCTATACCGTTACGACGGATAATCAGACGCCACACTATCGCGTCTACGGTACGCAACAAGACAACTCCAGTATCAGCGTACCCTCCAACAGTAATGACGGTGCAATAGTGTGGGGAGATTGTTATTCGGCAGGTACGGGGGAAAGCGGTTACATGGCAGTGCACCCCGACGACTCGAACATCGTGTACGTTGGCGCTGTCGGTAGCTCGCCAGGCGGCGGCGGTGCACTACAACGCTACAACCACGAAACCGGCCAAGTGCAACTCGTAAACGTTTGGCCTGAAGCCCACGGCGGGATGGGTGCCGCAGAGCTTAAGTATCGATTCCCGTGGACATTTCCGGTGTTATTTTCACCGCACGATTCGAACGTGTTGTACACGACTGGCAATGTTGTATTCAAAAGCAGCGATGAAGGCCATAGCTGGCAGGCCATCAGTCCCGACCTGACACGTGACTTCAAGGACAAGCTCGGCGCCTCGGGTGGTCCCATCACGCGCGACACGAGTGGCGCTGAACATTACTGCACCATTTACACTTTTTGCGAATCACCGCATGAGGCCGGAGTCTTTTGGTCGGGTTCCGATGACGGCCTGATCCATGTTTCACGAGACGCCGGTCAAAGTTGGCAGGATGTGACGCCCCCAACTCTGCCGGAGTGGAGTTTCATTCGTACGGTAGAGCCCGCCCCCGATGATGCGGGCAGCGTGTATGTGGCTGCTACGCGCTACAAGCTGGACGATCCAAAACCGTATCTTTTCAAAACGACTGACTACGGAAAAAATTGGCAAACGATCACGGGAAGCGGCGAGCAGAGCATCCCAGAAAATGATTTTGTTCGAGTCATTCGTGCTGATCCCGGGCGCGTAGGCGTCCTCTACGTCGGCACCGAGTCGGGGCTCTACGTCTCCTTGAATGACGGGACGACCTGGCAGCGCTGGCAGTCCAACTTACCGGTGACACCCATCTACGATCTTCAGGTAAAGGGCAGCGACCTCGTCATTGCGACGCACGGGCGCTCGTTTTGGATACTCGACGACTTGACGCCTCTACATCAACTTGCCCAAACAAATGACCCGGGCTCGCCAACATTGTTCGCGCCGCGGACAAGTTGGCGGTTGTTACCAGATATCTTCGACATACTTACTACGACCGGCGGCAAGGACTACACGGTCGGCTTGGGGAAAGCGGCTACCTACATTGCCCGGCGTAACGAAGACGGCCTTGTGGAGCGCGAGTTCTTGGATGCGGGTGAATCGGCTCCGCAGTGCGTGATTATCTACTATCACTTGCCATCGGCGATCACCGGAAGTCATTCCACATCACTGAAAATCATTGATGATGAAGGCAATGTCGTACGTGCCTTCCACCCAAAACCGGCTGACTACGAAAGTGGCGATGAAGCGGACAAGGCCTTTGCGCCGGGACCCTGGATGCCGGTCCGCGCGGGCGTCAATCGATTCGTTTGGGATGCCCGTCATAACGAAGCAGAACGCCTGCGTGGCAACAAAACCGCTTCTGAAGCAGAGCGGGGACCACTCGCGCTGCCGGGTCAGTATCGTGTTGAGTTGACCGTGGTCGACGAGACGACGACTCAGCTATTTCAACTCGTCAATGATTCGCGCTCGCCGGCTACGTCGAGCGAATTGCACGAGCAGCTGACACTATTGCTAAAGATTCGCGACAAGTTGTCGGAGCTTTATCTCACATTGAGACAACTTCGAGAAATTCGCGGACAACTGCAAAGCTGGATGGGGCGTCTTGTCACCGAGCCCACTCAAACTGTCGTTCTGCAAACGACAACGGCGATGATAGGAAGTCTCGACGACATCGAGTCGCTGCTGGTCATGCCGGGTGAAAAGCAGGACGTTTTTGGTTTGCACGATCGCGTCCGACTCAATGCGGCGCTCGCATCCGTCATTAGTGTCATCGAGAGTGCAGACACAAAACCAACCACACAAGCCGTGCAAATTTCAGAACAATACATTGGGGAGATTGACGAGCAGCTCCGCATGTTCAACAAAATTGTAGCTTCCGACCTGGCATCACTGAACGAATCGATTCGTGCAACAGAGCTACCGGCAGTGCATGACGGGCGACAAGGCTAAGGGAGATTTGCAAGAAAACCGAGAGGTGTCCTATCGATCAAGGGATGAGGCATCTCTGTAGCAGTGCCAACAAAGTCTCCCAATGCCTCTCGGCAGCCGCCTTCTTGTATAAGGCCCGTTCCGCAAACACAAACCCGTGTCCAACGCCGGGGTATATTTCGACTCGATGTTTGACGCCCGCCTCACTTAGCGCGTCATCAAGAGTCTGCCAATCAGACTTGTCGACAAGCTCATCGTTCTCCGCGAAACCGATGTAGATCTCCGCGTGAATTGCGGGAACACAAAGATGTGGCGAATCGGCGCTGTCGGTCACCATTTTGACGCCGTGATAAGCAGCGCCGGCGGTAAACTCATCAGGATAAGCAGCGCAAACATGAAGCACGAACGGACCGCTCATGCAGTAACCGACACACGCGAGCGGCGTGGTGCTCACCGCGTCGTCCGAACGGAGATGCTCTAGCAAGAAAGCAGTGTCCTCGACAATTCGAGCATTAGTGAGGGTCGCCATCGCGGCAGACATCTTCTTGTGTTCGTCGGGGTCCAGACGCAAACGGCTCAAGTCAAAACCATAGTTCCCCTCGGTACCGATCCGATAGTAGAGATTTGGCAAAATGACGTAGTAGCCTACACTGGCTAAGCGACGCGCCATGTCGCGTAGTTCTTCGCGGATAGCAGGGGCATCCATGTAAAAGATGATCCCGGGGTGGGGCCCCCCTTCTTCCGGATGACAGACGAATGCGTCGAGCAAACCGTCATTGGTTGACAGTTGAATTTCGGTTTCAATCATGACGGTTGTCCCTAACAGGCCCGCGCAAAATTCAGCGACGGTTTACGATTAGGCGCTTGGACGCGTTGCTTCGTTCACCGAAATGCGGTGTAAGACCCGGCGCTGCCCGTAGTAGTCATTCAACGCGTAGTGCAACACACAGCGATTATCCCAAATGCCGACCGTGCCGACCGCCCATCGATAACGACAGGTGAACTCGGGTCGCTCTGCATGCTCCCAGAGAAACTTCAGCAGCGGATAACTCTCGTCCATCGTCCAGCCCTCAAAATGAGAGGTGAAACCGCGGTTCACATAAAGAGATTTTCGCCCGCTGCCTGGATGACGCCGAACAACCGGGTGCACCGTCTCAAGCTCCTCGCTCTCCACTTGGTCCATCTCAAAATTAACCGCTTCCGTTGACTGTACATGCTCTCGAGAAACCGCGGTGGAGCGCACCGAGCCGCCGCCATACGGCATGGCACTCGTGTGTACCGCACACATCGAATCCAACATATCTTGCATGCCACACGACAACGTCTCGTAGGCAAGGTAGAGATTGGCAAACAACGTATCGCCGCCGGAACTAGGCGCCTCACGCACGTAAGCGATGCTCGCCAGATTAGGTGTCTCCCGATGCGTCACATCTGCGTGCCAGAAACCACCGAGATTGACGGAGTGATTGTCGGGCTCCTTCACGAGTTGGTAGATCTCGGGATGCCCCGCCACCGGCGGTGTTTCGAACGGCGGCACAAAAACAGGAATATCGAGTTCGCCAAAGCGCATGGCAAAGTCCCTATGCTGCGCGGTCGTCAAGTTTTGGCCGGGGAAAAAGACAACTTGGTAATCAAGAAAAGCGCTGTGTAGCTCGGCGAACTCGAGATCATTCATCGGCGCGGAAAGGTCGACGTCGATAAGCTCCGCGCCAAGCGCGCCAGCTAAGGGCTCAATTTTCATTCACTGCCTCCATCAACGCCAGTCCATAAAGCTATCACAATGCCTACCCGGCTACGCGGCTTCGTTTGTAGTTGCCAGCGATGAGAAAATCGGCTGTCATAGCTCCTAACTGCCCATCCATAAACGTTAAGTCTTGATCCATCATCTTCCTCTTTCTTTGGGAGGATTGAGGTGAGGGATAGTCAAATCTTTAGCTTATATTCCCCTCACCCTAACCTCTCCCCAAAGGGGGGGGGGGCGGAATGTTTATAAAATCGATCGTTAAAGGACGAGTACTAGCTTGATGACACCATCTGCTTTCGAGACCAACACGCAACCTACGGCTCTTGCCAATGCCCAAGCGCACGTGAAATCTGTTGCTGCACGCTCAACATTAGCGACCACGAGTCACGACGACGGCGACATGGTGTGGCGAGTGTGGGGCAACAAAGGACCCAACCTGGTGTTGCTGCACGGTGGCTCCGGTTCTTGGACTCACTGGATTCACACGATCCCCGCCTTTGAACACAGCCACCGCATCTATGCTGCCGACCTGCCGGGCTTAGGGGACTCTCCCACTCCGCGATTACCAAGTTCGCTATCTAGCGTTGCAGGAATCGTAGCCGCGGGTATCGAGCAGCTCGTGCCACATGACGAGTCCGTTGATCTGGTTACATTCTCATTTGGCGGCGCGATAGGCGCACAAGTTGCAGCATTGAGTGCCGCGCGCACGCAAAGCCTAACGCTAATTGGCACACCACCATTCGGCATCGCCCACGATAGTCCAGCAAACGAAATTACCGCCGTTGGAAAATCATTATGCTTCGACGAGGCACGCGAGTTTCACGCCCGCAACCTGCGACTGCTGATGCTCAGCGACACGGGCAGCGTCGATGAGCTCGCGTTGCACATCCATCATGAGAATCTCCGGCGGGCTCGACTCAAGAGCCGCAAAATTATTCGTGACGATACGGCGCAGCGAGCCCTACGCGATACTCGCTGCCATTTGCGCGGTGTCTGGGGTGAGCAAGACACGACTATCCACCCGAATCTTGACGCCATTCGTCGGTTGCTTGTCGAAGTTGACGCGAGCGCTACGTTTGACATCATCACCGCCGCCGGTCATTGGGCGCCATTCGAAAAACCTTTTAAATTCAATAAGCTACTAGCCAGACGGCTGACAGAAACTTAGTCAACCAACAAAGCATCAGTATATACTGGCATCACAAATAATCGGCTTCGCAAGAGCCAAAATTGAAAAACGAATTAGGAGATAATCAATGTCACGTGTTGCACTCGTAACCGGTGGTACCCGAGGCATTGGCCGGGGATGCGCATTGGCGCTCAAGGCGGCTGGCTACCGAGTTGCCTCGAACTACGGCGCTAACGACGAGAAAGCGCAGGCATTCACCGCTGACAGCGGTATTGCGGTCTACAAATGGGACGTCGGCGATCTCTCCGCTTGCGAGAAGGGCATTGCACAAGTCGAGGCTGATCTCGGCCCCATAGAAATTCTCGTAAACAACGCCGCCATTTCGCCGGACCGATTCATGCACAAAATGCCGCCGGAAACCTGGCGGGCCACTATCGATACCAACCTGAATTCGTGTTTTTACATGTGCCACACCATCGTGCCGGGCATGCGCAAAAGAAAGTGGGGCAGAATCGTCTTTATTTCTTCGGTTAACGCGCACCGCGGCGCAATCGGCGAAACTCATTACGATGCAAGCAAGGCGGGCATGATCGGTTTCGCCAAGGCGCTGGCGCATGAAAGCGGCGCGCTAGGTATCACCGTGAACGCCGTAGCACCCGGGCTCATCGACACAGACATGATTGCCGTCGCACCACAAGAATGGCGTGACGATAAAATCAAGGCCACGCCGATGGGCCGCATCGGTCAGCCAGAAGATGTCGCGAACTGCGTTCTGTTTCTGGTTTCAGAGGCTTCCGATTTCATCACCGGCGCTACGATCGACGTCAACGGCGGTGTACACATGCGCTGAAGCCGGCATCGCCCAACGTATTGGTACCTCTGACTGGCGCCAACGTGGCGGATGGGCGTGCCATCGAGTATGACCGTCCAAGAACCGAATCAGAATACGCGTGAAGTAGGCCGCGCGAGCGGCGGCGAAACAATGAGGCTAGATGCTGATGGTAAAGCCCGGGTCGGTGAAACGAGCCGACTGGGCGGCTGATTCTCCCTCATTACGGGGCCACACCCTAGGGAAGTATGCACAATCCATTGGCTCACCGGGCTGCAACCCGTGCCCCTGGAAGTTGGGTCTGACTAGGCCTGGTCGCTCAGCGAAGACAGCATCGTCACCCATCCAGAAAGTGGAAACGGCGCGGCGCCATCGATCGGCGTACCGGTTTCCAGGTGCACCATGAACCGTTAACGCGTGGAACACGATGCAATCACCTGGCTGCATGTCCCAACTCATAATGTCGTAGTCACGACGATTGGCTTGTATGTCCGGCAACCGCTCAAAGGGACTCTCATCACGCTCGTACAGGTCCTCACCTTTGCGCGTCAGTTCGGGCTCAAACCAACGATCCCAACGATGTGAGCCTCTCAACAACTCGAGGCACACGTCACTTTCGACCGCTTCTAGCGCAAGCCAGATAACACAAAATTGATGACCATTGACGGGATAGTACGGTTGATCCTGATGCCAGCGGCTTCTTTTTGGCGTGGACGGACCCTTGACCCAAACAGCGTCGTAGAAGAAGCTCGCGCGCTGGGCGCCCATCACCCGCCCCGCTAACTCGCCAGCAGGAGAATCACTGACAAAGCTCCGAAACTCGTCGAGCCGCTGCGCAAGGCAAAAATCGGTCAGGAAAAATCCCGCGTCCGCGCTTGATTGTTGCATCGTGTGCAGCGGACCAGGAGCGGCGACATCTCGTTCAATACCTCGCTCGAGCAGTTTCAACCACTCCCCATCGAAAACCCCTGGCACACGAACTGCACCGTCGCGTTGATAAGTTGCGATGGTCTCGTCACAGACTAGCGATTCGATTCGTGTCGGCATTTATTAAGACTCGATGTGCATCATGAGTCGGCTGAGTTTGAATCACTCGGGCGTGCGCGTCCAGACGTTGTATGGCGCCAAGTCAGTATAGAAATGGCGCAGCCACGGCTCCCATCCGTCACCGTCTCGGTCATGCAGCAGCGGGGGTCGTTGCAGGTCTTCAAGCATACTGATTCGTTCGTTACCGACATGAAAAACGTTGCTGTAGACCGGGCAAACGGCCTCTGCACAAAGTCTCGTGACGTGCAGATGCGGCCAGTCGCCCTCGCCATGGCGCACGGCCATATCGATACCATCGGCAAAGTCAACATGTTGCATCGATGCACTAATTCTGAGGTCCACATCCGGATACTGCTCAAAGAAGGCTCCGAGTCGCGGCACTAGCCATTTAGCAGCAAAATTCGGTGACATGTTCACTGTCAGCAACATTGTTGCTCGTTGCGCTGGACAGCGCTCGAACTCCCGAGCGCAATCTGCCGAGTGCTTCCTGCACGAAGGGGAGATAGATTGCGCCGGCGTCAGTCAGTGAAATGCCCCGAGCATGTCGCTCAAAGAGCGACATGTTTAAGCGCGCAACGCGCTCAGAGAGGGTATTCGCTCTAATGGCCTAGCCATTATCATTCCTCATGCTTTGATTAGCGATTATCCATTGTTTGTAGCGTTCTGATCAGAATAATCATGAACACATACTATGGATATTGATAACAATGACGGCACCTGAGATGGCGTTCTGGATAAGCCCTGAAACACTATCCGCGCGGGTCGGTACACCTCGTGCGCCGCCGGTTATCGACGTACGACGGCGCGAGGCATTCGAGACCAGCGAACACGTGATTGCAGCCAGTATCTGGGCAAGTCATGACCGGAGCCATGAACACGAGCGTGCCCGTAGCGGCGCCGACCTTTTACCAAGGCTTGCGGGTATGGCGAAAAAATTGGGTTACTCAGTTTTGGTGGCCCAGCCAGCCAGATCGCCTTGATGCATCAATTACTCGTCGAAGAGCGCCGCTGGATAAGCGAAGCCCGTTTGACGAGCGACGTTCGCCCAGTCTCGTCCGATGGTGTATGCGTTCTCGGTTTCGGATTGCTGCTCTGGTTCACGCCCGTTGCGCTAGCGGCTCTGCTGCTTGGCACCGAGTACATGTTCGATGATGCGGGTCTGTTCTTTTCAAAACTCGCCGTCGTGACCTTCGGTGGCGCTTACGCGGTGCTCGCCTATATGGCGCAGCAGGCGGTCGATGTGTATCACTGGCTGGCGCCGGGTGAGATGCTTGATGGTCTGGGCCTGGCCGAAAGTACGCCAGGCGCGCTGATTATGGTCGTGCAGTTTGTCGGATTTATAGGGACTTATCGTCAGACCGGCGGGCTTGACCCAATACTCGCTGGGGCCATCGGTTCGGCGCTGACCGTGTGGGTGACGTTCGTACCCTGTTTTATCTGGATCTTTCTCGGCGCACCATACGCTGAGCGATTACGAGGAAATCGAAACTTCAGTGCCGCCCTTTCGGTCATCACCGCGGCCGGCGGCGGCATCATTTTAAAGCTCTCGATTTGGTTCGCGCTGCACGTGCTCTTCACGACTGTCGAGGTGAGGGAATACGCAATGTTCCAGCTGTTGGTACCCGATCTCGCGTCATTGAACATCGTCGCCGCGGGACTAACACTGCTGGCGGCCATCGCTCTTTTGCGACTCCGCATGGGAGTCATCAGAACACTTGCACTGAGCGCAACGACTGGCGTCGCAATTTCTTATCTCTTATAACTTCACGACCAAAAGCCTTTGACCGTTGTAGTCGATACGTACTTGAGCGGGCGCGCAGACCGGTGGTTCGGTTTTGGTCGCGGTAGTAGGATTCACTAAAGCGAGGACGCGGTCGTGGCGACCAACGACAAGCTAAGGGTATTCCGATGGATGTTTCGACTCATCTGAAACAAGTAAAAGAAGTCGGTTATACGTGCCTCGAACAACCGTTCGACGCCGCGATGATTGATGCGCTCGAAGAAGCCGTACTGCGTGTCGCGGTCGAGATGGACTCAAAACCGGGAAGGAACCTTTTTCACGGGCACGAGACCGTACGTGTGAAGGGGTTGGTCAATCGGGGGGAGATCTTCGAACAGCACATGATCCAGCCCACACTGATCGCCATGGTCGAGGGGCTGTTGGGGCGAGACGTGCAGCTCGGCTCGACCCAGGGGGTGATCATCGGCCCTGGAGAAACGCCACAGGCACTCCATCCGGACCGTCCACACCCACCGCTCGCGTTGCTCGGCGACGCATCGCACGCGCCCATCTGCACGAGTCTTGGTGTCATGCTCGCCCTCACGGATTTCACCAAGGAAAATGGTGCCACGCGCGTCGTCCCGGGAAGCCACCGCGTCGGTACACTCGATCAGAGCGAGGCGGCCCACGCCGAGAGTGTGGAGATCAAGCGCGGGGATCTCCTGATTTGGGACTCGAATCTTTGGCACGGTGGAGGTGCCAACCAGACCGACACTCGGCGAGTTGGACTGCTGAGCTTCTGGCTGGCCGGCTGGGTTCGCGCCGACGACAATCTGCTGCTTCTGATTCCAAGAGAGAAGATCTCCAGATTCCCCAGGCGCCTGCAGGAGCTGGTCGGTTTTCGAGCCTACCAGGGCGCCTCCGGCCTCGTCGCCGGCTACGACCCCATGAGCGTACTCGACCCGGGGGGTGCATATACGGAGTATTCCCAGCAGGAAATGGTGTATGCGGAACTGTCCGACGAGGAAACGATGGCTACGGAACTGTTTCAGAGGGACGGATAAGGCGCCTGGACATTCGGACCTGTATCTGGAGTCGCTTCAATGAAATTCACCCAGTCTGCCTACTGCATCTTTTCAACGGTCTGGGCGAAAATAGCCTTGATGCTATTGATGCTATTGATGCGCGAATCGACGGTTTTGGGTATTGATGGTATAAAAAGAGCATGGCTAAATTACTCGAACAGGCGCTAGAGGCTCTCCGAAATTTGCCGCCTGAGCGGCAGGCTGAACTTGCTGAAGTTATAACGATGGCTGCCGAAGAGGGAAGCGGGCATTGCAGCCGGGCGCAGCTCGACGCAATTGATGAGGGTATCGCCGACGCCGGTCGATTCGCCAGTGATACAGATGTGAAGGCGCTCTTCGCTAAGTTTCGCTCAGCATGAGAGTGCGCCTCACGGCGCGCGCATATCGTGACATCACCAAGGTCACCAACTATCTCCTAGAAGAAGAATAGAATCCGTGCGCTGCGAAACTTGTGCTCGAGCGGATTGAGGCAGCGCCTGACCGTGTCTCACAGAGTGTACGGCCCGAGACTCGCGATCTCATCGTGCCACGAGTGCCTTTCACGATCGCCTATCGAGTGCACGCGGATACCATTGAGATGTTAACTGTTTTCCACGCCGGTGATTCGACCGCTATTGGTCTGACTGCAGCCGCGCAGGAACAAATTCTATGGTGGGTTGTGTTAAGGATTGTCGGACGCCTGTTGTGACGCGGCAATGCGCTGATGGTGTGCAGCGCGGTAAGACAGGTGTCGGACAATCCTCAGGGGAGGAAACCGCGGCGGTAGATTACCCGGGGCTACGGCGCGCAGAGTCTATGGGGAAAGCGCCCTGACGCCTGGGTGGGCTGAGCGAGATTGTTGTGGCTCGGACGTCTCGATGTGCAGTGCCTTTCCAGCAGAGCGTTTCGTATAGCGTTTCAGGTGAGGGATAACGGCAGTGTGCGTAGAGTTGTGAGCATGATATTGGGGCGTTTGTCCGAGCGGAGCCGTCACGGGTTGAAGCGCGTAAAGGTTGGTAGTGATAAGTCGGTTGAGCGTTGTTCATGGCAGTAATGCAGGCGGCGTCCGCGAGCGGTAAAGAGGTTTGAAGGCGTCGATGAGACGCATGGCTGCGCCACACTCTGGACAGACAAAGGCGAAGATATGTTGGCAGGCCTCGTGCAAGCAGATGCGTGGCGAAAGAATGACGCAGCGTGTGCATCGAAATGCGCTTATCAATCTCGGCCAAGTCCGCTGCCGCATGAATCGCCCGATTGAGTTGGCGCGAAGACAACGGATCAATCGGAACGGCTGAGGGGAACAACCAGCCGCCCGGCAGCATCTTTCCTTGGGCGTGTGCGTGACGCCACCAATCACGAAGTAGCTGATGGAGTCGCGCCGAGAGCATCGCCAGGCGGTCTTTACCGCCCTTGCCTTGCTCAACGCGGATCAGCATGCGTTCTTTATCGATGTCGGTGACCTTGAGGGAGACAACCTCACTGGCACGCAGTCCTGCACCGTAGGCGACCGACAGCGCCGCCTGATACTTGATACCGGGTGCGGCCTTCAACAGCCGGCTCACCTCCTCAGTGCTCAACACCGTTGGCAATTTACGCACCACGTGCACCGAGCTCATGCGCTTCATCGCATCGCGTTGATGGTCGTGCTCGATACACCGGTTGAGGCCATGTACAGTTGGAAACGACGAAGGTCCTCGGCGCTCGCTGTATCGGGAGAGTGACCGAAAAAATCGCGTGAAGTGCTTTACCGCCCGGACGTAGGCCGTCTGCGTCTTGATATGAAGTTTACGCATCGCCATGTCGTCGAGCATGCGTTGACGTAGCGCACTGATAGACTGCGTTGTTGTTGTCATGGGTCTGTCCTTGGGTTGTGGTTTTGGTATCACAAACCAACCACAACACGGGACAGACCCTTCCCGTCAATCTACTGCTAAAACAAAACCTCCATTACCGCGCGAGCGGTTTAGTCCAATGCCCCAACCCAGCCGTTCTTGGGAGTGTCCGCTATGGTTTGAGAGTGCCGAAAGCAGCCCGACTATCAGAACACAAGATTCGACCGACCGCTGCCTTATCGCTAAGCTGCGCACCGAGCGTGACGACCGCGAGAATCACTAGACGGGGCAGCACCGCAGCAGCTGTTCGTAACATAAAAAGGATTGGAACCATGCTTACTCATCTCGGACAAGTTGCGCAGGCAGCGGATAAACAATTTGGCGACAGGGAAGCTCTTGTTTTTGAGGGCCAATCCTTGTCCTTCCGTGAACTCAACGCGAAGATCGAAGCCGTCGCCGGCGGCTTGTCCGACCTTGGCTTGACTAAGGGTGATGTGATTACACTCTACGCCGCCAACTCCTGGGAATGGATTGTCAGCTACTACGCCATTGCCCGCTTGGGCGCAGTCATTAACCCCGTCAACACCATGTTGACTCCGGATGAGATCCACTATGTGGTGCAGGATTGCGGTGCTAGGGCCATCATCGCTTCGCCAGAGAAGGTTGCCGCAACGCTGGCGGTCAAGGACAGCACCAGCGTAAAGGAACTCATTTCCTTCGGCGACCAGGTGGAGCCCGGCGCCGTCTCCTTCAACGCACTCCTGGAAAGTGGCGCTATCGCGCCGGACGCGGACGACATCGACCCCGAGGCACTTTCAACCATCGGCTATACCTCCGGCACAACGGGTCGCCCCAAGGGAGCCATGCAATCGCATCAAGCAGTGATTATCAACAGCGCCATGACCAGCCAACTGCATATGCGCGGCGAGAACGACGTGGTGGTGAGCGCGCTTCCATGCCCACACGTCTACGCGAATGTCCTCATGAACGGCATGATGATGTTCGGCACTAAGCTGGTGTTGCACAAGACCTTCGAGCCCGTGGCTGTGATGGAAGACATCAGCGCGCACAACGCCACCATCTTCGATGGTGTACCGACTATGTACATGTTCATGATGAACAGCCCGGCGTTTGCCAGCGCCGACCTCAGCAGTCTGACACGCTGCTATGTGGGTGGCCAGACCATGCCAGTCGCCACCATGAAGGCGGTGGAGGAGAGTTTCAAAGTGCCCTTGATAGAGCTTTGGGGCATGACGGAAATCGCTGGCCTGGGGTCTACCCATCCACTCTACGGTGCCAACAAGCATGGATCCATAGGATGCGCTATCCCCTACACGGAACTGCGCATCGCTGATACCGAGGATGCCGCCGTTACCATGCCACGTGGCGAAGTAGGCGAACTGATGGTTCGTGGGCCTATTGTCATGTTGGGATATTTTGGAGATGACGAAAAAACCCGTGAGACGCTAGAGCCAGACGGCTGGCTTCACACTGGCGATCTCGGCACCATGGACGAGGACGGATGTGTTTACATCGTCGACCGCAAAAAGGACATGATCCTGACCGGCGGCTACAACGTCTACCCTGCTGAAATCGAACGCGTCCTCGCGGGCCACCCCGCAGTTGCCTTGGCCGCTGTCGGAAAGCAGGAGGATCAACTCAAAGGCGAGATCGCCAAAGCGTATGTTGTTCTGAAGGAAGGCAAATCCGTCGACGAACAGGAAATTATCTCTTTCTGCCGCGAGAAACTGGCTGCATACAAATGTCCGCGAGAAGTCCAGTTCGTCTCTGACGTACCCAAGACTAGCACTGGAAAGATCATGCGGCGGGAGCTGCATACGCTGGATGAAGCGTGATGCGTAGAGTAAGTTTCTGACGCTTGTGAATGTCTGGTTTGAAGTGCCCCCCAGGTTCTGGCGTCTGGCCTCAGATGGCTAACGGCAGAAGTTGGCGAAACTCTCAAATCAACCCTCAGGGCAAACGATTCGTAAAAGAAACAATCTCCGAATCGAGTTCTTATGTCCGCCTCACTAGACCATCTTGCCAAGCGTCATCTATTTGATAGCCTTGCAGCTGTATGAGTGAGGAGGTCATAACGCTTACGAAACAGTTCATATCAACGCTAGACGAGGCTCGTGCGTCCCTCGAATAAATAGAACGTGAAGATGGTCGCGGGCGGACCTTTGAGGTGGTCAGAAATAAAATGGATTCGGCGCCATGTCGAATAGAAGCTCTCTCTTCAAGCCTCCGTGATAGCGATCACCCGAAGGCGAGAACGCTCAGCGCAAACTATGCAAGGAACGCCAGCCCGCGTGAAGACTGTTCGTACAATAGCTCCACTTGGGTGTGAAGTTCGCTGGCAATTTGTTGTGAGACTCGTAAGCGCCCAGTTAAGACTCAGCCTTTTTCAACGCCCTCCGACGGCGAGAGGAATATCAAAAAACCGCCGTTTGCGGATGGCTACTAGTTAGATCACTTTTCGTCGCGTTCTGGTTCGAGCGAACGCCGCCAGCTCGAACCAGACTCGAACAATCGCTCTGCTTCCGGCAGTCCCCACGAACCGGCCGGATAGGTCGTAATATGGTCACGCTCGGTGGCCCAAGCGCGTAACACGGGGTCAACGACGCCCCACGCGCTCTCGACTTCGTCGTAGCGCAGAAACAGTGAACGGTCGCCCTCGATAACGTCAAGCAACAAACCTTCGTAGGCGTCGGTCGCCATCTTCGTGGAAACCGGTGTCTAGACTAGAGACTCGGGTGCACATCTCGAGGCCGGGTTCTTTCACCGTAACCTCCATCCGCAAACACTCAACGGGTTGTATACCGAGTAAGATCCAGTTTGGGCGCAGCATAAGTTTCCGTGATGCTGCCTGCGGGAACTTTCGGTTCGTCCAGATAAGCTCTTGCCGGCGCACCGTCAACGACGCCTATCCTATACTGAGCACGAAACGCATGCGTCCTCACGGCGTTCGTCGCCATGAGTCGGATAGATTTCAACACCTTCACCTTCTCGTCGCGAAGCGCCTCGGCTTCCATTGCAACGGGTGGCTCCATGGCAACTAAGGTGAGCAACTGAAGCAAATGGCTCTGCAACATGTCGCGTAAGGCACCGGACTGATCGTAGTAGTCCGCGCGCGCTCTCACCCCAACGGTCTCCGAGTGGATGATTTGCACATGGTCGATGTAGTTTCTGTTCCACAACGGCTCCATCAGCACATTCGCGAAACGCAACACAAGCACGTTCTGTACCATGCCTTTGCCCGAGATAGTGATCGATGCGATAGAGCTGATCCTCTCGTAGCGTTCGTCGCAGCCGCTGCTGCAACAAACGCGCACCGTCGATGTCATAACCGAACGGTTTTTCGATGACGACTCGTCGCCAACCACGCTCTTCCTCTAGCAAACCGACGCGAGACAGTTGCTCGGCAACGTTGGCAAAGCCTGCCGGACTGATTGAAAGATAGAACGCGATATCGACCAGGAATCCACTGCTATCAGTTAACAACTCGCGCAGAGAATCGAACGTCGCAGCGTTGTCAAGGTCGCCACGAAGATCATGCAATCGCTCCTGAAATCGCGAAAACACAGCTTCATTGAGCCCGCAGTGAGCCTTCGCCGCAACCATTTTTCGAACCTCATCAATCCAGCGTGACTG
>Ga0302135_10001220_pt1 | contig 15452 bp, 9 predicted proteins | sample CBN3_surface_MG_FD_203119 | JGI IMG/M metagenome (GOLD analysis project Ga0302135, IMG submission 203119) | Marine microbial communities from Western Arctic Ocean, Canada - CBN3_32.1 | ecosystem: Environmental > Aquatic > Marine > Oceanic | place: Canada: Western Arctic Ocean | collected 2017-09-15
GCGGGCGAACCATACTTGCTGAAAGGGCAGCAAGAGCAACACGCCCATCAACAGCACGCCGCCCAAAAGCGACACGAGCACGCCGGCGTTGTGGGCGATTTTGGAGGCGAGAATCATCAGGCCCACGGGGATGAGTAACCATAGCACCGTGCCGGCAAAGCCGCGGGTGCCGAGCCAAAACAATTCGGGAAGGCGCAGACTGGCTGCGGTTTCCCAAACGGCATCTCGGGCGGTATTGAATTTATCGGGTGTGCCCAGCCAACGAAAAAACCGAATGGGTGCGGGCCAAAAAAAGTGTCGCAGTTTGCCGCCGCGAAGCAGTGCCCAAATGATGTGAAGGCAGGTCACTCCAGTGAGCATCCACAGCCCCACGCTCCAGCCGCCGACGCCATCCGGATTCACAATCACCGCCGAGTCGCGCAGCATCGCGAGATACCGCGCCGGCCAGAGCGCCAGCCAAATGCCAAGGACGATGCCGCCCAGTTGCCCGGCACGGCGCACGCCGATGAAGCCATCGCGCAGTCGGCCAGTGTGTGCGATAGTGCCGCTCACTCGCAGCAGATAGCCGAGGCTAATCAGGTTTGCGATCGGGATTACTGAGATCACCGCCAACCCACCGATCAAGCTCACCATCCCAAAGCACCAACCACAGAACGAGTAAATGCCACGGGCGAGCCGCCCCGGAATTGATCGCTTCGGCGCGCCGGTTGACGCCTCAATTTCCGGCGGCGAATCCTCCGGCGCAGGCACGAGTACGGGTGGCACCAGCAAAGGCGGCACTCCTTCATCTTGCTTCGGCGTGTTCATTGAGGTATATTCAGGGACGACAATGGCCCTCGAAAAGATAGCCTCACCCGCCTGGCAACGCAACCTGCTCTTCGCAGCGGTGTGTATCGTGGGAGCGGGCTGCGTGATTTCAAACCTGCTGAAGTCCGACACGATGACGCCGCCCAACCATCAGGCGAGCCGTTATGAAAAACCCGCGTTTCGGATGGCTGTGGATTGGGTGGATGAGGAGTTCGCCGCCGATTGGGAAAAGGCCGGACTAAAGCCCGCGCCGCGAGCGGATGACCTAACGTTGATCCGCCGCCTCTCGCTCGGGCTCACGGGCACCATTCCGTCACTTCAGGAAATTCGCGCGGTCGAGGCACAGCCGGAAGGCGAGCGGATCCAATGGTGGCTCAGCCATCTATTCGAGGATCGTCGCACGAGTGATTATCTCGCCGAACGATTTGCCCGCACATATGTCGGCGTAGAAAACGGCCCCTTTCTGATTTATCGCCGCCGCCGGTTTGTCAGTTGGCTGGCCGACGAAATTCACAACAACCAGAATTACGATAAAATTGTGCGCTCGCTCATCACTGCCGAAGGGCTTTGGACCAATAACCCGGAGGTCAATTTTGTCACCGTGACGGTCAACCAAAACGAAGACGAAAAAGGCCCCGACGAAGTGAAGCTCGCCGCGCGCGTGACGCGGGCGTTCCTTGGCGTGCGCATCGATTGCGTCCAATGCCACGACGATTATCTCGGCGAGGACTGGCTGCAAGAGGATTTCCACCAACTCGCCTCCTTCTTCGGCGGCACTGATATGGCCATCTCCGGCATCCGCGAGACCGGCAAGAAATACGAATTCAAATACCGCGGCAAACGCGAGCCCGCAAACGTGCCGGCGATCGTCCCGTTCCAACCCGAGCTACTCCCCGCAGACGGACGGCCACGCCAACGCCTCGCCCGTTGGGTCACCCATTCCGAAAACCGCGCCTTCGCCCGTACCACTGTCAATCGCGTTTGGGCGCTCATGTTTGGCCGCCCATTAATGGAGCCAGTCGATGAAATCCCACTGACGAACACGAAAGAAAATCCTTATCCACCCGGACTCGAGACACTCACCGATGATTTCATCAACCACAAATATGATCTCCGCCGACTCATTCGCGTCATCGCCGCCACTCGCGTATTCAGCCTCGACAGCAAATCGGCCGCCAACCAACCGCCGCCCACCTTGAAGCAAGAGCAACACTGGGCGGCCTTCGCAATCACACGTCAGCGCCCCGAGCAAGTTGCCGGCAGCATCCTCCAGGCCGCCTCACTCACCGCCATCGATGCCGATTCACATATCATATTCCAACTCAGCCGAACGTTTCAACAAAGCGATTTCATCAAACGCTACGGCGATATTGGCGAGGATGAATTTTTTATGCAGGGCGGAACCATCCCGCAGCGGTTGCTGATGATGAACGGAAATATGGTTCACGAACGCATCAAAAACGATTTGATTGCCAACGCCGCCGGGCAGATTCTGGCCACGGGCGACACCGCCGCAAGAATCGTCGAAGCCACCTATCTCGCCGTGCTCACCCGCCGGCCCAGCCCGGCAGAAGCCAATTACTTTGTCAGCGCGCTCGCAAAAAAAGATTCCCTGAGCCGCAAGGCAAAACAGGAAGACCTTTACTGGGCACTCATCAACTCCACCGAGTTTTCTTGGAACCACTGAAATGATTCAAATGAAACACTCCTCCAATCCCTTCAGCCCGTGCAATTCAGATAACCACATCTCGCGTCGCACCATGCTCCAAGCCACCGGCCTCGGCGGGCTTGCGTGGCTCACACCCGTGGCGCATTTGCTTGGGCGCGCCCAAGAAAAAGCGCCCACCCACGCGCCCGCCAAATCTATCATCATGCTATGGATGGCTGGCGGCCCAAGCCAGTTGGAAACCTTTGACCCGCACGAGGGAAAAAAAATCGCCGGCGACACCCGCGCCATCGACACCTCCGTCAAAGGCGTGAAACTCGCCCACGGTCTCCCCCAAGTCGCCGAAGTGATGGACGAGCTGACCCTCGTCCGCTCGATGATCAGCAAAGAAGGCGACCACGAACGCGGCGCCTACAATGTCAAAACCGGTTACCGTCCCGATCCCACTCTCGTGCACCCATCCATCGGCGCCGTCCTCTGTCATCAGTTGCCCGAAGGCAAAGTGGACATTCCGCGGCACATCTCAATCCTGCCCGGCCAATGGCCCGCGCGCGGCGGCTACCTCGGTGCGCAGTACGACGCCTTTCAGGTTTACAACACCAACGGCCGTGCCGGAAACATCACCGCCCGCGTGAACCCCAAGCGCATAGACAACCGCCTCACCGCGCTGAACGCCATCGAGCAATCTTTCGCCCGCGGCCGCCGGGCGGAACTCGATTCCAAAACCACCCTCCACAACGCCACCATCCAAAAAGCACTGCGCATGATGAATTCTGATCAGCTCAGTGCCTTCGATGTCACTCTGGCTCCCGCCAAAACCCGCGCCGCCTTTGGCGATACCCAATTCGGCCGGGGCTGCCTCGCCGCCATCCAACTCATCGGCGCCGGCGTCCGCTGCGTTGAAGTCACCCTCAATGGCTGGGACACCCACGCCAATAACCACGAAGCCCACGTCTCGCAAAACGCCATTCTCGATCCCGCCTTCGCCTCGGTCATCCGCGAACTGCGCACGCGCAAACTCCTCGACCAAACCATCGTCATCTGCGCCGGCGAATTTGGCCGCACCCCCAAAATTAATCCCGCCAACGGCCGCGACCACTGGCCGACCGGCTTCTCCCTCGCCCTCGCCGGCGGCAGCTTCCGCGCCGGCCACGTCCACGGTGCCACCCACCCCGACGGCGAAAAACTAAAAGCCACCGACAAAGACGCCATCCGAGTCGCAGACATCCACACCACCGTCCAACACGCCCTCGGCATCGAATACGAAAAAGAAATGATGACCCCCATCGGCCGCCCCATGGCCCTCAGCGACGGTCGGGTCATCAAATCTCTGTTAAAAAATCTTTAATTCCCATCAACAACAAAAAATGAAATTGGACTACTCTTGATTGTCGACGTCCACAGTCACACATGGCGGCATCCGGAGGATTTCACCGCCGACCACTGCGAGCAGGCGAAAAAGGCGCGTGGCGATATCGAGGTGAATCTCTCCGTGCGCTTCGAGGATTACGCAGCGGCTTGCCCCGCGAATGAGGACGTCCACACGATCGTCTTCGGCGGCAAAGCACGGCTCAGCGGAATTTGGGTGGACGACCAATACGTGGCGGATTACGCCGCCGCGCGGCCGGACAAGCTCATCGGGTTTCTTTCACTCGACCCCACGCAGGATGGCTGGCAGGACGAGCTCCGCCACGGCCACCAAACCCTCGGCTTGCGCGGCATCAAGCTGCTCTCGATGTACGCCGGCTTCCGGCCGGATGACGCGTTGCTCGATCCGCTTTGGGAATACGCCACCGACAACGCGCTGCCGGTGCTCCTGCACACGGGCACCACGTTTATCAGCCAAGCGCCGCTGGAGTGCACCCTGCCACGCCACCTCGACGTCGTCGCCACGCGCTTCCCCAAAGCAAAAATCATCATGGCCCACCTCGGGCATCCATACGAAGGCGAGTGCATCGTCGTTGCCCGCAAGCACCCCAATGTTTATGCCGACATCAGCGCGCTTTATTATCGCCCCTTCCAGCTCTATCAAAGCCTGATGCTCGTGCAGGAATACGGCGTATGGCACAAAATCCTGTTCGGCACCGACTATCCCTACACCACCGTCAACGACACCATCGAAGGATTATTAGGCCTCAACAACATGCTCGAAGGCAGCGCCCTTCCCCGCCTAAATAAATCTGAAATCGAAAAGATGATCCACCGCGATACCCTGCCCCTGTTGGGGCTTGCCTGAACTAATAATTCCCCAATCCAAGTGATTGGGGTTTACTCATCCCCCGTGCCACTATGGGGTTGCGTCTTTTGGGCTTAGGCGCATACTTCCATTGTTCTTCCAAACCACAGATTACGATGAAAAAAATTCTCATTCCCCTTTCGTGTTCACTCCTCGCAATCTTCACCACCCCAGCTGCCGAACAGGCGGGGGAAAAGGGGCTAGCGCCGACCCGCGGCATTGCAGTGGTCACCGGCGTGGATGAACGCGCGATGACGCACTATGTCCTTGGGCTAGCGCGAGGCAGCGCGTACACGATTTATTTTCAGTCGCCCGCTGACGCCACGGTGCTGGCCGTGCGCAAGGCGGCGGATGGCGCGGGGTTGCTGGGGCAGCGCGTGTTTGTGGAACAAAGCGGGCTGGACCGGATTTGCCTCGGCGACAACATGGCGGATTTTGCCTTTGTGCGCGGAGTTAAAGAAAAGGAAGTACTGCGCGTTCTGCGGCCCGGCGCGGTGGCGACGATCGGCGGCCGACCTATCACCAAGCCCGCCTCCAAGGAAACTGACGCGTGGAGCCATCCGTTTCACGGGCCGGATAATAACCCGCAGTCCACCGACGCCGTGGCGCGCGCGCCGTATCTCACGCAGTTTATTCAAGCACCGAAATTCAGCCCGATGCCGCAAATCACTGTAGCCGCCGGCGGGCGCGTGTACCGGGCGTTCGGCCACATCGCGCACAAGGCGAACCAAAACGAAATGCTCAACACCCTCATTTGCGCCAGCGCGCACAACGGCATCATTCATTGGAAACGCAAACTAACGCCGGGCTTTATGATCCACCGCAACACGATGGTGGCCACGGCGGACGCGTTGTATATGGCAGATAACGAATCGTGCAAAATCATCGATGCAAAAACCGGCGAAGTGCGCGATGAGATTGTCATCCCCAAGGGCATCGGCGACGGGCCGACGTGGAAATGGATGGCGATGGTCGATGGCACGCTGTACGCGTTGGTGGGTTCCAGGGAAATTTCTGTAAAGACCGTCCCCTCCGGCAAACCCGGCCTCGGGCATTGGCCGTGGGGAATGTGGGAAGGGCACGATTACAAAAACCCAAAAACCAATTTTGGTTATGGCCGCACATTCGTGGCGATCGATCTGAATACCAAAAAAATCAAGTGGCAGCATTCGGAAAAAGAATTCATCGACGCGCGCGGCGTGTGTCTGCGCGACGGGAAGATTTATTTTTACAGCCCCAAAAAATTCCTCGCCGCAATCAGCACACAGGGCAAACCGGCTTGGCGCAACTCGGACAAAGATTTGCTCGAGGCCATCGCGCCCCACGCGCGCGCGCAACATTATATCACCGGCTACGCGACGACCGCGTACATCAAGTGCACGAAGGACGAGATTTTCTTTTCCGGCCCCACACGGCCAAATCTGGTATCCGCCTCCACGAAAAATGGCCAATTGCTTTGGCACAAGAAAGGCGGCGGCAATGTGCAACTCGTGCTGCGCGAGGAAGGAATCTTCGCCGCGGGCGCGCAGCGCAGCAACGGCGGAATGATTCTCGAATACAAAACCGGCAAAGTGAAAAGCGAGATGCCGTGGCGCCGCGCCTGCACCCGCGCAACCGGCAGCATCGATAGTGTTTTCTTCCGCGCCAGCGGCGGCACGGTGCGGATGGATGTGGCGAGCAACACCGCCCAACACATCGCGCCGATGCGGCCACCGTGCCAGGACGGCGTCATCATTTCCGACGGCAATCTTTTCTGGGGCCCGTGGATGTGCGGCTGCCAACTTTCGTTGTACGGCCACATCAGCCTCACCGCCGCCGGCAATCAACTCGCCAGCCCCGGCGAAGCCCGTCCGCAGTTTGAAGCCAGCAAAGGCGACCCAAAAAACGTCCGCCCACTCGCCGCCCACAAAAATGACTGGGCCGTTTACCAAGGCAATAACCGCCGCACGTCCACGACCGCGTTGCCTTTACCCACCAAGTTGAAGGAGCGATGGAAATTTCTCGCCCCCACCGCCGCTTTACCCACCGCGCCAGTCACCGCGGGCGGGATGACCTTCATCGCCAATCGCAGCGGCGTGATTCGCGCGATGAATTCCAATGGCAAAGTGATGTGGGAAACGTTCACCGGCGGCGCGATTTATTTCCCGCCAGCGGTCGCTCAAAACCGCGTGTATTCCGGCAGCGCGGATGGCCGTGTGTATTGCCACGAAGCCGCCACGGGGCGGAAGTTGTGGAGCTATCGCGTGGCGCCCACGGAGCGATGGATTGCGGTGTTCGGCAAACTCATTTCCACTTGGCCAGTCGCCGGCGGTGTGCTGGTGGAAAACGGAACGGTGTACGCCTCGGCCGGCATCGCGCATTACGACGGCACGCATGTGGTGGCGCTCGACGCCATCACCGGCAATCTCAAGTGGCACAACGACAGCAGCGGGTCGCTCAACAAAAAAGTGAACAGCGGCGTGAGTATGCAGGGCAGTTTGTTTATGGAAAACGGCAAGCTCTGTTTCCTCGGCGGCGGCGTGCAGGAAGTGGCGCAGTTCAACCTCGAAGATGGCAAGTGCGTGAACAAGCCCGTCGAGAATCCGCAATCCGGATATCGCACGGCGTTTTATCCGTACTACCCCGAGTACGGAAACTACGTGTCACTCGCGCACACACTGGCCGATGGCCGCGAGCTGGTTTTTGATGCCAGCTACGAGGGCAATAAATTCAACTACCTCCACGCACTGGCCGCGCTGCCTCCCGGCGCGCCGAAGCTCACCAAAGAACGCGCCCGCTGGAATGCCCGTCGTGGCGCGCCCCAACGCAAAGTGCTGTGGCGCGACGCCCGCGGCCGCCGCTTCGCCGGATTCATCGCCGGCAAAACCCGCCTCCTCGGCGTTGGCGATGAAGGCGCGGACAAGGAACCATTCATTACCCTCATCAACCTCAAAACCGGCAATGACGAATGGACCGCGAAACTCCCCGCCCAACCGATCAAAGGCGGTGCGAGCATCGACAGCGCCGGGAGGATTTTGGTGACGTTAGTGGATGGACGGGTGATGTGCTTTGAAAATGCAAAATAACCTAGGCCAAAATCTCTTTCACCACCCGTGTGGGATGCGTGTGCGTGAGGCGCTCGTGCAAGCCGTTGCGGTCGAAGAATAGTTTTTCGTGGTTCATGCCGAGCTGGTGGAGGATGGTGGCATGCCAATCCTGAATGCTCACACGATCTTTCACCGCGCCGTAACCGATGTCGTCGGTTTCGCCGTACACAGTGCCGCCTTTCACACCGCCGCCGGCCATCCAGTTGGTAAACCCGCTCGGGCCGTGGTCACGACCGGCCTTGGCGTAGTCGCCCTGCGCCATTGGCAGCCGGCCGAATTCGCCGCCCCACAGCACTAGCACGTCATCAAGCAAACCGCGCTGGCGGAGGTCACGCAGGAGCGCAGCGGTGGGGAGGTCGGATTGTTTGCAGGCGGCGGGCAGTGAGGTTTTCAGGTTGGCGTGGTTGTCCCACATTTGGCCTTTTGGATAAATCTGAACGAACCGCACACCGCGCTCGACGAGGCGGCGCGCCATCAGGCAGCGTTTGCCAAAGTTGTCGGTTTCTTTTTTGCCAATGCCGTACAGCGCGCGTGTGGCCTCGGTTTCTCGCGAAACGTCCAGCACCTCGGTGGCTTCCACCTGCATGCGCGCGGCCATTTGATAATTGGCAATGCGCGAGTCGAGCACGGGCTGGTTGGGGCGGCGCGCCTTATGAATGCGGTCGAGTGCGTTGATGAGATTGCGCTTGGCGGCGGTGACGCCGGCGGGCTCGTCGAAGTCCGCCTTGAGGTGCAGCATCGGCGTGCCTTCGCTCCTGATGGACGTGCCCTGAAACAACGGCGGCAAATATCCGCTCATCCAGTTTTCCACGCCATTGACCGGCAAACGGTTTTGCGGGTCGGCCAGCACCACGTAGGCCGGCAGATTTTGGCTCACACTGCCGAGGCCGTACGTAACCCACGCGCCCAAGGTCGGGTGGCCGGGAAAGGTCTCGCCGCTCTGCCACTTGTAACAGGCCGGCTCGTGGTTTTCGTGAACGTTAAACATTGAGCGGATGACGGCGATGTGATCCATCTCCTTGGCCGTTTCCGGCAGCAACTCGCTCACCCACGCGCCGCCTTGGCCGTGCTGCGCAAACTTCCAGTGGCTGCGCATGAGCTGGCCCTTCATGCTGCGCCCGGCAGGCGCGACTTTGGTAAATTCCTCCGGGGCTTCCTTGCCGTGAAACTTTTCCAACGCCGGCTTGGGGTCAAACAAATCCACCTGCGATGGACCGCCCTGCATACAAAACTGAATCACCGCCTTGGCCTTGGGCGCGAAGTGCGGTTGGCGCGGCTGCGTGTCTATGGGCAGCGCAGCTTGGTGATGCGGCCCCGCTCCGTACAAGTCGCGCGCCAGCAACGACGCCAGCGCCGTGCCGTACAGGCCATCGCCCACGCGGTCAAAAAACTGTCGTCGATTGATTTCGTTCGGGTTCATTTTAATCAATGTACAAAAACGCTGCCGAATTAAACAGCGCGTGGCAGACTACGGCGAGTGCCTTGTTGCGTTGACCGGTTTGCTTGGTAGCGGTGAATTCGCGTTCCAGCTCATTCATCGCCACGGTGGTGCGAGCCAATTCCTCTTTCGAAGGCGACCGGTTTACAATCTTACGGTAGGCCAGCCGAATGACCGGCTCGATGCCCTTGGCTTCCTTTTGAATCTCCGCGGCCAGCTTGCGCGAAAGGTCGTGCACTACTTTGTCGTGCAACAAAAACAGCGGCTGCTGCACCACGGTTGAGTTGATGCGCGTGACGCAGTTGGGATTCATCGCCGGCAAATCGAAGGTCTCGAGCAGGGTCATCATGTGCTTGCGGCGTTGGCGGATGTAAATGCTGCGCCGCCAGCCGCCTTCGCCCGGCTTGCCGGTCACGTAACCACCCTCGCGCACCTGCACATCATCCGGCTTGCCGCCAAGGCGCGGGTTCAAACGGCCAGTGATGGCGAGCAATCCGTCGTGCAGTTCCTCGGCATCGAGCCGGCGCATCGGCATGCGGGAGTAGGACGGGGTGAAGTTTGAGGGCTGAGCGTTGAGGGACGATTGGCGGTAAGCGGTACTGGTGCAAATGAGGCGGTGGAGGTGTTTGGTGCTCCATTTGTTTTTGGTCAATTCCACTGCTAGCCAGTCGAGTAGCTCGGGGTGAGTTGGCGGCGTGCCGAGTTTGCCGAAGTTGTCGAGGCTGCTGACGATGCCTCGGCCGAAGTGGTGTTTCCAAACGCGATTCACCCACACCCGCGCGGTGAGCGGATGATCCGGCTGCGTGAGCCAACGGGCAAGGGCGAGACGATTACCGGTCTTGTTTTTGCCGGTGGCCCGAGCGGGCTGAAAGGGTTTGCTGGAGAAGATTTGCGGCAAATCCGGCTGCACGAGCGGGCCGGGACTACCGGGATTGCCGCGCAGATTGACGTAGGTGGGCGATGCCTCGCCGCGATCCCATAGCGCGCGGATAAGCGGCTGTTCGTTTTTCTTGGCCTTTAGCTCATCGGTTTTCTTTTTCAGCTCGGTCTTTTTCTTTTTGTCTTTCTCGGCCTTGCGTTGTTTTTCCAGCGACATGATTTCAGCGTCGAGCTTGGTGTTGCGCTCCTCCATTGCCTTGCGCTCATCCGGCAACATCACCTCGAGATGCCGGCGAGTGCTGCCGGCCCATTGATTGCGGAAGGGCTGAGGTGTGAGCCAGTTGTACTCGTCATAAGCGGCCTTGAAAATGGCGGCGAAAGAATAGTAATCGCGCTGGCTGATGGGATCGTACTTGTGATCGTGGCATCGCGCGCATTTCATGGTGAGCCCCATCACGCCACCGGCGAGGATTTGCAATTCGTCGCCGATGACCTCGAGGCGATCCTCGACGCGGTTGACGGGATTAGCGCTAGTACCGTCGGGCGCCATGCGGAGGAAACCGGTGGCGACCAGTTTCTCGATGATGTTGGCATCGATCGCGTCGGGATTGGAAAAATCCACCAACTCATCGCCGGCGATTTGTTCCACCAGAAAATCATTGTATGGCTTGTCAGCATTGAAGGCGTTGATGACGTAATCGCGGTACTTCCAGGCATGGTCGCGAATCATGTCCGCGTTGCGTTTGCCTTCGGAATCTGAATAGCCCGCTAGATCCAGCCAATGCCGCCCCCAACGCACCCCGTATGCGGGCGAAGCCAGCAGCCGCTCAACAACCTTTTCAAAGGCCGTAAGGCTTCTGTCTTTCTCGAACGCCACCATTTCCGCGGGTGTGGGCGGAAGGCCAGTGAGGTCGAAGGTGACTCGGCGCAGCAACGTGAGTTTCGATGCCTCGGGCGAATATTCCAGTTTGTTCGCCACTAGTTTTCTCAGCAAAAACGTATCGATGGGATTTCGGATTTGCGATTGCCATTTGGCTATTTGTGGGATGGCCGGTCGCTTGGGCGGCTGGAAAGCCCAGTGCTCACGGGCTTCAGAATTGATCGTAATGGGCTTGAGGACTTGTTTGATTTCCGGTGCACCGGCGGCGATCCAGTCGCGCAGGATATGCAACTCGCGCGGCGCCATCCGCTCGATGCCTGCCATGCTGATGTTTTTGTCCGGCGGACATTGGCGGGCGACGATGCGCTTGATCATCGCGCTCTCATTTGGCTTGCCCGAAACGAACGCCTTGCCATTGAGCATGGCGAATTTAGTGCGAAGATCCAACCCGCCCTCGCGAGCGTCCTGCCCATGGCACATCACACACCGCCGCAGCAACACTGGAATGGCGTCATGCTGCGAAACCTTGGGCGCGCCGGTTGCGGAAAAGGACAGTAATACAACCGGTAGCCAATGATGAATTCGCAAATGCATGCTGAAATAATTCTCCTGTTAGAAGCCCTTTACGGCAAGGGTATTCGACAATGTATCGTCTTGAGAATCAGGACAAACTGGTCGGTGCCTTTACGGTTGGCTCGGATTCATCGTCGGCAAAACCCTTCATCACCCTCATCAACCTCAAAACCGGCAATGACGAATGGGCCGCGAAACTCCCCGCCCAACCGATCAAAGGCGGCGCGAGCATCGACAGCGCCGGGAGAATTTTGGTGACGTAGGTGGATGGACGGGTGATGTGTTTTGAAAGTCCCAAGGCCCAATGACCAAATTCCTAGGAATGACAAAATCTCAAATCCAAAATGAGTGCGGTATTTTCGCTTTTTCCCTTTGGGAATTGATGATTGGGATTTCCTTGGGGGTTTGGAAATTGGTCATTAGGATTTCCTTCCATTCAGGATGCACTAATCGTCGGCACGTCCTCGGGCGGGTTTTCGGGCGCGCCACTCCAAGCCCATTTAGCAGCGGTGCCGAGGATGAGGAGAGCGGCGGCGACGATGATGAGCAGACTTCCCCAGCGGACTTGGAGGCCGGATTTTTCAGGGTTGAGCACGGGCTGGAATTTGCGGCGACTGGGGGGGCTGACGAGTAGCCAGCCGCTGACGGTTTTGCGGTTTTCGGTGAGGCAATTACCGAGGGCAAACAAGCCCGCCAAGATGGCCAGAACGGGCCAGAAATTTCCCCGCCAAACAAACAGATCGCAAATGATGGCGACGACTGATGGGAAAAATAAAATCTCAACCCAATGGCGTAGTAAACGCGGGAGGCTTCGCAGCGCCGCCAGCGCCACGGTGACGCCGAGGCCGGTAAGGGGGGCGACCCACCAGAGGTGTAGCCAATGGATTTGCCAAAGATGCATCACGCACGCGGCGGCGAACAGCGTGGCGGCGGTGAGCAGCGGTAGGTTGTAAAAGGGCAGCGCGCGGAATTGGCCGGGGCGCGTGCGGGGCAACGGCTTGATGTCTTTTTCCTTGGGGATGAGCTTCGCGCCATTCCAAAAAAGCGCCACCACCATTCCAATGCCCAACGACCACTTGAGCCAAAGATCCCACCACTCGCGAATCGGTTCGACGAGTGATACAGAAATCACAGCTCCGAAAATTAAACCCATCAGGATGACGTGCCAGATTTTGCGCAAGGCAAAACGCATCGCGGCTGAGCTTGCGGCGGCGGGTTTCACCTCGCGGTCCAGCGCGGGCATGAGGTTGACCCCCGCCGCGCCCAGCATCATCACGAGCCCGCCGGCCAAGCCCATTCCGGCGAGCGCCCACGGCACGGCGGACAATGCGGAGTAACCGATTATTTCTCCACCGGACAGACCAAATTCAAAACGCGTGGCGCCCCAAATCAACATCGCCGAGCCGGTGGCGACGGCTACGAGCACGAAGCCGCCTTGGGCGGCGAGGAAATGGCGGAAGCCGTGCCAGAAATCGATGTAGCCGATTTTGGCGGCGGCTTGTTTGGCTTCGGGCGTTGGGAAAAATGAATCCTCCACGCGGCGCATTTGCAAACCGCCAAGGCCGAGCGCACAGCCGATGGAGAACACGACCATCAAACGCCCAGTGAATCCGTCGGCGGGTTTGAAGGGGGTGACGGATTCGCCCGTCGGCTCGGAAGGTTGCGGAGGCGTGACCGGCGGCTTCGGCGTAATGGGCGGCGCAATCGGCGGCGTGATGACTTTGGGCGGTGTAGTGCCTTTGGCGATTTCCTTGGGCTTGGGATCCGTGCCTCCGGATTGGGTAAAGGCAGCGATCCACAGGCCGAGGACGACCAGCGTCGCCACGCCGAGGCCAGTGCCGATGACGATCTTTTTGTGATGTTTGATCCAATCCCAAATGGAGGCGGTTTGGGTGGCAGCGGGGGCAATGGTTTTGCGCTCGCGTTTGATGACGAAGACGAAGCTGGTGATGAGCACCAACAAACCGAGGACGAAGAGCCAGCCAACCGCGCCCGCGGGCGTGCCGGAGTGGGTGGCCTCGCGCGCGATGAGCACGATGCCCATCGTGAAAGAGAGCAGCGCGGAAGCGATAGCGGTGAGGAAGAATGGCCGCGCCTTTACCCACGCCCACGCGGCGGAGGGTTCGGTGGAGACTTTGGGTTGGGGCTGCGGCTCGGGCTGTACGATGGCGGGCTCGGCCACCACGGGTTCTTCCACGACGGGCTGGTGGTTCTTTTGCAACTGCGCCTCGAGAGCGGCGCGGAGTTGATCGAGATCCACCGAGCCATCGGTCGGCAAACGCAGCCGCAACTTCACGCCGCCTGCGCCCCTCGCTTTGGAAGGGCGTACGGTGTCTCGTGATTGATGTCGGGGTTTGGCCACGGGTTAACTGAAATTACGCCAGAGTTTGTCGAACATTCGGGTGAAGGCTTTGAGCAATTCAGCATCGCCGGTGATGAGAAAATTCTCGTCGTTGTGCAGCGAGGCGGAGCGGGTCCAATTGTAACTGCCGGTGAGCAATTGGGTTTTATCGAAGATGGCGAATTTGTGATGCATGTGATGTTGGGACCGATCCATGCGCACGGCGATGCCGGCGCGCTCGAGGCGTTCGATGTCCGAGCCGGCGTCCATCGATTTATCATCATCGCTGATGACGCGGATCTGCACGCGGCGGCGATGAGCTTTTTCGATGGCGTCGACAATGCGGTTGTCGGTGATGGTGAACACGCAAATATCCACCGAGGCGCGCGCTTGCGCAAAGCAATCGATGATCTTGCCCGCGCAATTATCGTCGGGGCTGAAGAATGCGGCTGCCGCCCTAGCCTTGCCGGTGTTGGGGAGGTTCTCGGCTGGGTGCAGAGTTTTTACCGTATTTTCCAGCCACTCCAAAACCTGATGACGCTGACCGGCATCGGCACTGGCGAGGGATTCTCGCGCAGCATCGAAGGCCATGCTGCGGTAAAGGGCGCGACGTTGCTCGTTGCCGTTGATGGAATCAGTGAGCGCGCGGATCTCGCTGCGTTCACTGCGTGAGAGCTGGAAATCCTCCAGCGTCGATTGGAAAAGGGCTTTGACCTCGTGATCTTTCATAGTAAAAACGTGCCCCGTTTTATTAAATCGGGGCATTTGGCGCTGGGATGTGCACTTTACCGCGTGGGGCCGAATTCGCCAACGAAAAAGGTTTCCTGAAAGGGTTTTTTTTTGTAGAATATTGTCACCCACGCGACAACTAAACCGTCAATCTAAAGGCAAAACTATGGCCAAGTTTATCAAGAACCTAAAATCAAAAGTCGAACACTACAAAACCAAGGCGGAGGAAATCCGCGCGATGGTCGAGGAGGGCGCGGAGACCATTCGCGACATCCGCGCCGACGTGGAAAGCACGGTGGACGATTTGAAAGCGGACAGCGAAGAAAAGATGATGGAAAGTCTGGAAAAAATCCAGAACGCCGAGCGGGTTTTCAAAGAGGCCGGCTACAAACTTCAAGCCATTCGGCTGGAGATGGGGTTCAACCCGAAGGTGGTTTCGGTGCTGCGGCGCGAATCGGGAATCAACGCGCGCAAACAGGAACGCCTTCTCCAACAGCACGCGGACAATAAACTGTTGAGCAGTATGCTGAAGTCGCTTTTCAAAGCCGAGGCGCTGGAGGACAAGGTGCATCTGCGACGGTTGACCTTTCACGAGGTTCAAATCGAGGTGGGCGTGGTGCCGGCGGTGCACGTGGTGTGGGCAGATAAGAACAGCGTGACGCTAACTCCCATTGCGGCTGCGAAAAAGGAGCCCACGTACAGCAGCCCGTTCACCAGCAGCAGTTCATTTACAAGCAGCAGTTCGTCATTTCCGCGCAGTTCGTTTGCGGAGGATGTGGAGGTTGAAGAAGAATCCACGGAGCCTGAGCCATTGCCT
>Ga0302135_10001222_pt1 | contig 15441 bp, 15 predicted proteins | sample CBN3_surface_MG_FD_203119 | JGI IMG/M metagenome (GOLD analysis project Ga0302135, IMG submission 203119) | Marine microbial communities from Western Arctic Ocean, Canada - CBN3_32.1 | ecosystem: Environmental > Aquatic > Marine > Oceanic | place: Canada: Western Arctic Ocean | collected...
AAGGGGTAAATGTATGTAACACAAAGAAGGCTCTCTGCCTTATATGGGCTTTGAAGCTATTTTGCGAGGTTTGGATGCGACCTTGTCGCATGTGCGTGTCCGATTACCTTAACGGGGGAGGGGGATGGGTGTCAAGATCCTGAACAACTGCCAGTTCATTTCCTTCTGAATCTTTAAAGAAGGCTGTTTTCCCCCATGGAAAAGTAGTGATACCACTTTCATCTACCGATATTGCTTCGGGCTTGTCTATTCCTGAATGGAACTCAACCCCCTTTGATGCTAACTCTTCCACTTTCTGATGAATGTCATCTGTATAAAACTCGACATGCCCCTTCGTGCCACCGTGTAAGTACAGGTGAACTTCAGCATCGCCAATAAGTATCGCAGCCCAAGTGCCTTCGGAAATTCTGCACGGAAACCCGAGGACTTCTGTATAAAAATTTGTCGCTCTCTCTAAATCGCTTACGTGAATATCAACAATTAATTTCATAAGGAAAGTATAGTTGATATCCACTCAAACACCACTTCGTACTAGAGTTCCACTACTGTTATAACCTTACCTGGAAAGGCATCATTTAACCGATGTCGAATAGCATCAATATGAGCTGCTGTTTCAATAATAACCTCAATAGAATACCTCGCAAGAATCGTATGCATGATTTCTGATCTAAGTCCAAGGCATCCCAAATGATACCCAAATGCCTTTATATCCTGAGCCTCAAGCATTTTGACAATGCTATCCTGCGGCATCTTGACGGTGACTGAAAGCTCAGATTTCATTAGAGGAATGTATACTACTAAAATGGCTTCGTAAAGCCAAAATACTACTTCCCGTGATGCTTAAGGTGTACTTCTTTCAGCTGAGGGTTTGTGACGTGTGTATAGATCTGCGTGGTACTCAGGTCTTTATGCCCGAGCATTTCCTGCACACTACGAAGGTCAGCACCATTACGGAGTAAGTCGGTAGCAAAGCTGTGACGAAGTGTGTGAGGGGAAGGGTTACTCATAATCCCAGCCTCGCGTGCATACTTCTTTACGATGTTATAGATGGAGATACGCGACAACCGAAATTCTTCCCCGGGTGGAAGGGCTTTAGCGGCCTTGTCAAAGTTGCGGACAAAGAGTGGCTCCAGATGGTCGAGTCTTATTTCTAGGTACCGCTGCAGGCACTCTACCGCCATGTCGGACACAAACACCACGCGGATCTTCCCGCGCTTACCACGAACGCTGATTTCCCGAGTCTCATAGTTCAAGTCTTTACGGTCTAGGCTCCGAAGCTCTGCTAAACGAAGACCAGTACTGAAAAACAATTCTAGTATCGCTTTATCACGCTTACCAATCTTTGTTCCGGTGTCGGGGGCATCCAGTAGGCGATTGAGTTCGTCTTTAAACATGACTTTCACCTTCCTCTGCTCTTCTTTGAAGCGCTTGATGCGGTCTGGAGGATATACCTCCATCTCTTCCTCGATAATCAGGTACTTGAGGAAGGCCCTAAGGATGGTTAAGTGGTGATTTTTTGTTCTGATAGCAAGTTCACCGTCAGTTTTCGTCCTAAAGCTATGAAGTGCCGACTTATAAACGCGAACAGAAGCCTTATCGATATCGGAAGGGGAGATAACCCCACCAAGTTTGGTAAACATGTTTAGTGACTGAGTATACGAAGAGATGGTAAGCGGGGATTTGTTTTCTTCTGCCTTCATAAACACGAGGTATCTATCTATGGCCGACGTTAGCGCGTTATCAACTGTCATGAGTGAGGGAAGTGGTTATCCACATTATCTACTACTTAACATAATGCATTTTATGTTAACTATCAATTGACAAAGTCAAATCCTGCATTCATATATAAAAACTGTGTTCATTAGGTAAATAGCGCACACTATAGTTACCACTTCTCTTTTTTATAAAGTTATACTTTGTACACTTCTCTCTTTATTGCGCGAACCGTTGAAAGTATGTCTACTCTCTAAAAGTACACTTTCCACTTCCCTTCTTAGACGATCGATCACCTGCTTTGTATAAAAAATGTATACAACTAAACCCCCTACCCATCCCCAATTGCCTATTAAAGCACAAATTTAGCACTTATGGCCATATTCGCGTTCTAAGGCGTTTTAGTCATATATAGGTATATGAGGTCCTAGAGCGCGATATCCTGCAGTCGAATACCGAAGGTATAGAGGAATGCAGCAACTTCTCTTAGTACCGCACGAACTTCGAACGCTCGAGTAGGGAGCTTGTCTGCTGGATATGTTTGGATGTCTCCTAAGTACGCAATACGCGCTAGATGATATCTATCTGAAATGCCTACTATACTTTTACAATCAGTCAGTAGCGGTGTGGTGAGCATTATGTTCTCGATAGTAGAAGTTGCCTGTTCCTCAAGCACTATGTCTTCTGGGTCTACCCCCTGAAGAAGGGCAACTTTACGCATAACATGTGCTTCGCTCTCTTTGTTCTCGTCCCCTTTTCCTCCGGTCAAAAATAACTTCTGTACTTTTCCTTCATGATACAAATCTGCAGCAGTAGTAACGCGCCTAGTAATACCCGGACCCGCAGTACCTATTCCATGAACTGCAGACCCAAAAACAATGGCGCAATCTACCGGAAACACTGCATTCCCATCAAACTGAGAGATAACAAATATCGTAAGAGAAGCCATAGTAAGAACACCAATAACCACTGACGTTTTTACCGTAAGTACAACTATTCGTAGATGAGATTTAGAAGGAATCATGAACCCCTATCTTACCTTCTTTTGCGCCTTCTTATCCACCCCATTCCTGCAGCCATTCCACTGACTACGACCGCAACGGCCGCTGGTCCTGTGTCACCCACTGGTCCCCGACTCTGAATAAGAGGCTGGAGTTGTGCGAGTGGCATCTGGTACGGCATCTGTTGGTAGTTTGAATACTGTGGGAACTGATACTGATTCGGATACTGCTGTTGCTGATACTGCTGCTGAACCTCGCCGAGAACATTTGTATCTGGAACTGATGGGAAATCGACCGTTGACGGAGGTGGAGTGACAACTTCTGATTCCTCTTCTCTGCAGAACCTGTCACACCCATCACCACTTATTCTGTTTCCATCGTCACACGTTTCTACACTATCGACGACAGCATCTCCACAACGTGACAAACTACAGTCTGAACGGCAGAGTGCATCAGGAGACGTGGAATTCTGCTCCCCATCGTCACACTCCTCTCCACTATCAAGGACATTGTTTCCACAATACAGCGAAATGAACCGACAGTTATCACATTCATACTCTAACGATGAATCGTGAATACTTTGCTCACACTGCTCACCTAGTAAACTCTGGACTACTCCATCTCCACAGATACCGATCTCAAGTAGGCAGGTCGAGCTACATCCATCACTGTCTCTTCTGTTTCTATCATCACACTCTTCCGGAGTCTCAAGCACGCCATTTCCACAGACAGATGCAGCTGCTACAAAAGTCTCTCTAGCTACAGTGATGATCTCTGCGAGGATCTCCGTCTCTGTTTTACGGAAGACAATATTCGTCTTCTCTGGAACACACGTACAAGAGGTAACGCTACATCCAAAGCCTTTAATACAAGTGTCGACAGTACGTTCACACTGCTCACCTTTTTGGAGGATATCGTCGCCACAGAATGTCAGCTCTAGAGAAACACCACCATCGTCATCATCAGTATTTGACTCTTGACTAGAAGAAGCATAAACAATAATTATTATTGAAGACTGACGTGAACTCTGAATACTAGAAGCAATAGTAGAAGAAATGACAGAAGAGATTTCTGAAGACTTCACACTAGACGAAACCTCTGAAGAAATATTGCTTTGGGACGTAGTATCCGAAGAAGAGAATGCACTACTATCATCAGATGCAGCACTTGAGGTATCTGATCCATTAGAACCATCAGAAGCATTCGATAACTGTGAAGAAAAAGTATCAGCTGATGACACAGAGCTCACTTGAATAAGAGAGGAAGAGGAAAGAGATTCTGGAGAATCTGATGATGCACTAGAAAAAGTAACTGAAGAGATAACAGAAGAGATAACAGAAGAGGTCACTGAAGATGACACCAGCGATGACACTATCGAAGAGTTATTTGAAGAATTGTTTGAGGAATTAGCAGAAGAATCCTGGGAATCTGATGATGCAACTGAAGAGACCGAAGCACTTGAATCTGAATTTGACTGCTCACTCGATGTATCTGAAGATACTGCAGACTCTGACGTTCCAGTGGAAGAAATCACTGAAGACAATACTGAGGAAGTTACCGAGGAAGTATTTGATACTGTACTTGCCTGACTGCTGCCACCGCCGGTATCACCACCTTCTGCACCCCCCTCCTCGCCGCCTTCTTCACCGCCTTCCTCTCCTCCTTCTTCACCCCCTTCTTCACCGCCCTCAGCGCCGCCTTCCTCTCCACCACCCTCAGCTCCGCCTTCCTCTCCACCCTCTGCTCCACCAATTGTTCCTCCAATAGGGCCTGGTCCAGATCCACCTGCTCCGCCATTATTATTCCCACCACCGCCAACTGTTCCACCACCAGGAAGCCTACAAGTAGAAGGGCCGTCACCGACCGGTTCTACACAATCAAGATTTTGTGTGTAATACCCTTCGCCATCACCATCTGGGTCTTCACAAGAGCTACCACTGCTAGTGACCGTGCATTTACAGGTGGAATTGCAAATCTTATTCTGATTACAGTCATCCCAACAAGGGTCCTCATGAGGTTTGCCTTTACAGAAATCTGCACAGCTTTCTACAGAATCATCATTCCCACAACCATTACAATTTGCACAATTTTCAAAGATAGCTGCATTGCATTCTGTGTAACAAAGAACCGCACCGCACTCAGACCCAATCGGAACACTGCCATAATTTGGAGGAGTATCTCCTTCACCATTGTGATCTAAAAATGGACAAGCATTTCTGCAAGAACCACAGTCTTTACAGCAAAACTGTGCATTCCCACACGTTGTATCCTGGATCCAACCGTTATCATCAATGTTTTCGCAGGCTTCCCCTGGCTCTACTTTAGAATTACCGCAAATAGCAGTCTTACATTCACTAGCTTCAGGGTCGCAATATTCGCCCTCTTCACATGTCTCCATATGGCACTGTCCATTGAAACATTCTCCTGATCCGCATATAGCACCATCACCACACGGCTGACCATTATTCGAACACATAAAAGTATTCCCAACCTTTACAGGATCAACATTCGGATCCATACATTCGTATCTATTAATATCATTGAAATATGCAGATAGATCACAGCCAGGAGGAGCATTTATAACCCCACAGTCTACTGGCCCCGTGTACATAGCCTGCATAGTAGTGCAGCCCATGTCATGCAAAGGACCAATATATGTCTCTCCTCGTAAGGACTTTCCAGGATTTTGATACACCATCATTCCAACGACTAAAGCAAAAACACAGAGAATAATAATCGCCTTTATGTGTCGAAGGGAAAACACGTTGTTAGTTTAACAGATGAGATGTGTTTTGCGCTACTCAATCACCGGATCTACAACAATGTGTGATGCAATGTTCGGAAGATATCGACTCCACGGTGGCCAGATGGTAACCTCTGCTTTTTTTACTTCTGGATAATTATCAACAATGCGCTCTGCATCTTCTATATGAAGACCTTTCACACTCTCGCGGACCTTCTTTGCAAACACGGCACCAGTTGGTGATAGTGGGTCTAGTATATACTGCTGAGTACCTGTAAGGTCGACCGTTAGCTTGACCCACGAAAAGTCATTCTCGTAGTCGATAACGTGGGCAACAAGGCGCTCAAGCGTTAGGCTGTCTTCCAGAAGACGCCGACCTTCGCCGACATGCGATCGGAGTTCTTTGCTCAGCATCTCGAGCACTTGCTGAGTGTCATATGCATACGTGGTGTACTCGATGCTTCCGGATATCGGGATAGATTTAACAGGAAGACCGATGAACTCATCTGGCATTTCAAGATCCATATACTCAACCGTCGTGAGCTCTTCGTAATACAGCATTTCTAGAACAGACTCATCGCTTTCCGCATTTGTCACATCTTTACGCTCGTCCGCAATTCTCTTTGCCAAAGAAAAAAGCTCTTGTTCTAGTTGAGCTTTTCCAAGCTTCAGATCGTCTTCGCTAAGTACAGTCTTAAAATCTGTCACTCCTCCTTCTCCTTTCTCGGTATTCTCTGCATAGACCAAAATCCTCTCTTCACGTGTGAGTCCTGGGAAATCCCACTTTAGTCCCGCAGGAATATTGCCGCGTTTTCCTACAATCTCTCCGTATAAGTCTTCTGGCTCTGCCTCGGCGCGGACAAGCATACTATCCAGAGGATTTATTTTGATAGATTCATCTAGTCTGAAAATCATACCTGCTTGGTTCTGTAGCCGAGTACCAGCCTTTAACCAATACGGCTCTGTAGAGTTATTTATCACTTTCATTGCTGCTTTCGCATTTTCACCTATAAACTCTCGACTGATCTGGTCGTACGTAATGCTATGGTCAACACGGACAACTATTGGAATCAGATCCATCACACGGACACGAGCAGGAAGGTCCGCCGTAGATCCAGACTGTGCCAAGAAGATGTTCGCGGTCTGCGATAGCGTCTCGTCTGTGGGATACACCGCAATAGTTGCAGACGGAAGTAGTTTAAAGAATATAAAAAGAAACAGCGTAGAACTAAGAATAATCAAAGACCAGATGCGGATCTTTGGCAGACTAAGCAGTCCCATAGACTGCAACTTGCTTCGTAACTGTTGCCGCCATACATGCGGAAGAAACTCTCGAAGGGCATCGTCGAGCAAAGGATGCCCGTCTAAAAGCTTTCGCAAATCCTGTACCGACCCAACAATACGAATTCCCTTCGCACGCCCAACTTTTGAAAGCATCGTACTACGGGTCGCGATCCGTAGGCGTGTGCTGTACTTTTTGCAAAGCGCCAAAACACGTTTACGAAGATCTTTCTGTCCGAGAATCAGAGGTTCAAGATCGGAAAAAATAATCAGAATCTCTCCCGTGGAATCTTTAATACGCCTTTCAAAAGACGCAAGCGTTTCATCCTGATCTGGAAAAAGAACGGTGATGGAAGTCTGGGGAGTCACCGAGACATAATACCACGAAATTATTTACTCGTGAGTGCTTCTAATGCTGGAAGCTTCTTACCAGAGATATAGTCAAGCATCGCACCACCCGCAGTACTCACAAAAGTATAATCGTCGAGGCTGTAGTTATATCGCTCATGGAAATCGAGCGTATCTCCTCCACCAACAATACTCGTGGCACCATTCTTTGTCGCCTCTGCAATCGCCTCTGCAATGCGCTTCGATGCATGGGAGAAGCTATTGATCTCGTACAGTCCAAGAGGGCCGTTCCATACGATGGTACCGGACTGGGCAATAATTTCTTTGTAACGCTCGATAGTGACAGCGCCAACATCGTATATTCCCATATCTCCTTCAATATCTTCTACAGGGATATCTACCTTCACTGCATGGTCCTTTGGATTCGATGAAACAATAACATCACGAGGGATATGAATAGTGGCGTTCTCGTCACTCTCACTTGCAAGCATAAGCTCCTGTGCAAGTCCTTTATAGGTGTCATCCCACTTACTTACACCCACATCAAACCCACGAGCCGCGATCAATGTATTGGCAATGCATCCTCCCACCAAAATGTCATCGCCTTTATCCAAAAACTGTTTGATGACTGGCACTTTTGTTTCGATCTTCGCTCCGCTAATAATGAGTGTAAGAGGACGTTTTGGGTTATCTGTAACCTGAATCAGTCCCTCCAGCTCGTGCTGAATGTTAAGCCCCAAATACCCCGGAATGTACTTCGGTACAGATGTCATAGACGCGTGGTCTCTGTGAGCATTTGAAAAAGCATCGTTTACATAAATGTCGGCAAGGTCGGCGAGCGCCTTCCCCATTTTATCACGCTCTATGACTTCCTTACTCTTTTCGGCAGCTTCATATCGTAAGTTCTCTAGAAGCAACACCTCACCTGGTTGCAAGTTGTGCGCTTGAAGCTTTGCTTTTTCATCACAACAGTGGTCTGCAAACTGAACTGGCACTCCTAAAATCTTTTCAAGAACTGGTACAAGTGGTCTCTGACTCATCTCTGGATTTCTCTCACCCTCTTGCCCCTCATAGCCTTGGCGTCGTGGGGTTGGCCTTCCTTGATGTGCCATAATAACAAGCGCAGCGCCTTCGTCTAAGATCTTTTTCATAGTTGGGGTAACCGCGTCAATGCGTGCTGTATCTGTTACTACCCCATCTGTAATAGGAACGTCAAAACCTGCGCGAAGAAGTACTGTCTTCCCAGATAATTGTGCCTGGTCAAGTGTAGGATATTTCATGCCGCGATATTACATCAGATTGACACATCACAAAATAAAAATAGTGTTCAAGGGAGGCTGAAGGTCCCCTACCCCTCTTTCAACCATATAGTCCACCTTTTTTGCCTATTACCGTTACAAAAATATCCAGTCATAACGCCTCTCTGATTATAAACTGTATCCACGGTCCCCTCCCCTTCACTACCGTTCAGGGCAAGCTCTACAGAAGAATCTATATGATCAAGTAATGGTATTATAGCTTTCTGTAGCCCTTTTCCAACTATATACCCTCGCCTATCAAAGTGAAACATCTCGCTTAACCGCTCTGGGAGTGTCTCTGGTTCTGTTGGATACCGACTGAGAGCCGCATCCATCCCTAGTTTCTTAAATTCTGCATTCCACCACGACATCTCCTCTGACGTATTATCCAAAGAACCCAAAATTCCCATAAGCTCTCTTTCCGGATTTGTACGAGGATTTGTCATGCATCTATAGTATGATGCCGTCATGAATATGTCACTGACAATTCCCCTTTTGGCATTTGGTATCTGCGCCCTTCTGCACTGGGTTGCTCTTAAGGATTTCGTCAAACTCGGCATCCTAGACTTCCCCGAGAGGTATGGCCTGAAGCGTGACCGCCTCCCCTACCCAACAGGCATCTTGTCTATCTTAACGTTTGTCAGTATCTATGCATTTATCGCACCATGGACTGCGCAAACAGCCGGAATACTCTCAGCCATTTTTCTCCTCGCACTCGTCAGTTTTATAGACGACCGCCGAACCGTTCCACCAAAGCTTCGACTGTTGGTGCAAGCATTCGTTGCGTTCATCATATTTGCAACGGGCTCCCGCATTTACACCCTGACAAATCCTCTTCTTGCAGACGGGTTACTGAACCTCGACACTATCGATATACCGACCTCGCTTTTTGGCCCCCTCCCCTTGTGGAGTGGAGTGTTTACTATTTTCTGGCTAATGCTCTGCATGAATGCCCTTAACTGGTTCGACGGAATTCCTGGACAAGTCAGTACTCTCAGTACCATTGGTTTTATTGTTATTGGTATTCTTTCCATAAGCGACAGAGTCAACCAACCAGAACTCGCACTCATCGCATTTGTCCTAGCCGGCATTGGGCTAGCAGGCCTCCTCTTCGACTTCCCTCCTAACCGCGTACTTATGGGCGACACGGGTGCCATGTTCTTTGGCCTCATGCTTGGCGTACTGACAATCTACGCAGGAGGAAAAGTAGCGACAGCATTTTTGGTCCTAGGTGTTCCACTCATCGACGTCCTCTTTGTCGTCATCCGCAGGCTCTCTAAAGGTACAAGTCCACTAAAAGGAAACGACACCAATGAACATCTTCACCATCGCCTACTAGCGATAGGATGGAGCGAGCGAAAAATAATCCTCCTCACCGCAACACTTGGAACATTGTTTGGGATAACTGCACTGTTTCTCAGTACAAACGGAAAAATAGCTGCAGCCGTTACGCTCTTCGCTGTCATGCTTGGTCTGAGCAGATATTCACGCACATAAAAAAAGACGCTACTACAAGCAGCGTCTCTGAGAGAAAATCTCTCGTGTTCCTAATCAGTCTAAGACTCCGGAGGTGCTGGTATCTTATCATTAACATCATAGATGAGATGCATTTTTTTCATGCACAAGATCACCCAGTAGGACATATCGATTTGATACCACAGAAAGCCAGCTCGTGCGTTGGTTGGATCATAGTGATGATTCCTATGCCATCCCTCTCCATACGTTATGAGAGCAATGATTAAAGAGTTTCCACTGTGATCTTTTCCCTTCGTATTGTACGTGCGGGATCCAAAAATGTGTGTACCGCTGTTTATCAGCCATGTTGTGTGCCAAACCAGCATCGTACGAAAAAAGAATCCGTAAATAAGGAATGACATTCCCATCTCATGTCCAGCATAGAAGCGGCCCGCCCAATAAAAGAGGAAGGCAGCAGCGATATGCCACACGATATAGGTCTTGCTGAGGAAAGTGATATAGCGATCCTTACATAGTTTGGGGGAATGGTGTCTGCACAGAAGTGTCCATTCATCTTTCGGAAGACGCCTTGTCATCCAAAACATGTGAGACCACCAAAACCCATCATCGGGTGTATGCGGATCCTTCCCCGGTTCATCGGAATGTAAATGATGATCCCGGTGAACCGTCACCCATCCAAGCGGCGCGCCCTCACCAGCTAAGTTCGCAACAGTGACCATAATGAAACGCATTATTGGCCCTGCCTTAAACGAGGCATGTGTGAGATACCGATGATAGACAACTGTGATCGACATGCAGAAAAGAGCATGTGTCACGACAAGTAGGACCATTCCTTCCAGTGAGAAATACCGATATGCAGCAAGTAGTGCAATACCGTGGATTAACGTAAAAATGAAAATTGTGACCAAACTAGTCTTTTTATATGAATTCAGCATTGAATTGCCTTTCGATAGGTGTTAAAGATCAGGAACCCCTGAATAATACTGTTATACACTATAACTACGCCACGAAAACATCACTATTTTACCCGTGATTAGCGATTATATTGCATCGGACGACTGATGATGTCGAACGGCAACACCTTCACCACAACAGTTCTACGACCACGTGGAAGCATATGCACTGTTACTTCTCCGTTAATGAAGTCGAGAGGAGAAATAGTTGAAGGGCGGAACTCGGCTTCTCCGTATGCAGGACGCAGGACCAAGTCTCTATCCAAACGAGGATTTGTAACGGTATTTCCATCGCTATCAAGCAGTGTGATTCGTATCTTCTCCCAACCACGACCAGTGAAGTATCCATCATGACTAATTTCCACTGATGATACGATTCCACGAGCACCCTCTACCACCGTCTGGTCAGATGCAATTTGGCGAACTACAACCACTGGATCTAGAGCAGATGCCACGAGCCCCGTTGCCTGATTTGAGGATGCAATAACCTGCCTGCTATCACGCTGGGCAATACGCTCTCGTACTCGCTGCTCTCTACGAGACTGAAGACGAGCGATTATTGTTTTCTGACTAAGTTCTTCCACCTGAGTAGGAACAGAAGCTCTTGCAACTCTTACTGCCTGCGTTCGACTAGTATCGATTCGACGTGGAGCAACAACATCCTGTGGATTAGTTGCCCTCTGACTTCGACGAGACTCCGTACGTGCAACCAAAGTTGATGGCTGCTCTAGTGGACTGAACTGACTCTGTACGTAAAGCATTGGGTGCACAGTGAATGCGTATCCATCAGACTGACTGGTAGGATAGTATGGGTGGAATGGTGCATTTTCTCTGTCTATCTGGAAGTGAAGGTGTGGACCAGTAGACTTTCCGGTATTTCCAGAAAGCGCGATGGTATTCCCCTTCTGCACCAAGTCACCTTTGTTCACATAAAAAGAACTCAAGTGAGCATATGTTGTATAGAGCATTGTTGTTTTCTTTGTAGGACTTTCTGGATCTGGAACTTCTGGATGCTCGATGACCACGTATTTTCCGTATCCTCGTGGCTGGTCTCCAACAGCGATAACTCGTCCATTCATAGCAGTGAGAACCGGTGTTCCAACTGGAACACGAATGTCGATACCATTATGCATACCAGAACCTTCTGTTGTCTTTTCATAGCTACTCATGTGGCCCATAGAAAAGAGTGAATCTCTTCCTGTTCCAGACTGATATGTCGGGAGATCACGATGACAGCTCTCTGGTGCCTGACGGAATGTGTGTACTTTGTAATCCCCTCCGAGCTTCGCCCAACAAGAGTAATCAACAACCTGAGCTACCGGCAGAACTGTTCCCATATATGCAATCTGAGAATTGTCCTGGTCTCCGAGGACTGATGCGAAAAACGCATACATACCATGTTGACCAACCATATTTCCTGTAACGAACATAAACACAGAAAGAGTCGCAATCCAGAAAGATGTCCTCTGCTTCAAATAAAAGATTGCATGAGGTTCTTTTTTCTTATGGATATGGTTATGCTTAAAGCCGACTTGTTTATGTGATAATGTATTTTTCATGTATATTTGTATTCATATATATTTTACCATCTTTTCGTACTTTTGACAATGGTTGATACAACAACAATATGGCTAGCAGATGCTGATTCAACCCATTTGTGCGGAAAATCGCTAGCTCACACCTTATATGGCAAATATTTGACCATAGGCCTCAACGGAGACCTAGGAGCGGGTAAAACCACATTTTTGCAGGGATTTTTGAAAGAACTTGGAGTTTCAGACGAGATCACGAGTCCAACCTATGCTCTTGAGCAGCGGTATAACTCCCCTATCGCAGATATCATTCATATTGACCTTTACCGTCTCAAAGAGAAACAGGCCAAAGAACTACTCACTCAAACAGACGATTTTGAAGGAATCAGATGTGTAGAATGGATAGAGAAAGCTGGTACAAATGACATGTGCGATATCGTAATTTCACTTGCCGATGGCAAAGATGGAGGCCGGGATATCAACATAGAATTCCGCGATATGAGCTACCCCACAAAAGAGCAGATTCTAGGATGGAGAGAAGACATGAGCCTACCACCCCATATCTGTAATCACTGTGATGCAGTGGCAAAATTTGCCACATCATTTGGGCAAAACCTCTTAAAGCACGGCGTCATTATCCGACCAGGAGCATTACATACAGCAGGCCTTATTCACGACCTTATGCGATTTGTAGACTTTAAAGATGGGTCTACGAAAGAAGACTCTAAGGAAGACCGGAGCATCTGGAACACGTGGAAATTGCAGTATCCAGGACTTCATCACGAGGATGCTTGCGCAGCATTCTTAGAAGAACATGGTCACAATGCATTTGCGACTATCGTCCGAACACACGGTCTTGGCTCTCATTCCGGCCCTCTAAACACCATAGAACAAAAACTTCTCTTCTACTCTGATAAACGTGTCGCAGAGGACGTTGTCGTAACACTTCAGGAACGATTCGACGATTTCACTGTTCGATATGGTAATGGTAAACAGACAGATGAAGCTCTTGTATGGCTTGAGGAATGCAAAGAACTCGAAAAAGAACTACTGCTTTAGGGCATCTTCAACCACCTTGCGCACTGCACGAGAAACAGACATTTGCCCGGACTCCACTGTATCCGGCATAAGAATTTCATATCCTGCTGCATGAGCTTCAATAATCTTTTGAAGATTATTTGCTATAGAACCGATTCCTGAATTGCCAAGGCCCTCAAAACTTTGAGATAAATTCCATACAATAGCCTCTTCCTTGTTTCGCTGAGAGATCGATCGACGAAGTATTAATGTCTTACTCATATACACAGAAACTCTACTCTCTCTGCCTACAGCCTCCAAGGAATAAGCTCTTCTGCAAGAATATGCTTCACCGTATCAAAATCAATACTCATAAGAGGTGCAGCAAATACGATGAGGAATAGTGACAGCCCACAGAAGTAGAAACACATCTGGTCTAGTCCAGACCATCCTTTACGGTGCTGTGGATGTACAGCATCAAGGTAATGATGCAGATGAGCAACGATCTTCAAGAAGTGATGCAAGATCTTTAGTTTTGGAACAAGGAGCGCTGCCATTCGGATAATCGTAATTTCTGCTCGCATCAATCCAGAGACACTCGCAACACCTCCAACGCTCTGATGCAAATACAGCGAGAATACGATACCAACCATCAGAAGCGTCACGTCTACCAAGCTTTCCCGAACAATTCCTTCAATAGTTTGCCTTCGTGTCATGCCGTGCTTTTCACGATACTTAAACCAATCGAGTGCCATATGGGCAATCACCAATAATCCAAATGCTCCGAGGTTAAAAAACCCTGCACTTAAAAATGCCAAAACAAGGTACGCTGCATGAAAAGCAACAAGATCATCATGATCGTGGGCAAAGTGTTTCAAAGATGTATTAAGAGTGTTCATATGTATTTGTATGTATATTATAGTATATTTTATATATTTTGGCAATATTCAATTACAGTAGAAAACAGCTACACCTGTGATAGTATTCGGATATGACAGACACTCCAGAGACCCCCGAAGTACACATTCACACTATTGAAGAAGCTAAAACTGCAGAAAAGCAGATGATTCAAGATCGCACACATGAAGACCTACAAAAGCTTCAGCAACAAGTAGAGGTCGTCTAAGCGTCTATCCAGTGAATACGATCGTCCCTCTTCCACCATGTCATCTGCCTCCTGGCATACTGTCGCGTTTTTGCAGCAATACGTTCTTGAAGTTCTTCTAATGGTTCTTGTTTTCCATTTTCAATGTACTCCATAATTTCTTTATACCCATGACTCTTCATAGCGGGATCTTCTTTAGTGTATCCACTTTCAACTAGTGCCTTCACTTCTTCGACCCAGCCCTGCTCAAACATAGCTTTGCATCTGCTGTTAATTTTTACAACAGACTCTTCTCGGGGCTTCTGAATACCAAGAATCAAGACATCATACTTTGTCGCCTCTGCAGTTTTCCACAATTCCTCCCGAGGAGTATCCCCTGCATTAATCTCGAATATTTCCACAGCTCGTACAAGTCTTGGCATATTATTTTGATGGATCTTTTCCGCGATGCTACTGTCATATTCCGTAAGCCGTGCATGCAATGTCTTTCCCGCATCTGCTTCATATTCTGCTTCTAGCCTCTTGCGAACATCTGGGTCTGCAGGCGGTGCGAGGGTTAATCCATCGGTAATAGCACTGATGTATAACATAGAGCCTCCGACCAAAAGTGGAACTGTTCCTTTGCCTAAAATAGAATCTATCACGTTCTCTGCTTCTTTTTGATACCAGCCGACCATTGCTTCCTCTTTCGGATCTAATACATCGATCATATGATGAGCCACGCCCTGCATTTCTTCTTCGGTAATTTTTGCAGTTCCAATATTTAGCTTTTGGTACAACTGACGCGAGTCTGCATTGACCACCTCCGAAGAAGCACCGCATTCGGATTGAAGGAACTCGGCAAGGTCTATAGAAAATGCTGTTTTTCCGCTGGCCGTTGGGCCAAGGACTACTATGAGTGGTCGGTCACTCTGGGCGCAGTGATCTTTTGTCAGCTTATGCCAAGGGTGCTTGTCAGACGTCATGGGGTAATT
>Ga0302135_10001223_pt1 | contig 15433 bp, 9 predicted proteins | sample CBN3_surface_MG_FD_203119 | JGI IMG/M metagenome (GOLD analysis project Ga0302135, IMG submission 203119) | Marine microbial communities from Western Arctic Ocean, Canada - CBN3_32.1 | ecosystem: Environmental > Aquatic > Marine > Oceanic | place: Canada: Western Arctic Ocean | collected 2017-09-15
GACCACCAGATAAGGCATTTTCCAAATAATTGACAGACAAATAAATAGATAGACCCAAAATTGTTAACCAAATAGCAATTACAACAAGAGGACGATTGGCACAAAACGCAACTATTATTCGTAAAATCACTGTGATTATTTCCTATATTAATCTTACTGAGTAGTAGCAAATACAATCCGTACAAGTTAATTGTAGCCAATATAAAACAAGATAGTAAACACAAGCAGTTAAAATTAATTATAAATTTTGCAAAAATATGCTCAGATTAAGGGTCACCGCTCATTTAATGTTAATTCTTCTGTTAAGGTCGCATTACAGTCTACATATTCAGATGAAGCTGTCAAAAAATAGCCTTTGATGTCTACCTAAAACTGAACAATAGTACTTTGTAACAAATTATTCGTTGACCCAATAAAATATGCAGTGCTAAGCTTAGTATGTGAAACTTATCACCAATTACAATTAAGTTGATCTATTATAAATAGAATGATTAGACTAAGGAGCATTTTGTGAGAAATTATTTGTTTTATGTATCTTTAATTGGACTTTTAATCACAAGTATTGCTTGTGGCGACGGTACTCCCCCGAAAGGAGATCATAATGAAGTAAAACCGGCTCCAATTGCACCTGCATTTTCAAATGCTTCGTCTGGTACTATTCTTGCGCCTGCTCCGTCCATGTCAAGTAATCCATCTTCTATTAGTGAGAATACTGTCGTTGAAAAACCAAGTGTCGCAGTCGATAAAATTGTTGAAGTTCTTATGCAAGATGCTAATGCAGAATATGCCTTTATTTCAGAGGATCTGGTTTTTCAAACAGGCGAGATAATACAATTTGATTTGACATCCGAAAATGAATTCCATTCATTCGTAGTTGATGATTTGGGGATTGATGTTGAAGTAGACGGTGGAAATTCAGAACAGTTGATTTTCACATTTGATAAACCTGGTGTTTATACATTGATCTGCATCCCTCATGAAACTTTAGGTATGGTAGGGGAAATAACTGTTAACTAAATTTAAATTGAGACCAAAATCATTAGCCTATTTTAATAAATATGTTTAAAAATAAATTGACAATTTCAATTTTCCTATTGCTATTAACAACTTTTTATGCCTGTGATTCTTCTGGCAATGTTTCAGTTGGAGGTGAATCACTAGAAAATGGTATACTCAAAAATTCCCTGAATGAAGAAATTTCCACTAATACCACAGCAGTGAATTCAATTGTATCAACTGACTCGCATTCCGAATATAAAGACGTTGAAATTATTATTAGTAGCGAATCAAAAGGGATATATAAAATTGGTGAACAATTTGCGGGAGTGAATTTACCAGTAACCGCTGTAGGAGAAACTAGCAATATTTCGGGCAGTATATTTTTTACCAACCAAGGTAAAGTAATGCCGGGATCATCTATTGTTGTTGACGTGACAACACTTAAAAGCGATGAAAACAAGAGAGATGGATGGGTAAAAAGGTCTGGCGGCATAGGAGATAATGTTATTTTCGATGTTACAAATATTACTAATCTTACTTGGCCTTTACCTAAATCCGGATCTCTTAATGTAATTATAGATGGGAATTTAACTATTTCAAATATTACTGCCAATAAAAATTGGAGCGCAAATTTAAATTTCGAGAATGAAAAAATTAATGGAGTGGCGAGTACTACAATTACGTGGGAAGAATTTTCTTTGGTTAAGCCAAGGTTTCCCTTTATATTAAGTCTAGATGATGAAATTATTCTAGAAATACATTTTAATGTTATTAGATAATAAAAAAATACATTGTTAGTGTTTTGATGAATTAAACTAACTATATATAGTGGTATCGTTGACTGTATACACTGACAGTCATATACTTACCTAACTAAAATGTGAGTAGAATATGGAAGTATCTTGTTTACAACAAAATTTAAGTAGAGGCTTAGCAATTGTAGGACGTGCAGTTGCATCTCGTAGTAATTTACCGGTTTTACAAAATGTAAAAATTGCAACGTCTGATGGTATGTTAGTACTTACCGGCACTAATCTGGATATTGCTATAACAACAAAAATCGGGGCTGAGGTTATCGAGGAAGGAGAAGTAACAATACCTGCTCGCCTTTTGTCTGATTTTATTAATTCGTTACCTGATGACAGAATTCATATATCCTCAACAGTACAACCGCTAGGCGTTACATTAAAATGTAGGAGATTCGAGGCTAATATTAACGGTACAGACCCATTTGAATTCCCTCCTATACCTACTATTAATGATGGGTCAACTATAAAAATAGAATCGCAATTGTTAAAAGAAACTGTTAATTATGTGGCTTTTGCCGCTGCTACAGAAGATTCTCGTCCGGTTTTAACAGGAATAAAGGTTGAAGTTAAAGATGATGATTTCACATTTGCTGCGGCTGATGGATTTAGGTTGGCAGTATATAAGGGCAAATTGATTGATTCAATAAACGGTGAAATGGAATTCATAATTCCTGCCAAATCTATGCATGAAATAGGAAGATTGATTAATTCGGATAATTACCCAGTAGAATTTACTATTACTTCAGCCGGAACTCATGCATTGTTTGTTATCGGATCAGTTGAAATAGTTTCTCAATTAATGCCCGGGGCATTTCCTAATTATAAAACATTAATACCAGATGATTATAAGAATCAAGTTGTGATGGATCATTCAGAGTTTTCAAGTGCGGTGAAAACTGCATCAATATTTGCTAGAGATGGAAGCGGTATATTGCGAATACAGATATATAAGAATGATGATGGAGCAGGATTAGCAATTTCATCTAGAGCAGAGGAACTAGGAGACAATCAAGGTGAAATTGACGGTCGAGTTGAGGGAATTGTGGATGAAGAATCTCGTATTGCATTTAATAATAAGTATCTAGCCGATGTTCTTGATGTATTAGATAAAGGTGAAATAGTATTTGAAATGACTAGTGCTTCTAGCCCAGGTGTAATTCGCTCTGTAGATAAAAGCGGATATACTCATGTAGTAATGCCGATGTTTGTTCAGTGGTGATAAATTAGCATCTCATTCACTATGAAAATTACCTTACTGAAAGTAACCTGCACATGACAGAAACTAATCCCGCTCCCTAGCCTAAAGACTTGCGCAAGCGGATTTTTTTACTAAAAGAAAAAGATGGCCAAGACGATTACCGTCACCTCCTATAGATAGCTGATGCCATTGGCGAGACTGCGGGAGACGTGTGACACCAGAGACCGCGGTGAGAGAACCTATAGTCAATTTCGACAATATCCGAGTCTGGCGCGCGTCGGCATTCCATAGAAGACCAGTACTTCTTTTCCACTTAGCACCGTTCCGTGGGCAGGACATTTCAAGTCGTTTATCGCATCTCCAGATCATCCAAGAACTCTGATGCCGGATCTACCCCTGTAATAAGCAGGAAGTCGCGGGCTCTTGTACAGGCCACATATAAAAGATGCCGTTCGGTATTCATTACTTCAACGAGGTCCGACTCATCTGCGACGTCTTCGATACGTTCGGGGGACGGAATAACGTTGTAGTCACACCCCATCACGGCGACGGCCCTGAACTCCAGGCCTTTGACTGTGTGCATAGTACCCAGGCAGACTTTACCTTCGATAGGGTGGACGACCTCGTCGAGAACTAGGTACTCGAGCCCGGCGTTGGTCGCTGCTACTCTGGCCCGATCGAGTTCCCTGTGTGAACGCACGAAGACTCCGATTTCATGGTTTTCTACGGAGCCTTTGGTGTGGGACTTAAGCCAGTCACTGACGGTTTTAATCTCCTCCACCTGGGAGTTAGCCCTTTTTACTATTGGAGGCTTACCGTTGAAAACTGAAACCGTACCTCGACGGTCCTCGCGGTTTCCATCCGCGTCGGTAATCTCAGGGTCCAGTAGGAGATCAGCTTGCGACCTTATCTGGTGAGATGTTCGATAGTTCACCCTTAGGGTGCGGGACCTACCGCGGATGTCAACTCCAAGGGCGAGCCACGAGAAAGGTTGTTGGAAGATTCGCTGACCCAGGTCTCCAGCGAAAAAGAGGCTATCAGGCCTGCCACCTCCGAGTGCCGCCAAGAATCGCAGCTGCGTGACGCTCACGTCTTGTCCTTCATCTACGACTGCGTGATCGTATGGAAATCTACCAGAAGATGATATTGTCGCTGCAAGGTTTTGGTACATCGCAGGCTGGGTGGTGAGTCCTTGGGATGATAGGCGGTCCTTCACGACTTGGAAGATGCGCCAAAGATCGGCTCTCCTTGACTCTGGGAGCCGAGTCTTGCGGCCAATTCGGGGGACAGATCGATATTCCTCCCACGAGTTAACCTGCCATGCATCCACGACCTCTTTCCACTCGGCAGTGATAAACTGCTTAGTGAGCCGCTCTTCCCCTAAGCCTGAAGCAGTATCCTCTAAGAGTTGTTCGATTAGAGAATCAGGTGCCAGAGTGACAGGCTTTAATAACTTCGGATACAGGTGTTCCGCCAGTCGATCCAAGGATATAACCTCAATACGTTCCATCAGGCGAGGTTCGGTTGTGATCAGCTGGCGTAATTTCTCCTTAAGGAGTGCGGCCAGTGTGTCCGAAAATGTAGTCAGTAATATCCGGGTCGATTCATCCTTTCGAGCCAGATGAACTGTTCTATGCAGAGCAACGACAGTCTTTCCAGTTCCCGCTGTTCCCGATACTCTGACAGGACCGTTGAAGCTCTGTTCCACCAGATCTCTCTGTGCCGGATGTAGAAAAACTACCCACTTTTCCCATTCGTACTCCAGCGCCTGCTCCAGCTCCTCCACGTTCTCCATAACCCTGAAACGCCTTTTCGCATCGGGGTGTTCGAACGGGTCAGCATCTTTGTCTTCCGCTCTATCCGGGAGTTCCGGCCTACCACCAGCCGCAAGCTGCAGCACCGCCTCAGCGGCCTCACCTGGCAAATCTTCTATCAGGTTCAGTATCGAATCCTCGTCCGCGGCCTTTAGCTCCGCGATATTCTCCTCAGGCACTCCATAACCCAGGAGCTCCTCTTCGGACACTGCCTCAAGAGCGGGAGGCTTTGGTGGAACTGGAGTTTCTTCCTCCACGTACACCGGGACCTTGATTATTTGCTCCTCTTGCTTGAGAACCACTATTTGGGCAGCTCCAGTCTTTGGATGGGTCATAAGCTTGCGTCGCTCTGCCCATGCGTAGGCGGGGTCGTGTCTGTCCACATAGCACAGCACTATACTGTCACTTGTCCGGTGGAGGATGATGCGGCAATCCTGGCTAACTCGGGTGGACCAAAAGTTTGGGTCTTTGGCCTTAGCTAGACGGTGCATCTGCAGACCCGGGTTGGAGGGGTTTTGCTGTATGTCATAGGCGGTAGTTTTGGTTACCTTCTGCAGATCCCCAGGAAGCTTGGTCAGGCTTTCCTGGAAAGTGTCGGTAATGAAGAACTTCATAAGCTCCAAACACCCCGGGTACTTGCTTCTTCCCTAGCTGCCTCCATGGTGCTCATACCCTGAAAACCTTCATCACTTCGTCGCCAAGGTTGTTGATTACCTTCACGGCGATTCTACCTCCAGCTGGTTTGTCGAAGGGCCGGGACTCGTTACTGTGGAGGGTGGCCCATGCCTCTTCATTTATCTCAGCCTTCAACGTTGTCTTCAGTGCCTTGTACTGATCCTGGGCTCCCTGAAAGTAGGCATGCCGTACGAAGAAACTTTCGTTGTCGTAGTCGGTGTCTACGAACCAGCATGCGACGCCATCAGAGTTGTCGCTGATGACCTTTCCCGATGCCGGATGGAATACGTCGACACCGTTGAGTCTCACATTGATCTGGCCGTTGGGATTATCCAGGACATCTATGTCGGGCTCTCCAAAAATAACGAAAAGATTACCGCTGCCCGTGTTCTTGAGCTCATCCGCCATATGGAGATCAGCATTCATCCGGGCCTTCAGCACCGGGACCGAGCCTAGCTTGTCGAACTCCGTGGTGTGGGCTTCGAAATTGAAAGCACAGGCGACCAACGCATTGAATCCGCTGTCCACTGCCTCCCTGGCCGCTTCCACTAGGTCAGCCCTTGATACCGTGCCGAACTCTGGCCCGATGAATACGGCCGCGCGTCGCTCCGTACCGTTGTCTTTTTCTCCTTCCACGTACTTACCCTCCGCACACACCAGGTCGCCGGGCCAGGGAACCAGGGACGTGAAAGCGATGCGGTCTTCCTTGTGGGCCTGATGTACCCCTGCCGTACGCAGGTTCTCCAGAATGGTCTCTGCAAAGTCGGCGTGTTCGGAACCGGCCCCATTCTCGCCCCTCCCGTTGGTTATCATCTGATCGTTCTCGTCCAGGTCGACCGACCGGAATGGGGATATGCTCTCCACCGTGAATGGCCCCGCAACCCTCACCTTGCGGTTGTCTTCGTATGGTTTGTCGTAAAGGTACTCAAAGTCAGACTTGGCAACAATAGATGCTTCGATCTCTTTTTGCCGCCTGATGCGGTATTCCCACCACTCTTTGTGAAGGGCTTTTGCTTCTGCAGACCAGTATTGTTCTATCTCACGTGGGATTTCCCACTCTTGCCATGATTCTGCAAGGACGTCGTTCAACTTCTCCCGTACGGGCTCTAGCATCTCCTGGTACTGCTCCCAGATTATGTCTATTTCCGTGTTGTTGGCTATGATTCGTAGCGTTATATGGGGAACCCGTTCATAGACGAAGCCGTGCCGAATATTGCCGTACGCAGGAGTTTCGGACAGAACCGAACGGGTGAGTTCGGCCTCCTTTGCTTGTCCGTCACTGCTGCCTGTCAGCAAGTAGTAAGGATAACGAGCACCCATAATTCGGGCTCGGGACAGTGCGAGTGCAATCCGAGACGTATCAATCGTAATCCATCGGCGGCCCCATTGTTCAGCCACATAAGCGGCAGTACCGGAGCCGCAGGTCGGGTCAAGCACTAAGTCTCCTGGATCAGTTGTCATAAGTATGCAGCGTTGCATGACAGTCGGCGATGTTTCAACCACATATTTCTTGTCTCGGGCTCCAATCGTATCATCCCAGTTAGACGTCAATTCGCTAAAATTCGATCCCTCTTCATATAGCACCTTCCGCAGATACTGGCCTTCTACTTCGAGATGATTGGCTCGAGCGAGCCGTTCCATGTTTTCTCTAGAGGTTGGATAGCACTGACCCTTTGAGGGAAGCCACTGTTTGCCTCGAAATTCAACGGGATAGACAGCGGTTTCACTGAACGAGGCTGGCCATAACGACACCAGCCTAAACCGCTTGCCATTTCGAGGTATCTTAAATCCTTCTTTTAAATCTTTTGCCGATAGTTTGTGTCGAAATCCGTAATCATCTTCGTAATTTCGCCAGTGGAAATCATCGACGTAGTTTTTTTGAATGAATAGCGATCGGTACTTGAGAGACGAACTATCCTTTGCGTACCAGACCACGAAATCAAACATTTCTTCTAAGAATTTAGCCCCTAAAGGCATAGTCTTCTTTCGGATTCGTATCGTCGCGACGTGATTGTCTGATCCAAACACTTCATCCATCATTGATCTGACGCGATGAACATTCTCGTCGCTTATCTGGACGAAGACAGAACCGCTTTCAGTGAGCAGATCGCGTGCGACAGTGAGCCTGTCACGTAAGTAAGCAAGGTATGTGTGAACACCATCCCGCCAAATATCCCGAAACGCCTTCACTTGTTCCGGCTCGCGAGTGATGTGAGCAGAGTTACCGTCTTTCACCTCATTACTGGTTGTTGACCACTGAAAGTTGGAGTTGAACTTGATGCCATAGGGCGGGTCAATGTAGATGCACTGAACTTTGCCACGCAGTCCCTCCCGTTCAGACAGGGAGGCCATTACCTGGAGGCTGTCGCCCAATATCATCCGATTCGTCCAGTTGGAGTCGTGCTGATAGAACTCAGTTTTATCCGCACCCTCAGGTATGCCATTGAAGTCTGAAAACATGTCCAACTGACTAGCCTGTGTGTCTTCTTTACCACTTAGCTTGATGAGGTCGTCTATCAGGACTTTCGGTTGGACTTTTTCTTGAATATAGAGCGGAGGCGCCTGGACGTACAGGTCGGATTCATCTTGTTTGTCCTTACCTCGCCAAACCAGTTGAGGATCCAAGTCCCTGTTTCTGCGCTCATATGCGACTTGAATGGGTGAACGGACGTTATCTTCCACCAGTGGTTCGTGCTCCGCGGTGGGAATGTTCCTGCGTGAATCGTCGCCATGCGTGAACGTCTCGACAATCTTGCCTTTTTTATTCCTAGCTCTTCTGGCTGCCATTACCTACTCCTGCCCGTCTACCGGGTCTTCTGTTATTTGGGTAGCACGCGGGTCAAGCGTTCTATACTCTGATCTAACTCCTCTTTAACGCGGTCCTCTAGGTCATCTGCCAATGTCAGAACGTTCGTGAACTCAGCAAACCCCCATTTTCCGTAGGTCCCCACGTTGTTCACACCCGGGACCCAGTAGGTATCCATTGTGATTTTTTTATCCTTGGCGTCTTCCCCGCGATATCCCTTGATTTCCACAATCAAATGGAATAGATCGGATGTACCAGTGTCCACAAGAAGGATGAAGTCGGGAATGTATTTCCGGTTTTCGGAGCCGTGGCGGTAAGGAACCTCAAATCCCATACTATGGTTTTTAACGTAAGCCTTGACCCGTGGGTGTTTTTCTACTACCTGACAGAACCTTGTCTCCCATGTGCTATCGCACACTGCCCAGTTGACGTGAGACATATTCGGGTCTGTTTCCCAGTGTGTGTCTTTCCTAGCTGTGGTGAAGTTCACGTGCCGCGTCGAACCCTCCGGGTTGTACGGATCTATCCACGCTCTGATGGTATTTGTTCCCTTCATGGTCGCCGTTATAGCCGCAGTAATTCGTTCGGTTGCCATGTCCGCCAGTGCCTTGTTCATGAGTTGTGCGGGGTAAGTACCTCCGTTGCACACGAGATGTTGGCTCAGCCACTGGTTGGTAATTCGCTTCAGGCCAGGGTACAGGTGCATCTTCGGCGCACCTGACGAGTCACGCCACTTCTCCATAAGCATGTGAGTGGCCAGGCTCATCACTAGGGTGGACCTTCGTTGATCCTTGAGATGTTCCAGTGTAAGTGCAGCCGTTTCGCCTATGATTCCCTTTTGCTCAATCTCTGTGGCGCCGACGATATCAGGAGTCAGAACCAGGGTGGCATCGTCATTGAAGTCTGCCCTGAGCTCCTCCTCTGGCAGTGCGATTCGGTAACCGAGGACTCTCGGGAAACGTACCTCTAGATGGTCTCTTTCCGGGCTGATTGCCCTGACGTGAATGTTCTGCCGGGGCTCGCGTGGTCCAACCACAACTGGGGTGGCGGTGAAGTCAAAAGGTATGCCCAGTACGTCTGCATACTCCACCTCCAGGAGGCCGGTTTCATCATCTGGATCGTAGGATTGTCTTCGCAGTGCTCGGCCGACTACCTGTTCGCACAGGAGTTGGGTTCCAAAAGCTCGAACTCCCATGATGTAGGCAACATTGTTGGCATCCCAGCCCTCGGTGAGCATGGAAACAGACACTACGCATCTAATCTGCTCTCCGAGCCTGCCTTCTTTGCCGGTGGTGTTCATCACCTCCCGAAGCAAATCCTGGTCTGTTATATTCTCTGCTGCTGCCAGATCGCCTCTCTCACGCAGGTCCCTCCGGAACCGCTCAATCTCATCCGCAGCCATCTTCCGAAAGTTAGTGTCCAGAGCGTCGCCCGATTCGAGCTGGAGGCTGTCTATCAGAATCGTGTTCGGTCGTGCCAGCTTGTTGCCATGCTCGTCGAAGTTTCGGAACAACTCGAGTCTACCGGGGAAGGGAGTCCCTGTACCGTCCTTATTCTCCTGCGTGAAGCCGGAGACGTAGTCATACAGCAACTTCGACGTGGCAGTGTTGTTACAGACGATGATCATGCAGGGCGGAACTCTTATACCGGACGACTTCCAGGTTTCAAAGGTGTTCTTATAGTGACCGTAAAGTGCCTCAAGGGCGGTCTGCAACTGCATGGGCAATTTCTGTGGGTCTAATACCACATCTTTCCGCCTTCCCTTTTTTGGCATCTGGGGCCCGATATAGTCCCAGAGATTTCTGTACATAGGCATATCATTGCCGGGTATGTTGTCAGATATGGGCACCCTGGGCAGCTTCACTATGCCGCATTCGATGGCATCCATGAGAGAGAAATCACTCATAGTCCACGGGAACAGGGTACCCTCGGGCCACCCTGAGCCTTTCAAAAAGAAAGGAGTAGCCGATAAGTCTAGGACGGTATTTATTCGTATCTTACTTTTTACTGCTACAAGGCCATTGAGCCAGAGCCGAGCCGCCTCGTTCTGCTTCCCTGCCTCATCTTTCTCATCTCCCTGTAACGGGGCATCGTCTTCTTCGGACGGACGCTCCCGGTAACAATGATGTGCTTCGTCGTTGATGACCATGATGTTCTTCACGCCCATCAGATCAGGCATTACCCGTTTGACCATCTCACCTTCAGACTCAACGGATTGAAAATCATCGCCGTTCTGCCCCTTGAGAAGGGCCCTGCCGCCCCGGGAAATGGCTACTTTCTCTCTCGGTTTGAAGGCATGGTAGTTTGTAATGACCACCCTTGCTCTTTCTATGTCGGGCATGAACTCTTGAGGCACTAACTCCCGAGTTTTGAAGTAGCTGTCTGGATCGTTTGGTTTGAGCACCCGCAAACGGTCCTTGATAGTGATCCCAGGTGTTACGACGAGGAAACCTTTGGTGAATTTATTGCTTTGGGGGTGTCTTACGGCATTTATGGTCTGCCACGCAATGATCATCGCCATAACTGTGGTTTTTCCAGTGCCTGTAGCCAGTTTAAAGGCAGTGCGCTCGAGTTCTGGATTGGCAAGAGCGTTCGCATCCTTAAGGTAATTTGTGAGCCGCCTTCCGATAGGGCTTTTGGAAGCAACTTCGGTAAGCCAGATCGCCGTCTCAATTGCTTCTACCTGGCAGAAAAACGGTTTGATACTACTGAACGGATGAGTTCTCCAGTAGTGCAGTAATCGTGCAGTCTCCGGGGTGACCTGCCACTGGGATTGAGGGAGTCTTCGCCAGTTGTCTACGGCGATCCTCACCTGTCCAATCCTGGAGGTAGGGTCGTAATCCTGACCGTCATCAGACAAATGGTTCAGGCCGAAGATATCCAGTTGACTCTGTTTTATCGTTTCAGTGGTGCTCGGGGTACCTTTTTGGCCTTTCCTCGGCTTGGGAATAGGAGTTATGAAATCCGCGGGTCTGCGTCCCTGGCCGATCTCCTGTGTGGGCTGCCCGTTGTCATCCAGCTCCCAGTGTTGCGAAGGCATCTCATATGGAGTGTTAAGTATTGGCTGGTCAAAAAACGGATTTGCCATAGTTTCCTCCAATGACGCCAACGTAGACAATGCTATATTCCATTTCAGTCGAAATATCAGTGTATCTTGAAATACTAGCTTGCACAACTCTTAAACACACACCATAACATCTATAGTATATACATGTTGAAGGGATATATTACGACCAGGCAGGCAAGTGAGGTTTACTGTCTTTCTGACGCGTACATAAGGCGTTTATTGAGGTATGGAAAGATCAATGGTGACAAAGTTCGGTATGGACTGGCTCGTCAGGCCGAGTGCGATGAAACGTTACATGGCAAACAGGCCCAAACCAGGCCCTAAGGGGATGCGGAAATATATTAGAAAGCAACCTGCTTAACCCATCTATGCGAGTTGTCATTTACTCCCTGGGTATTTACGAATGCTCAGGAAGAGACAGCACCTCCTTGGATACCTAGGAGAGTGCATCGGACATCTTCTTGAAATGGTACTCCTTCAGATCTTCAACATCTGGTTAATTCCCTTTTATAAAACCTGACAATCCCGACTAGCGTCGCGAATCCGCGCCCGTATGCATCTGATTATCTCAACGAATGTGATTGATGATATTATTGAAACCTATTTAATAATAAAGGAGTGTTTAAATGATTTTTATTTCCTACTACAACATAAACCCGGAAAATCTGGTTGAAGCAATGAAGAGATTTACAAGTGGAGATCCTGCAGCCGAAATGCCAGATGGAGCCAAATTAGTTGGTCGATGGCACAATGGGGCATCCACCTCTGGCGTCGCTATAGTTGAAGCAGACAGCATAGAAGCAGCTACGAGATGGACGATGAAGTGGAACGATTTAATGGATATGACTTTGGATCCAGCAGTAGAAGATGAGGTAATTGGGCAAATGTGTATAGAAAAATTAACTGCCCTTGGTGAGCTTTAGAGCAATTAACCAGTTTTATTAAACATGTTTAGTAAATGAGAGCGACCAACTGAAAATTTTGATCGCTCTCGTTTAATTCTTTCGATGGCCTCGTGGTACAGCACCTACTATGCTCCCTTGTGAATGTTCTCTAATACCTCTTCGTGCCTACCCCATTTATCTACCTTCAACAATACGAATTCCAATCACACCGTATCTATAATTGGCAACAGTAAAGGTATGGAAAAAGAATTTTACGAATCATACAAAAGTATAATTCTGCCTAAAGTTCAGAAGAAAAATAGCTCCGTAATCTGTCTATACCTTCATTGTATCGATCGTTGCAAAAAGCGAGCCGTAGGTCTTGTGGTATGCCGAAATCAGTTCCAGGAACAACTGCGACGTGGGCTCGGTTGAGTATGTCCCGTGCCAATTCTTTGGAAGATGGAAATCCGTGTTTCTGATTCCAGTCAGTGCATTGTAAAACTGCGTAGAATCCGCCTTCTGCATCAATGGGATCGCAACCTGTACCATTCAACTGTTGGGTTGTATATTCACCCCGAGATCGGTAAAGGTTAGAAAGTTCTGAAGGGCTATCATCATCTTTTAAAGCAGCTATCATGCCATATTGATAGCAAGGGTCCGTACACAAAAGCGTGTGTTGTTGCATGACTCGTAGATTGACCTGAAGTTCTTGGGGCAAAATAGCAAACCCCACCCGTTTTGTGTACATGCGAAACCCTTTCGAAAAACTGTTGGTCACGATTGAGACATCTTTGTGTTCAGTCAGAAGTTCCAGCGATGATTGGAATTCCTCGTGAAAAACACAATTATTGTAAATTTCATCATTGAGGATATAAGCTTGATGATTGACTATTTCATACATTTCACGCAGTTCATCAGGACGTACAACGTTGCCAATAGGATTACCCGGTGAATTCACCACTACCAAAGACGTTCGTTCCGGTGAAAAATTTCTGCGGAACGAATCCATGTCGACGCGCATAGTATTCAGGTCAATATCGTAGAATTTGACGGTTGCATTGGCCAATGTTGCGCAGTATACGTATAGTGCATAGTACGGGCGCGGCAAAAGAATCTCCCGTCCTTGTCCTGAAACAAGTTGAAATATGTTCCTGAATATCGGTGAAGTGCCAGTGTTGACTATAACGTGATCGATTGAGGTATCCGCTTTATATTTGAGGTTGTAATGGTCGACAATCGCTTCTCGTAGTTCCGGAAGTCCTTCAGGATAAACTTGGCGAACATGATCTGGGTCTTTTAGTGCTCCGATGATGCGATCCAATACCGGCTTCGGCGTTGGCAGCTCAGGTACTCCAATGGTGAGCTTTAAAACATCTTTTCCTGACTCTAAAAGTTCATCAGCTAATTCGTCCAAAACAAACATTTGGAACTCTAAATTCTCTGGGGTAAAATCGTTGATAGTTTTTGGCAAATTCTCTCCTATGCAGTTAGGATTGGTTATTCAAGCATTTCATATCAATCTGGGGGCAATCAAAGACTCCGATTGTACTTATCTCGATTGTAACACGGACCACATTGTAATGCCTGAGCCTAAAAAAAAACTGCTCACTTATTATCATCAGTCACCGATGATTCGTTTAGAGAAAACATTCAGACTTTAACGGCAAAACGTAGGAATGACTGTAGGTTTCTTTATTATCAGAAAACCATTGGGTTTTTCCATGGGACAGCTAAAAAGAAAAAATAAAGACTATTCCTCTAGAAAAAAAATCAATGACAACTTTGTTACTACTTGATCTAAATATTTGCGGATCGGCAAAAAGACAATAAATACGACTATAAAAAGTTTCAAAAAAAATCAACACAGTAATCAGAAGAATAGAAGTTCGTTGATATAGTTTCGATATCCAGTTTTGCGTAATGTTAGGCAGAATTTAGTTAATAGAAGTCGATTGTAAAATATGATATTACCAGTAATATCAATGTAGTTTCTTAATTAATAAAATAATCGGATGGTAATGAGTATTGGAATTTAAGAGCTGTTTTCACACGCTTTAATATGAACATCCACAAAAACACGATATTTCCAGCATTCATATTTTTCTTGCAATTGTTAGTCAATATATAACAAATAATAGTATTTACCATTGACTTCGCACAAGTGTTCTGATAATTTGTTCGGAACATAAGTACTATAATAGAAATAAATTCCCAAAATGTATCCAAAATTAGAGGACAACCAATGAAAAGAACATTATCTTTAAGACAACAGTTAATTCTAAGTTTTATAAAAGATTTTATGAACAAAAATAATTATCCTCCCACAGTCAGAGACATTCAAAACGGATGCGAAATAAGCTCTACTTCAGTTGTTGATTATAATCTTCAGATTTTGCAACGAGAGGGCCAGCTCCAAAGAAAGCGTGATGTTTCACGAGGAATTGAGTTATTAGGAGAAGCCGCAACTCACACATTAAGAACTTTAGTTAAAGTGCCAATATTAGGTAATATTGCTGCAGGCGAACCATTAGCATTGCAGGGAACTGGCCCTTGGAATAATGATGATTTTGACAACGTAGACTTACCGCCCTTTTTAACAAAAAGTCGTGAAAATGTTTTTGGATTACGCGTAAAAGGCGAATCCATGATTGATGCATTGGTTGGAGATGGAGACCTTGTCATACTAGAACCTGTGACTCACCCCAATAATGGAGATATGGTTGCAGCCTGGCTGACAGATAGAGAAGAAGCTACCCTTAAGCATTTTTACCTTGAAGGTGATAAAGTCCGGCTCGTTCCGGCAAATTCTATGATGCAACCAATAACTGTACCTGCTGCAAATGTTTCAATTAGAGGAAGAGTCGTTGGGGTAATGCGTACCATGTAGTAAGATATGGTAACTAAATTACTCGCCGCATTTAATTACAGAATTAATTTGCAAAATGTGATTCATAAGTTGATATCTATATGGAAGAAAACAAAGAAGAGTTAACTCTTATAATTGAAGGTATGACATGCGCAGCCTGTGTTTTTCATGTCGAGTCGGCTATCAGTAAACTTCAGGGAGTTTCTAAAGTTGCTGTTAATTTAATTACAGAAAAGGCTAGATTAACATACATACCTCAAATTTCTTCAATACCTGACATTAAACTAGCAGTAAGAAAATCTGGGTACAGCG
>Ga0302135_10001225_pt1 | contig 15421 bp, 12 predicted proteins | sample CBN3_surface_MG_FD_203119 | JGI IMG/M metagenome (GOLD analysis project Ga0302135, IMG submission 203119) | Marine microbial communities from Western Arctic Ocean, Canada - CBN3_32.1 | ecosystem: Environmental > Aquatic > Marine > Oceanic | place: Canada: Western Arctic Ocean | collected...
CACTAATCGCACAAACCCGGTCAGCAATACAGCGGAAATAAAGACCACTAAAAGGAGTGCCGATAATGACATAAAGACAAGAGCTCAAGGACAAAGAGAATCTTCATATTATATCGGGATGTTGGAATTTTTCAAAAATAAAATCAGAATATTGAAAAATTTTACGGGAATGTTTTACTAGTCAAACACTAGGCTAAGGTATAACTGGTGACAATTACGATTATCCTCCTCTGCCCCTCTCCAGATTCACTCTACCTTAGTGCGTTCATCGAGAAATGAAATTTACCAAACATCTTTCGGCAGGAGGCAATTCCTCGTACCTTTTCCATACTAATTCCATCTAAAACAACGTCTATGGATGTCGAATCCGCGCTATTGATATCCAGCTAGAACATTTCCGCGCTAACAGACGCAAACATAACGCGTAAGCATTGAGCTTTATTCATAGCCATTTGCTTGTCGCTAATGAAAAAATTCTTTGTTGCTATTAAAAATCTAGGATGAAATTATTGAACACTAGCCACAGCGGAATTGAACTCTTTCAATACTTCATTAGGCTCATCCGCCCGAGTTATGGGGCGTCCAACTACTAAGAAATTACTACCATTTTGAATCGCATCAGCTGGTCCGACAACTCGTTTTTGATCTCCGGAAGAATCTTCAAAACGCCGAATACCAGGAGTAACTAAGCAAAAATCTTTTGGTAATTGCGCTCTCAGTAAGCGTGTTTCTGCTGCAGAGCAAACAACGCCATCTAGGCCGGCCTCTCGAGTTAAGAATGCTAACTTACTCACTTGCTCCTCGAGATTTGCAGCAACGCCAATTCTCACTAAATCTTCTTTAACAAGGCTAGTGAGGACCGTAACAGCGATTAACAGAGGCTTGTCTGAGCCCATCGACTCTAGAGCATCCCTAGCTCGGCCCATCATCACCAAGCCGCCAGACGCGTGTACATTTATCATCCAAACACCTAGGCTCGCCGCTGCCTTAACTGCTCTAGCCACAGTATTGGGAATATCATGAAATTTTAAATCTAGGAATACATCGAATTTCTGGTCGACAAGCCGCCGAACAAGGTCTGGCCCACCAATAGTAAAAAGTTCTTTGCCCACTTTGACGCGGCATAAATTCGAATCAACGCGATCCAGAAATTCGAATGCCTGTTTGGATGATTCAAAATCCAAAGCAACGACGATCTTCTTTTCCAAGTTTCCTACCTCTACTGCTATCTTATCTAAAAAATGGAATTATTTATAACGGAGGGCTTGATTTAATCAACTTCAATATCTTGCTGCACCCAGGCATTAAATGGCTATAAATAAAATTAAGTAAATACTCACGCATACAATGCTTATTGAAGATCCTTTATGGATATTGCACGAAGCTTAATCACTTCTTGCTGCGAATTAGCCAGTTGTTTTTGCAAACGCTTGATTTCTGATTTAGATCTAAAATTTCGCCAAATCCCTAGACCTAGGCCAAGGCCGAGAAATCCACCTACCACGAAAGCTGCGATTATCCAGGCCGAAACTGGAACTTCTTGGAATTCCCAACTCCCAAAAGAGATTTTGACTGGGGTTGAGTTAATATAGGAGAAGGTAATCGCGGCAATAAACACCAAAATTATAAACAAACCCGAAAGTAGCCGGACTAGCTTTTTCATTTCAGACCATCAGTTAAACCGAAAAAAAACGGCATAACCCTCGGGGCTATGCCGTTTATAAATTTTGCCCCAGAAAAGTAGCTTAAAATAGCTGATCAGTGTTCAGGCTATTGTTAACCCTATCTCTCAATTCTTTACCTGGTTTAAAGTGCGGCACATATTTACCACTTAAAACTACTGGAGTACCTGTTTTTGGATTCCGTCCGATTCGAGGCACCCTATAATGAAGAGAAAAACTACCAAATCCACGAATTTCAATTCTTCCACCTTCAGCCAAAACCGTAGACATGTACTCAAGGACCGCTTTGACCGTCAATTCTACATCCTTCGATGAGAGCTGTGTTTGCTTGCCAGCAATGCGGTCTATAAGTTCAGACTTAGTCATATTTTCCCCTGCTCTATTGTTCCTCAACCACGTTAGAAGACGTTGTAAAGGCTCAGGTTTTTATAGCCTACCATAAAATAATGATTAGGTTTACAGCTAGTTCTTATCCATTTCCGCTTTAATTAAATCACCAATCGTTCCAGGAGATGCATCTGCAGCGTCTGCCTTCTTGTGGTCTTGAATTGCAGATTTTTCATCGTCAACCTCAATTGCTTTGACTGAAAGACTTAGAGTGCGATTCTTGCGGTCGATGGAAATGATTTTGACTTCAATCTCATCTCCTTCATTAAGAACATTCCGCGCATCTTCCACTTTATCTCTACTAAGTTCTGATGAGCGTAGGACACCATCAACACCTTCTTTAAGAGTAATAGTCGCTGATTTTGCATCCAATCCTGAAATAATGCCTTTTACAATACTACCTTTCTCAAATTCTGAAACATAGTTCATAAATGGGTCATCTTCTAATTGCTTTACCCCAAGGGAAATTCGTTCGCGCTCTGGGTCGATAGATAGAATAACGGTTTCAATTTCATCGCCTTTCTTATATTCACGAACCGCTTCTTCACCGGGCTCATCCCAGGAAATATCAGACAAATGAACCAATCCATCAATGTTCCCATTCAAGCCGATAAAAATACCAAAATCAGTAATGGACTTAATACTTCCAGCGATTTTGTCGCCCTTCTTAAAGTTTTCAGCGAACCCATCCCATGGATTCTGGAAACACTGTTTTATACCCAATGAAATTCTGCGTCGCTCTTCGTCAATGTCAAGAATCATGACGTCGACTTCATCGCCAAGCTGCACAACTTTTGAAGGGTGAATGTTTTTGTTAGTCCAATCCATTTCTGATACGTGGACAAGACCTTCAACACCTTCTTCCAACTCAGCGAAACAGCCGTAATCAGTTAGATTCGTGACAACTGCTTTAACCTGAGCATTTTGAGGATAACGAGCCTTAATAGCCACCCAAGGATCTTCACCAAGTTGTTTCAAACCCAGTGAAACTCGGTTTCGGTCACGGTCGTACTTAAGTATCTTTACATCGATCTCATCACCAACATTGACGATTTCACTAGGATGTTTAATACGTTTCCAGGACATGTCTGTGATGTGTAGAAGACCATCAACACCACCTAAGTCTACGAAAGCACCATAATCAGTCAGGTTCTTAACAATGCCTTTTACTGACATACCTTCTTGTAATTTTTCTAATAGCGCTTCGCGTTCTTCTGTACTAACCGATTCCAGCACGGCACGGCGAGAAACAACTACATTATTTCGTTTGCGATCCAGCTTAATTAACCTAAATTCAAGCTCCTGTCCTTCTAGGTGCAGCGTGTCGCGAACCGGTCGTACATCGACCAATGATCCAGGCAAGAACGCTCTAATATCGTTCAAATCTACTGTAAAGCCACCTTTAACTTTGCCGTTAATAACTCCAGTCACAATATCGTTCTTCTCGTAGGCGGCTTCTAGTTCCATCCATGATTCAGCGCGCTTGGCTTTCTCACGGGAAAGACGAGTTTCGCCAAAACCATCTTCCACAGTTTCTAATGCGACTTTCACTTCGTCGCCAATTTCTAGAGCTAAATTGCCCTGTTCGTCAAGGAATTCTATTCGAGGAATTACGCCCTCAGATTTGAGTCCGGCGTGCACTGTGACCCAGTCTGAGTCAATTTCAATCACGATGCCGGTAACAATAGCACCTGGGGTCATATCTATTTCTATTAAGCTTTGTTCAAACAATTCTGCAAAATTTTCACTCATTTTTTATCCATATATTACAATAAGTTAAAGAACATATTTTATATGCTTTTAACTATCCGCAATCCAGCGTTCACGGGGTTATTTAAATTAACTTTCAACTTGCCTATACTGGTGATGCTTGCTGAAAACTGTTTCTTTTAAAATCAAGCTATTCCTAGCTCTTTATTACATTGCGACATTACCTTATTGACAACTTCATCAATACTCATATTAGTGGTGTCTAAGGCCGTGGCATCTTCCGCGGGCTTAAGCGGCGAAATTTCGCGCTGACTATCCCGCTTATCCCGCTCCGTTAGCTCTCGCAAAAGGTCGGGCAGGATAGCATCAATACCCTTACCTATCAACTGCTTATAACGCCTTTGAGCACGCTCTTCGGCGCTTGCCGTAAGGAAGATTTTCACAATAGCATCAGGGAAGACTACTGCTCCCATATCTCTTCCATCTGCTACTAAGCCAGGGGCTTTTCGGAAAGCCAATTGACGCTCAAAGAGAGCTTTTCTAGCAGCTGGAATAGCGCCAACTTTTGATGCCATTTGACTACCCAGATCGGTCCGAATCTCCAGACTCACATCTTCCCCGCTGAGAGCTACTGACTCAGACCCGGAGAGACCAAATTCGATATCCATCTGCAACGCTAAAGCAGTCAATCTGTCGGTATCTTCCAAACTCACACCCTCTTTCAAGGCCGCTATTCCCAGTATTCGATAAAGAACGCCACTATCCAAAAGAAAAAAACCCAACTTTTGAGCAACTTCTGCTGCTATTGTTCCCTTTCCAGAACCCGATGGTCCATCAATAGCTATTACTGGTATTTTATTCATAGACTAGTTGCAGCTTGCGTTGAATGGGTTTATCGGAACTTTTAATCCTAAGGAATCAGTTAGTGAGCATGCATATGTATAACTAGCGAGCTTTTCTAGTGGCTGCTGCCAATTTCAACTTTAATTAACGACTGCCTTTATTCTAAGACCAGCCTGTTGAGCAAGATCTACAAAGCCAGGAAATGATGTTGCAACGTTGGCACAATCATTTATCACTATCGCCTCTGTTGCGCGCAGAGAAGCTACCGCAAATGACATCGCGATACGATGATCACCCTTGCTTTCTATCCTCCCTCCACCAATAGCCCCGCCACAAACTCGAATACCATCGTCAAACACTTCGTTCTCAACACCCAGGATTGTTAGCCCAACAGACATAGCTTCGATTCGGTCACTCTCCTTAACTCTCAATTCTTCAGCACCGCGCAAAAACGTGTTCCCAGCAGCACAGGCTGCAGCCACAAAAATCACTGGGAATTCATCTATGCCGAGAGGTATCTGGCCTATTGGGATAGTAATGCCTTTTAGCTTGCTATATTTGACTCTAATATCTGCAACTGGCTCACCGCCAATTATCCTTTCGTTAACTAAGGATATATTAGCCCCCATTTCGCGCAGAATTAAAATGATTCCGATACGAGTCGGATTAATTCCAATATGCTCAAGCAGTAAATTTGAATGAGGAGTAATTGTAGCAGCCACAATAAAAAACGCTGCGGATGAAATATCGCCAGGTACTTCGATCTCTGTCGCCATCAAATCGTATCCACCAGTTAATGCACAGGCAGACCGATTTTGATCTCTCTCTATAGGATAACCAAATCCTTCGAGCATTCGTTCAGTATGATCCCTGCAAACTTCAGGCTCGATTACCTCGGTAACTCCTTCAGCATTTAACCCAGCAAGTAATAAGCAAGATTTAACTTGAGCGCTCGCTATCGGCATCTTGTAATTAATACCAGTCAATTTAGTGCCTGTTATTTTTAGCGGAGGAGTACCTCGTTCATTTGAATAAATTCTCGCGCCCATTTTGCTTAATGGATCAATTACTCTTTTCATTGGACGTTTAGAAAGAGACGTATCTCCAGTTAGCTCTGAGTCAAAATTCTGAGCCGCCAACAATCCAGCCAATAGACGCATTGCTGTCCCTGAATTTCCCATATAAAGCGATTTGCGTGGAGGCTGTAAGCCATGCATGCCTACACCATATATATGCAACTCTCCATCATCAGGCCCTACAATAGTTACACCCATTTCACGAAAAGCCGCTACAGTATTCAGGGAATCTTCTCCCTCGAGGAATCCTTTTACCCTAGTTACGCCAGACGCCAGTGCTCCGAGTATTATTGACCTATGAGAGATTGATTTATCGCCCGGTACGCGGAACTCGCCTGATACGCCAAGAGTTTCATCTTTTACGCCAGCACCCATCAAAAAATTAGTTTCCATAGTAGTCAAATCATCAATCTTCGATACGTCAAAATATTTACTCATGAATTTATCTCTAGATGCCTTTGCCCTTCCAAACACATTTATTAATTCATTCTGTCTTTTGCTATTTATTGCTTCTTTTAGGCTATTAATAGTAGTTATATAAGAATCTAGAACTTGCTCTATCGCTCTACTATTCGCAATAAAAATATCCGACCACATAGTTTCATCGCTAGAAGCTAACCTACTAAAATCAGCGAACCCTCCCGCAGCATAGCGGAAAATATCCTCACTTTGCTTCTGTCCAGCCAATGCATCAACAATCGCGTAAGCAAGCAAATGAGGCAAATGGCTTGTAGCTGCCAACACTTCATCATGTTTTTCTACCGCCATGCCTAGAACGTTAGCACCAGTGCACCTCCATAAGGCATGAATGGTATTAACCGCCCATGGACTATTCTGTTTAAGAGGAGTAAGAATAACATTCCGACCTTTAAATAATTCGGCAACGGATGCAGCGTAACCGCTCTTTTCAGAACCGGCAATTGGATGACCTGGAACAAATCTTTTAACGAACTCATCATCGAATTTTTTGAGCGGTTCCAACAAGTGGCCCTTTACGCTTGCGACATCGCTAACAATGGCATTAGGCTTTAAATGTTTGGCTAGGGCCGGTAAGATTTTTTCGATGCTGAGCGGAGGTACAGCCAAGATTATAATATCAGACAGAGGCACTAAGGATTCTAGCGTACCAGCTTTGTCTATTTTTTTTTCTTCCAAAGCAAGTTTAATTGCTTCTTCATTGGAATCTACAGCGTAAATTACTAGCTTTTGATCAAAAGCTTTTAGTGCGCGCGCCAAAGAACCACCTATCATTCCCAGCCCGAAAATCAGAATTTTTTTATTAGTCAATTGGTTCATGCATTAAGCGGTTACGCTTTTCTCCTGACCATTTAGGTTAGTTTCGCAAGAGGGTAAGATCCCAGCACTTTTACTTCCACCCCACAAAGATCAAGTCGCTGAAAAAGCTCTTTCACAGGCTCATCTTTTACATGACCTTCAAAATCAATAAAAAACACATACTCCCAAACCTCTACTTTTGAAGGGCGAGTCTCGATTTTTGTAAGACTAATTCCCAAGTTTTCAAATGGCTCTAGGATCCTAAACAGAGCTCCTGGTTTGTTATCTGCATAGATTATCAAGCTGGTTTTATCTTTCGTTGTTGAATTAGTTTCAGCCAGTGAAAGAATCAAGAATCTAGTTCTGTTGTGAAGCTGGTCTTGAATCCCAGCATGAGCAATTTTTAAGTTATAAATACTCGCCGCCATGTCTCCCGCAATAGCGGCAACAGTAAAGTCTTGTTGAGCGAGAGTTGCAGCTTCTGCATTACTGGAGGACTCGATTTGATCCACTCCTGGGAAATTACTCTTAATCCAATTACGACATTGTGCCAATGATTGCTTATGGGAAGCGATAGTTTGAATATTTGCAGTCTCCGCTCCGAAATTGATTAAAAAATTATGATCAACTGGGATAATTTCTTCGCCAATAACTTTTACGTTACTATCTAGCAGGCAATCTTGTGTATTGTTGATTGCTCCTTCAGTAGAGTTCTCCACTGGAACCACACCAAATTCTACATGCTTTTTTTCAACAGCAAAAAATACCTCATCGATAGTTGAAAATTCTTTGAGGCCTACATCTTCCCCAAAGTGTTTTAGAACGGCCAGTTGAGAATAAGTACCTTTAGGGCCTAGATATCCGACTGTAGTCGTACTACTCACAATTTTCGTCCTATGTAATGCGGTCGCAAGTTATTGAGGTTAATCAAGGTGAGTGCATTGGAGACCCGGAGGGTAATTGCTGTTGTAGTGATATCCCGACCAATCTCCTCAGGCGGGCATGTTTCTCTTTTTGACACTACCTTTGTCGACGTTGTTATTAATACTACCCTTAATTTTTATTTTAAATGATGTTTTAAGTTGTCTTACTTAGCTGTCAGTATTTGAATCATCATCGTCATTGGCACCCGCGCCTGAACTACCATCATCAGTCTTAGAGCCGACTACTTCTCGCTCTAAACCATTTATGGAATTTTTACTGTCATCATCATCTTGCTCTTCTAACTTACTAACTAACTCGGGATCGGGCTCATCCACTTGTTCCAAACCAACTAAACTCTCACCTGCCTTCAATCTAATTAATCGCACACCTTGGGTGTTTCGACCCTGCACTGAAACTTCTTCCACGCGAGTGCGCACCATCGTACCTTTATCCGATATCAGCATGATCTCGTCACTATCAGAAACCTGCACGGCCCCAACTACCGCACCATTTCGATCACTAGTTTGCATTCCAATTACTCCCTGGCCTCCACGGCCATAGACAGGGAAGTCTTCTGTCTTAGTGCGCTTACCGAAACCATTTTTGCTAACTGCCAATATTTGTTTTCCCCCATCAGGGATGATTAATGAAATCATAGTATGACCGGAGACCAATTTAATTCCGCGCACTCCACGCGCAGTCCTTCCCATTTGCCTCACCTCTGTTTCCTTAAAACGAATAGTTTTACCGCTACTACTTACTAGAATAATATCTTGCTTACCATCGGTAACCGCTGTACCAATAAGTCGATCGCCTTCATCTAACTCAATGGCTCTTAAGCCAACACTGCGTTGTCTAGCAAAATTAGTAAGTGCGGTTTTCTTAACTGTACCGTTTAAAGTAGCCATAAAAACAAAATGATCATCGGTATACTCTGATATAGGTAGCATCGATGTGATTCTTTCGCCTTCTTCAAGTGGCAGAATGTTTATAATAGGTTTGCCTCGAGATGTCCGGCTTGCAACAGGTATCAAGAACACTTTCAGCCAATACACTTTTCCTACGCTACTAAAACAAAGTAATGTGTCGTGAGTACTAGCAATGAGCAGATGCTCAACGAAATCCTCATCTTTTACCGCTGCTGCGGCCTTGCCCATCCCACCCCTGCGCTGAGCACTATAATCTGAGAGAGGTTGTGTCTTGGCATAACCAGTTTGCGAGATGGTTACCACTCGATCCTCTTCTGTAATTAGGTCCTCTATAGTCAGATCTTGCTGCGAACCAACTATTTCTGTTTTACGCTCATCACCGTATTCTTTTTGAACGCTTTTTAATTCTTCTCGGACGACGTTCAGTAATCTCGACTGATTTTCAAGAATATCTAGATAATCAGCGATCTGCTTTAACAACTCACTGTAATCATTAATCAGCTTTTCATGCTCCAAACCTGTTAGCCGATGCAATCTTAACTCTAAAATAGCTTGAGCTTGATCTGGAGATAAATAATATTCATCACCTTTCAGACCATACTGCTCATCTAACTCAGCCGGCCGACAAGCATCTGCACCAACTTCTCCTAACATTGCCAAAACACTATCTGACTTCCAGGACCGTGCAAGTAGTTTCTGTTTAGCTTCACTGGACGCGGGCGAAGCTTTAATAAGCGCAATCACAGCATCGATATTTGCTAGGGCTACTGCCAATCCTTCAAGAATATGACCTCTTTCTTGCGCTTTGCGGAGCAAGTAGCTGGTGCGGCGGGAAACAACTTCGCGTCGGTGACGGATAAAGGAATCGAGAATTTCCTTTAAATTTAGAACCCGTGGCTGACCATCAACCAGAGCCACCATATTGATTCCGAAAACAGATTGCATTTGTGTTTGGGCGTAAAGGTTATTAAGGACGACATCACCCATTTCACCGCGGCGTAGTTCAATTACTATTCTCAGCCCATCTTTGTCTGACTCGTCACGTAGCTCCGATATTCCTTCAAGCTTTTTTTCTTTAACTAATTCTGCAATTCTCTCGATAAGTTTTGACTTGTTAAGTTGGTAAGGAATTTCGCTAACGATTATTGTCTGCTTACTAGTCTTTTCATCTACAAGCACTTCTGCTTTTGCCCGCACATAGATACGACCACGGCCAGTTCTATATGCCTGCACAATTCCTGCTTTACCATTGATTATCCCCGCCGTAGGAAAGTCTGGGCCTGTAATATGGTCCATCAAATTGTCGATCTCGATCTCTGGATTATCCAATAAAGCAATCGCACCGCTAATAACTTCAACTATATTGTGTGGAGGTATATTGGTTGCCATACCTACCGCTATGCCAGAAGAGCCGTTTATCAGTAAATTGGGAACCTGCGCTGGCAGAACATCAGGTATATCTTCAGTGCCATCGTAGTTTGGTGAAAAATTAACAGTATCCTTGTCTAGGTCCGCCAATAATTCATGTGCAATCTTCGCCATACGGATTTCCGTATAACGCATTGCTGCGGCAGCATCGCCATCAATTGAGCCAAAGTTACCTTGCCCATCTACCAGCGGATAACGCAAAGAAAAGTCCTGCGCTAAACGAACAATAGTGTCATAGACCGCTGTATCGCCATGTGGGTGGTATTTACCTATCACATCACCTACTACACGAGCAGATTTCTTATATGGCTTGTTGTAATCATTAGATAATACATTCATTGCAAAAAGAACGCGCCGATGCACTGGTTTTAGGCCATCACGGACATCAGGCAACGCCCTTCCTACAATTACACTCATTGCATAGGCCAGATAGGACTCACGCATTTCGCTTTCTAATGCTACAGGCAAAACCTGCTTGGCAAATTCAGACATAAACTAGCTTTTTCCTATCAGATTGGAGTTAGAACGCAGGCTTGTATGGATAGCATATTTCAATAAATTCTTACTTAAACCCTGAACAAACAGTTTGCTCGTTATTTGGGTCAAAATCTGGCTCAAAATTGCTTACAGCTTCCCTAGGCCAAAATAAGAAATTGATCTAGAAGATGTTATTTAGAGCACTATATTTCTAGCGGCAGATTTTAACTAATTTTTAAGATTATAGGCTTATTAAAGTAACTATTTTCTTATGTGTATCCGCTTACGAAAAGCACCTAATTTTAACACGGAACTCAATTGAATTGACACCTTAATTACTCTTTCCTCTCAAGTATTTCCCCTTTTTTTTCAATAGCTTCCGTTGATATATAGCAAGCAGGCCAAAGGGCGACATATTTTCAAACTTTAGGTATAATCAACGACTGATAGCTACTCAGAAACAGCTGTTATAAAACACCTATAAATTGACCAGAAAAAGTGACATTCTTCTCCATGGAACCGCCAGAAAAGATTGACCTAATAATCCATGCAAAATGGATAATTCCCGTAGTACCAAAAGGAATTGTTCTTGAGAAGCATTGTCTAGTTATTTCTGATAAGAAAATCATCGCGATTTGTCCTAGCGAAAAGGCAAAACCTAGCTTTTCTGCCTATCAGGAATATGACTTAAAAGATCACGTTTTAATCCCTGGCCTAATAAACGCCCATGGCCATGCATCTATGTCTCTTTTCCGAGGCATTGCGGACGATACTCCACTAGAAGATTGGTTAGAAAATCATATTTGGCCCTTAGAGAACAAGTTCGTCAGCGAAGATTTTGTTGAGCAAGGCGCTACTGTAGCAATAGCCGAAATGATTACATCTGGCACTACTTGTTTTGCTGATATGTACTTTTTCCCGGATGCAGTGGCTCGAGCAGCTACTGAGGCTAAGATCCGAGTACAACTAGCGTGTCCAGTCTTAGATTTTCCTACTGCCTGGGCAAAGGATGCTGAGGAATACATTTACAAGGCTACCAAGCTGCATGACGATTTCCGTAACAATGATTTAATCTACACAGCCTTTGGGCCGCATGCCCCTTATACAATTTCTGACGCACCCTTACATAAAATCTCAGTATTGGCTGAAGAATTAGATCTACCAATTCACATACATATCCATGAAACCAGCCGCGAGATAGCCGATGCTGTCGCTTTAGACGGAATGCGTCCTCTAGATAGATTGCATAAGCTGGGTTTAATCACGCCACGGCTACTCTGCATTCATGCCACGCAGCTGACCAGTGATGAAATCAACTTGCTTGCTCAAAGTGGAGCATCAGTAATTCATTGCCCTGAATCCAATATGAAGCTTGCGAGTGGCTTATGCGAAGTCAGTAAGTTATCTAAGCATGGAGTTAATGTCGCTTTAGGAACAGATGGCTGCGCCAGCAACAACGACCTCAATATGTTTTCAGAAATGCATACGGCAGCATTATTAGGGAAAATTGTAGCTGACGACGCAAGCGCAGTTCCAGCACAACAAGTTTTAGAAATGGCAACTATCAATGGCGCAAAAGCTCTTGGTTTAGGAAACCTCATTGGTAGTCTGGAAGTTGGCAAATATGCCGATATTACTGCCATAGATTTAAACTACGTTAATGCAAAACCATTATACAACCCAATATCTCAACTAGTTTACTCAACGCAGGCTTCTCAAGTATCCCATGTATGGTGTGCTGGCACTGCAGTCTTAGAAAGCGGTAAGCTACAAACTCTAGATAGTGAGAATGTCGCAGCGATAGCCTTGCTCTGGAAAAACAGGATAGAGCTAAAGTGACAATACAAAATCCTAATGTTGACAGGCTCGAAATAAAAAAGTTCGAAACTCTCGCTGCTCGCTGGTGGGATCCGGCCGGTGAATTTAAACCATTACATGATATCAATCCGCTGCGCATGAACTACATTAGCCAACACGTTAATTTAGCTGAAAAGAAAGTGTTAGATATTGGCTGTGGAGGCGGAATTCTTGCAGAAGCTATGGCCCGTCACGGCGCTGAAGTTACAGCTATAGATCTTGCCGAGGCATCCCTTAAAGTAGCTCGACTGCATCTGTTGGAAAGCAACCTAAAAATTGACTATCAAAATATTTCTGCAGAAAATCTCGCTGATTCAAATCTAAACAACTTCGATGTTATCTGTTGTATGGAAATGTTAGAGCATGTACCTACTCCTTCTTCGATCGTAGCTGCCTGTCAACAACTGCTTAAACCTAATGGTTTAGTATTCTTCTCGACAATTAATCGCAATTTAAAAGCCTATACTTTCGCCATCCTCGGGGGCGAATACCTACTAAGCCTAATTCCTAAAGGCACCCATGACTACCAAAAATTTATAAAACCTTCTGAACTTGCTTCGTGGTCTAGAGCCATCAATTTGCAATTGGTTGATCAAACAGGATTGGGTTACAACCCAATAAACAAGAAATATTTCTTAGAGAAATCTGTTGATGTTAATTACATAGCTCTTTACAAAAAACCGGATCACCAATCATGAATCAATCGGAAGTTGTTCAACTAGAAACCTCAATAGAATGCGTACTATTCGATTTGGATGGCACCTTAATTGATACAGCAAAAGATTTTCATATCGCCGTAAATAAGTTACTAGCAAAAAACAATTCTGATCCAATATCCGCACAACTGATCTGCCAAACCGTTTCAGATGGCTCGGGAGCTCTAGTAAAATTAGCTTTCGGTATTGACGAAAATGACCCCCATTACGAAGAATTAAATCAGCAGCTACTGGAGTTATATTTTGTAGAACTTGAAAACACCCAAGCAGCACTTTACCCCGGTATGGACGCGTTACTAACTGCATTAGAGAACCACGGCGTGCACTGGGGAATAGTCACTAACAAGCCAGAGAAATATACACTGCGCCTTCTGGCTAAATTAGGTTTATTGAAGAGATGCAAGTCCTTAGTCTGCCCTGATCATGTTAGCCAGCGCAAGCCTCATCCGGAACCTATTCTACTCGCTTGCCAGCAGCTTGGAGTTGATACCGAAAGAACTGTTTTTCTCGGAGATCACTTGCGCGACATTCAGGCAGCTAAGAATGCAGATGTAATCGCTGTTGCAGCTGCCTATGGATATTTGGCAGAGGATTCTAAAGCTGAAGAATGGTACGCAGATTTTATCCTCGCCAAACCTGATCAAGCTATTACCCTTTTAAACCTTCTAAAATTTGCTTAAGACATGTTTAACTTTTCCTTGCCAGAGAATTCCCTTGAAGGTAAAACCATTCTAATAACAGGTGCTAGCGATGGTATTGGTCTTGCTTGTGGTAAAGCCTTTGCAGATTCCGGGGCAACGGTCATTTTATTGGGCCGCAACCAAGAAAAACTAGAATCTGCTTATGATGAAATAGACTCAATTCACCCCGGTAAAGCAATCATTCACCCAATGGATTTTGTTACCGCTTCAGCCAAAGATTACACGGCTCTCTCTCAATCTCTAGATGAGCAGTTTAGCTGCCTGGACGGACTAGTACACAATGCCGGCCTGCTTGGATCTCGGACTCCCATAGAGTTTTATCCAGAGAAGGAGTGGGTGGATTTAATGCAGGTAAACGTAAATGCCGCCTTCTACCTTAGCAAAGCACTCATACCGAGCCTTTCGCGCTCCCTGGACGCGAGGATGATTTTCACATCATCTTCTGTAGGTCGAATAGGTCGCGCCTACTGGGGGGCATATGCTGTCTCAAAATTTGCTGTGGAAGGTCTCATGCAAACATTAGCTGATGAGCTTAGAAATACCACATCAATCAAAGTGAACAGCCTAAACCCCGGCGGAACCAGAACTTCCATGCGAAGAGATGCCTACCCTGCGGAAGACCCTGCGACTCAGCCCACTGCCGAGTCAATAATGCCTGTCTATATTTATTTAATGGGTAAGGACACCGAAAGTATTACGGGCCGTGCTTTGAATGTTCGAGAATTCGACTCTAAAGACCTTAAAGGCGCATAAAGCCGCTCTGGCAGTGCTCATTAACTAGAAACGACTGAAGAAAGTTGATGTCTTGAGAATTAGAATAGACTTTTATCCTTCACAAGCAAAGAATCTGTAAACAGTTTAGTAGAAAGAGCCCTTAATTATATTCTTGAAGATTCTACGGACTCTTAATAACTAATAAGCAAATATTATAAATAGTGATTTAATTTAATTGGCTACAACAGCTAGCCAGCTCATTTGCTTGCTTTAGGTTTCTCTGCCACTGGCAAAGCTTTTAGTAATTTATCTATGTCATTTTTAGCTAATTCTTGAAAATCCCCTCTGCGAACCGTACTCGGGATAAATATCGGGCCAAACCTAACTCGCTTCAACCTACTGACTTTTAAGCCCTGAGATTCCCATAGTCTTCTAACTTCTCGGTTTTTCCCTTCCATAAGTACTACGTGATACCACTGATTCAGGCCTTCTCCAGCAAAGTACTGGATATCGGTAAACCGGCAAAATGCACCATCTAATATTAGACCCGTATGCATTTGATTAACCATTTCTTGAGTAACATCTCCCATTACTCTAACTGCATATTCTCGTTCAATTCCGGAACTTGGATGCATGAGCTTATTGGCTAGCTCACCATCTGTCGTAAATAGTAGTAACCCACTAGTATTTAAGTCCAAGCGC
>Ga0302135_10001227_pt1 | contig 15419 bp, 10 predicted proteins | sample CBN3_surface_MG_FD_203119 | JGI IMG/M metagenome (GOLD analysis project Ga0302135, IMG submission 203119) | Marine microbial communities from Western Arctic Ocean, Canada - CBN3_32.1 | ecosystem: Environmental > Aquatic > Marine > Oceanic | place: Canada: Western Arctic Ocean | collected...
AACCTGCACCACTCGTGTGATGGGATTCGGAGTGACCAGGTCTGCGTGAGGATCGCCGCCATCGGGGACCTGCCGTCGCGATTCGGCGATTTCCAGGTGGTCGCGTCAACCATCGCATACCTGTGCTCCGACGATGCGAGGATGATCAACGGTGCGCAAATCCCGTCCCACGGGAGGCCATAGGGACGCATGGTCTTTGTGTGGCTGGTCTACGCAAGGAAGGTCCTTCGACAGGCTCAGGTTGAGCGGATATTAAGACGGCGTGCAGAGGCGGTCAGTCAAGCCCTTACCCCGTAACAAAGGAGGAGCGTTAGCCTGGCGGGTCGCTTGGGGGGCGGGGTGAGGCGCTTACTAGCTGGGCCTGGACTAGCTGGGCGTATAGGCCGCCCGCCGCGACTAGCTGGGGGTGTGTTCCCTCTTCGTGTATCTTGCCCTTGTCCAGTACGACTATCCGATCCGCGTCGCGTACCGTCGAGAGCCTGTGAGCGATCACTACGGTGGTTCGTCCCTCCATTAGACGGGTCATCGCCTGGCGTACCTGCTGTTCGTTGACGGCGTCCAGATGCGACGTGGCCTCATCGAGAATCAGTATGGGTGAGTCCTTCAAGAGAGCTCGCGCTATGGAGATGCGCTGTCGCTGGCCACCGGATAGCTGGATACCCCGTTCTCCGACCATGGTTTCGTACCTGTCAGGGAACGACTCGACGAACTCGTGGGCGTTGGCGGTCTCCGCTGCCCGCTCAACCTCGATGTCCGTGGCCTCGGGCCTGGCCATCCTAAGATTCTCCCGGATCGTGGTGTTGAACAGGTAGGTCTCCTGGGCCACCAGTGCGATCTGCCGACGAAGCCCTTCCAGGTCAAAGTCCCGCAGATTGTTTTCACCAATTGATACCGAGCCCTCGTCCGGGTCCCAGAACCGCAGCAGCATCTGGGCCGAGGTGGTCTTGCCTGCCCCCGAGCGCCCAACCAGAGCCACCGTCTCGCCTGCGCCTACAGAGAAAGACACCCCGTCGATCGCCTTGCGGTCCGCTGAATCGTAGGAGAATTCGACGCCGCTGAATTCGATTTTGGGATCACGGACTAACCCGCGCTCGTCCATTCCATCCATCACGCCTTGCCCGTCTTTCACAAGCACAGGCTCGTCGTGGACCTCAAAGATCCGCCTCACGGCTGCGAGGGTGTCCATCAACTGATTGAGCGTCGCCGCAAGCTCAGTTACCGGTCCGAAGGAGGAGAGCGCGAGCAGCGTGGCGAGGGGAAGCTGCGCTCTGTCCATATCGCCATTTGAAATGAGCCAGACGCCAGCGGTCAGGACCGACAGACCTCCAATGGCGGTGATGGACTCGATCAAGGCCGCGTGTAGTGCCTGGGTCTTCAGGAAACGAACCCTCAGCGCGGCGTAGCTCCATCCTCGTCTCTCCGTCTCCGCAGTCCTCTCCGGACCGTCGTCGAATGCGACTACCTCTCGAATCCCCTGGATACCGTCGACGACATAGGCGTTCAGGTCTCCCAACTGGTTCCGCATGTCCCAGCCCAGCCCCTCAGTCTGCCGTTGAGCCACGAACGGGATCGCGGCTGCGATTACCAGAAATGGGGCGAGCACCAGAGCCAGTGGCCAGGAGACGACCGCCAGCACCGTTATAACGGCTGCGGGTATGAGGATCGCGACGAAGGCCGGGGTGATTACGTGGGCAAAAAAATTCTCCACCGACTCGATATCACTGCCCACGAGACTGGTGAGGTCGCCGGACTTGCGACGCACCAGATAGGCGGGAGCCAGGGGTTCCAATTTTTGATAGAGATCGATTCGCATCTCCGCAAGAATCTTGTACGCGAAGTCGTGGGAAGACCAATTCTCCGCCCACCTGAACACCGCCGTAAGGGGAGCCGCGACTCCCAGCAGCACGAAGTAGGGGGCGAGATCGTCTCCACGAAAGACTGCGGCGACGAGTGTCGCACTGGCGGCGCCTAGCCCGATAATCGCGACGTGATAGGCGACGCCCAGGAAGAGCGTCAACGTGAGTTGCCCTCTCCATAGAGCAGCGACGCCCAGGAGCCTCGACCAGGCCTCTGTGGAGCCCAGGGTCGAGCGTGCGGATATGGCGCGTGGAGCGGGCTCGGATTCAGATATAGTCGGGGCGAGGGCCTGGGCATCGTTCGAGATGTCCGGGATGATGTCCTGGCCTGGCTCCGACTGCTGGTTCGCCATTAGCCGCGAGTACACACCACCGGCTGCAGCCAGATCGGTGTGGGTGCCGGTTTCGACTAGCCGGCCCTCTTCCAGCACCATGATCCTGTCCGCGCCTACCACGCTGGACAGGCGGTGGGCGATCACCAGAGTGGTCCTGCCGGCCATAAGACGGTCCAGGGCCTCCTGAATGATCGCCTCGTTCTCAGCATCCACGCTGGATAGGGCTTCGTCGAGGATCAGAATGGGAGATGCCTTGAGTAGAGCTCGCGCTATGGCAATTCGTTGGCGTTCGCCGCCGGACAGCTTCACCCCACGCTCCCCGACAACGGTGTCGTAGCCATCGGGGAGAGACGATATAAAGTCGTGGGCGTTGGCGGAATGTGCAGCCTCCTCCAGATCCTCTGTCGTCGCGTCGCGCCTACCCACACGCAGGTTGTCCGAGACCGTGCCGTTGAATAGATATGTGTCCTGAGTCACGACCGAAATCTGCCTGCGGAGATACTCCAGCGGGAGATCGCGTATTTCTTTCCCACCGATCAGAACGCGGCCCTTCAGTGGGTCATAGAATCGGAGAAGCAGCCATACTATGGTTGACTTGCCGGCGCCGGAGGGGCCCACCAGACCCAGAGTCTCGCCAGGGCTCAGCGTGAAACTCAGCTCCTCTATGGCACTGCGCCGCCCCTGATCGTAGCCGAAGCTTACGCCCTCGAAACGTATCTCTGGAGCGATCGTGTCCGTCTGATCCGGGCTGTCTTTGGGACCGCTGATATCGACGGGCGTGTCCAGAAGTGAAAAGATGCCCTCAGCAGAGGCCATTGCGACCATGCCCTGGTGGTACAACGAGGCAAGCTCGCGTACTGGACGGAATACCTCGCCACCGAGCATTAGCACGATAAGCAGTGTGCTGATATCCAGATCGCCGTTGCTGACCCTGATCCCGCCCCAAACGAGGGCTGCGGTAGCCCCCGCCGATGTGCCGAGAATGGTCGCGCCGGATGAGACGCCGTCGATGGCAACGATGCCCATGGTGCTGCGGTAGAGCGCTCTGGCCTTTTCGGCCAGGAGCATCGCACGGCGGCTGCTCTGTCCGAATGCCTTCAGGGTTGCGAGACCTTGGACGCTGTCCAGGAACTCCGCACCCATTTCGCCGAAGGCTTGGCGTCGTCTCCGGCTATTCTGGTCGGTCCAACCCCGCAGCATCGCGGGGATGAACAGTGTGAACAGGGCGAAGCCCAGGAAGATGAGCCCGATCTGGAGGTCGAGCCACGCCATATAGATGAAGATCAGGACTGGAGCGGTGAGGGCCACGATGAACTGCGGAAGGTATTGCCCGAAGAAGGTTTCCAGGCTCTCCACGGCATCGACCAGAGACATCAGGAGGTCACCGGTTCTGCGACGTTCGATGAAGGCAGGTCCGAGGTCCAGGATATGCGAGTAGAGCTGTCGGCGGATTTCGATTTTGGTACGTGTAGCCGTGCTGTGGCTGACAGAGTCTCGGAGATACTGGAGCTGCCCGCGAACGGCTATGAGGACGCCGAGAACGACGAGAGGAAGCGCCAGGGACGACAGGCCGTCGCCCTGAAAGACGCGGCCTATCAGCCAGCCGGTGAGTGCCAGGCGGGCTACACCGGCAGCCAGGGCCACCATGCCAACGATGGCAGCGAGGGCGATCCTGGGTCGTAGACCTTTTGATAGGGCGAACAGTCGCAGATTGAAGTACATGCGTTACGGAGACACCTGGAAAACCGTTTCGGCCATCTTGCTCACCCTTCGATTTGGTTTAAGAAAAGAATAATAATTGTATGTGAGGGACACCCTCACACTCCCAGCATTGGGGCTATATGCCCGCGCACGTCTAAATTTCCGGCAACACCTAGCCCTGGACATTCCCTACCCAACTCAGCGTGTGCAGCACGTCTAGGCGAGGCATAGGATTCGTGCGGCCTTGACTGCCATGGCCGGCAGCGGGTCTAGCAGGCTCTTGAGCCGGTAGGCTGATGCCACACCCACTATGCCGATTAGAGCGCCGACGACGACATCCGACGGGTAGTGTACGCCAGTGTAGACCCGGAGGAAGGCGTGGACACCAGCGACGGCCAGAAGAGCCATTCCGGCCCTGCGGTGGACCCACCAGATGGCGGAGGCGAGCCCAAAGAAGGCAGCCGCCGAGTTTGCAGGCATCGACGAATCCGTCGGCCTGTAGAAGAGCAGATTGACGTCGAGGTCTATGAAGGGCCGGTCACGGAAGAATAGTCCATTGCTGACGAAAACCAGCCAACTCGCCAGGGCCATCCCCACAAGGGCCATCAGGACGCCAACCTGGCGCCTCATCCGGGTTTTGTCATCCCCACCGGACAGCCACAGGACGACCAGAGAGAAGCCCAGAACCGTGGATGCCAGGTAGTCGCTGACCAACCAGCCGGCCAGATGGTCCAGAGCAGGTATCGACCCGACCCAGCCGTTTATTCGGAGAAATATAGCTTCGTCAAGGTTCGCCATTCACGTGTCCATCGGCGGACGCTGTGACGTAGCGCCCGGTAAAATGTCTCGCTACGCAAGCTACTGAGCCCAGCAGACGGCTGGGGGTCTGTCAGTCGCCCCGAGTTCACTATTGAGGTAATGGTGACGGTCAGTACCCAGGCGGTGAGATTCCCCAGGAAGAATAGGAGTGCGACCTGGTTGGAATTCAATCCGCCGAGATGATCGCTGATATTGCGGGTGCCGGTGGCGAAGAACCACACGACGCTGGCCAGGGGTAGAAGCGATCCGATGAGGCGTGTGGCCAAGGGAGAGGTGAGGAAGAGGAAGCCACGCAGTCCGCCAAAGCTCGCGGCCAACTGCAACACGCCGATCGCCGACACCGTGACCGCAATGTAGTAGTCGATCGCGTTTGTGTTCATGGGGCCGTGTGTGCACCCAACTGATTGGCCGTTTGCCGTGTGGCCGACTGCCTGCTTAGCAGAGAGCTAGCCCTTTCCCGGTGTAACGGCTGTGGTCCAGTGCTCGTATTTTAGATTGCCGCCGCGAATGAGATTGAGGTACAGGTCACGGAGCTTCTGTGTGATGGGACCGATGCCCCCGTTGCCGATTGGTCGATTATCGAGTTCGCCCACCGGGGTGATGTGAGCCGCCGTGCCGGTGAGGAAGACCTCGTCGGCCAGGTATAGCTCAGAGCGCCTGATGCGCCGCTCCACGATTTCGATGCCCAATTCACGTTCGGCCAGGGTCCACGCGCAATCGCGTGTGATGCCGGTGAGGTTGTTTTCAGAAACCAGTGGTGTATGAATTACGCCCTTGCTGACAACAAATAGGTTCTCTCCCGAGCCCTCTGAGACGCTGCCGTCCTGGTTCAGGAAAATGGCTTCGTCGAAGCCGCCAAGCACCGCCTCGGTTTTAGCCAGGATGCTGTTGACGTAGTGCCCGGCGATCTTCACTCGAGACGGGATTACGGTGTCGTCGATGCGCCTCCAGGAAGAGGTGCAGCAGCGGATTGCCCCGTCGGCCTTGATGTATGCGCCGAAGGGCACGATGATCAGGGCGAAGTCGCTGGAGAGCTTGTGGAGCATGAGGTTCGCCACCAGCTCTTCACTCTTGTAGGCGATGGGCCGTATGTAGACGTCCTCACGATACCCGGTGCGTTTGAGGAGCTCGACGGTGATGTCCACCAGCTCGTCCACTGAGTAGGGTATGTCCATGAGCATTATCTTGCAGCCCTGGAGAAGACGCTCGTAATGATCTTTGGCCCGGAAGATGTGCATCTCGCCCTTGGCTTCATTCCAATTGCCGCGGATGCCTTCGAATACCGCAGTCCCATAGTGGAGTGCGTGAGTGGTTATGTTTACGTTTGCGTCCGCGAGCGGGACGTACCCGCCACGAAAGTATGCCAGGGCCTCGGCCATCTGGAGACTCCTTTAGTATGAAAGCTGCCGCAGATTATAATCACACCCGTTTATCAACACAACTTCGTACTGGTGAGGAGACGCCCGTCTGCGCGCCATTTGAGCTAGGGAACGAGTTTCGCGGGCCTCGGGAAAGACTTTACAGGTGGAGGCCGGTTGATCTAAGATTTGGGGAGATAGGTACAGAACAGCGGACACCGAAGGGAAGGTTGAGCCATGCCCAAAGGACACGCCGGCGGTCGAGAGAAGAAAACCCCGAAGAAGAAGCCAGAGAAGTCGATTGGCATAACTGGCGCGATTCATACCCCGACCGAGGTCGAGGTGGTAAAGAAGAAGCGCAAGCCAAGATCTGACGAAAAATGAGGGCTAGCCTGTAAGCCTTCGCCGACCTTGGCCATAGCGGTCAGGGGCCGGCGGACCGCTATCCCACCGTCCCTACTCCGCTATCGCGTCGGCTTCCTCGTCATCCGACGCCTCAACGACTGGTGGCTCGATCTCAGCCGGGGGCTTCGGCTCCTCGTCCGCCACTATTCCATAGCTATCGCTGTTTGCAAGCAACTTGGCGACAACATCCGGCGAGATGTTCCTTGGGTATGAGCTCATCGCCCATCGAGCCTCGAGGCCCTGGCTGACCTCCTCGGCAGTCGTCTTTTTATTTCCACCGGCCAGAAGCATCCTGAAGACAGCCTCCTTGAGCGGGGTATCGGGGAGCAGGTAGTCGGCCGTATCTGCGCAGTGCCCTGCAATCTCTTTGACGTGCTCACTCGGCTTTGAGTCTCCGGTGCTGTCAGCGACAGACCGGTGCTCGTAGCACTTCCTTGCAGCTACGACGGCCACCATCGATCGACCGTGCTCTGCACCATCGAGATCAATGTAGTAACTGGGACCCGTAGCAGCGCTCTCTTCTACCATTTACCTAGTCTCCCTTGTGTCTTCCGACACGATTTCGTGATCCACAGTCTTTCTTACGGCTGGACCGGTCAAAAGACATTCACCGGCCAGTCTATCATCTGAACGGTGACCTGTTCACCTGCCTTCTTGACAGAGGTGTCTTCCGGGCAGATCGCTAGGCCGTTTGCCCTGGTCATCGAGGTCAGCAGATTCGAACTCTGGTGACCGGTCAACTTGGCGTAGTAGACGCCCTCTCTTTTAACAACCTGGACCCTGGCGTAGACCCGGCGACCATCGTAGTTGTCGATATCCTCTTCCAGGATGGCCTGAACCGTCGGTCGCGGTGAATCGCCCTTTCCAAGCATCTTGGCGATTGCCGGACGACCGAACTGCTCGAAGCCGACCAGCGTGCTTACCGGATTACCGGGAAGTCCCAGGTGCGGCACGCGACTGCCATCCGGACCGGCGAGCGTTCCGAAGGCGATTGGTTTGGCCGGTCTCATGCGTACAGACCAAAATGAAATATCGCCCTGGCGAGCCAACACGTCTTTGACAACATCGTAGTCGCCCTTGGAGACGCCAGCGGAGGTGATGAGTATATCAGAATCCAGGCCCTGCTTGAGCATCTCACCGATGGCCTCGACGTTGTCACCAGCTATGCCGAGGAGGTGCGGCACGCCGCCAGCTTGCCTTACGGCGGACGCGATGCTGTAGCTGTTACTGTCGTAAATCCCCCCGGGCCGTGGCTCGCCAGCCGGGTCGACCAGCTCGTCGCCGGTGGCCAGGATGGAGACGACGGGCCTGCGGATCACACTAACCTCACCGTAGCCCAGGGAGGCAAGTACGCCGATTTCCTGGGCTCGAAGCACGTCGCCCTTCTGCAGGACCTGCTGTCCAGCCCTGACGTCCTGGCCGGCAGGACGGACGTTTGCGCCGATGGGCGCAGCCACGTTTACTCCGATTGTGTCCATGGATGCCGACGAGGCTCGACGCTCCACCTCGTCGGTGTCCTCGAAGGGCACGACGGCATCAGCGCCATCGGGTATGGGCGCGCCGGTCATGATGCGAACGGCGGTCCCGGCCTCGACCGCGACTGTGGGGAGGTGGCCGGCGGCGACGGTGCCGGTGACGCGAAGGGTCGTCGGAGCCTCACCGGATGCTCCGGCGACGTTGGACGCTTGCACCGCGTATCCGTCCATAGCCGAGTTGGCGAGAGGCGGAATGTCGAAGCGGCCTACTATATCCTCTGCCAGTACTTGACCCAGGGCATCAAGAATGGGCTTGCGTTCAAGATCGAGGACGCGGAAGAAGGCCAGGATTCGCTCCCGGGCCTCCTCGACGCTCAGCATCGACTCGTGGTCGTGCCGGTGTATGTGTTCGTGCTCTTTCAGGTCCTACTCCCGACTGTCGATACGTAGCTTTCCAGGGGAAAGAAAAAAATTAAAATATGAGGGTATTCTGAGGGACACCCTCAGGCTCCCGGCATAGGGGCGCTGCCCCTCTGCACACCCCGTTCACAATTCGGTCTGGTTAATCAGCATACCCAACCCCAGCCCGACTCAGCGCGCGCAGCGCCGCTAGGTTCGTAGTTCGGCTCCTAGCTGGCGCTGGAGTTGCCTCAGGATATCGCCTTGTGCCTTGTCGACCAATTCGGTGGTTAGCGTGGACCTGTCGGACTGGAATGTGATGCGATAGGCGATGGACCTCTTGCCCTCCGGCACACCCTCACCTGAGTAGACATCGAATGGAGTGCTGGCGATCACAAGCTTGTGACGGCGAATTATCTGTTGGATGCGTGAAGACTGCACATCGGCGTCGACAAGCAGAGCCAGGTCCCTTTCCGATTCGGGGAACTTGCTCACAGCCGCGTACCTGTCTCTTGTCCTCCCAATCGCGGTGACGAGAGACTCCAGGTCGATTTCGAACATCGCCACTGGATGGCCTTCGAGGTCGAATTTTTCCAGGACTTGCGGGTGCACCTCGCCGACGATTCCGATCTCCACGCCCAAGCACATTAGGCTTGCCGTCTTGCCGGGGTGCATTGCGGGATCGGTGGACGGCTCGTAGGTCTCACTTGCGCCAATCTGCGCAAAGATCGACTGCAACACACCCTTGGCGTCGAAGAAGTCCATCTTGTCATCAGATGCCAGCCATGAAGTCGAGTTGCGAGGTCCGGACACCACTCCAACGATGTGCTCTTTTTCGTCCGGCAGGTCTCTCCCTCGCGCCTCTTCTTTCGGCAGGAACACGCTTCCGATTTCGAAGAGTCTCAGCCCGGCGGTCTGGGAGACTCGTCGGTTGTCTCCGAGCGCACGTAGAACTGCGCCTCGCAGTGAGGTCCTGAGGAGGCGCTCCTCGCTGTTCATCGGATTCGCTATCTCGAGCGGCGGTTCCTCAGACAGCCCTCCGACCAGTTCAAGGGTCTCTCGATCGGTGAGTGGATACGTGATCACTTCGGTCATGCCGGAGGCGGCTAGAGCATCCCTCATTCGCTCTCTCAACACCCGTTGGGGTTGAGCATCGTGGTGGGGTATCGGCGTCGCCAACATCGTCGTTGGGATGGAGTCGTAGCCGATTATCCTGGCGACTTCCTCGATCAGGTCGTCCTCGATCGTAACGTCGGAGCGCCAATAGGGGATTTTCACAAGCGCTTCATCTGGCTTGGAGTTATTGTATTGGATGTGATCAAAGCCCAGGGAGCCGAGCGTCCGGACTGCGTCGTCCATGGAGAGTTCGACGCCGAGGACCTGCCTCATTCGGTTACCGGAAAGCCTCAGGGTCTGCTCAGGTTCGGGTTCCGGGTAGACGTCCACTATGCCGGTCGCGGCAGTTCCTCCAGCGACTTCCAGGATGAGCCCGATCGCACGGCGCAGTGCCTTTGGCGCCAGAGCCGGCCGGACGCCTCGCTCGAATCGGTACGAGGCGTCGGTGCCATCGCCAATGACCTTGCGAGTGCGGTATGTGTTGATGCGGTCGAAGCTGGCGGACTCCAGAAGGATATTTTTGGTGCCATCGGTGACGCTCGTGTGGACGCCGCCTATTATGCCAGCCAGTGCAATGACGTCGGTGGAATCCGCGATGACAAGCATCGGCGAGCGCAGCTTGTGGGTCTGGTCGTCCAGCGCCACAAGCGCCTCGCCGTCCCGCGCCTGCCTCACGACCACTTTGCTGTCCTTCAGGGTGTCGAAGTCGAAGGCGTGCAGCGGCTGCCCGTACTCGAGCATTACGTAGTTGGTCACATCGACGATGTTGTTGATTGGTCGCAGCCCCGCCGAGCTCAGCGCCTTCTGGAGCCATTCGGGAGACGGGCCGACGGTGATGCCCGTGACCAAACCGGCGGTGTATCGCTGGCAAAGCTCGGGGTCGGCAAGCTCGACGGTGACGCGCTCAGCTATGGGCGGACCGTCCTCTCGGAATGATAGGTCGGGCTCCGTGGCGGTCTCCCCGGTGATTGCTGCGACTTCGCGTGCGATGCCCAGCATGGAGAGACAGTCGGGCCGGTTCGGTGTCACGTCGGCGTCCAGGACCGCATCGCCCAGGTAGTCGACCAGGGGCGTTCCAACGACGGCGTCGTCATCGAGCACGAGGATGCCATCGTGGTCTTCGCCGAGGCCAAGCTCCATCCTAGAGCAGACCATACCTGATGAGAGCACTCCGCGAATCTTGGACGACTTTAGCGGCTCCACCTTGCCGGAGCGGTTGCTCAGGAGTATCGCGCCCTCTCTGGCGAAGGCGATTTTCTGTCCGACCGCCAGATTAGGCCCACCGCATACGACTGTCGCAGTCTCGCCGTTCCCAAGATCTAGGGTGGGCAGCTTCAAGCGGTCGGCGTTGGGGTGCTGCTCTACAGAGAGGACATGGCCCACCAGCACCTTGTCCTTGCCCCATTCCGCGCCGGTCTCCTCGACGCCTTCAATCTCGGTGCCGGCCATGGTGAGCCGCTCCGCCAGCTTCTGCGGAGAGACGGTAATATGGATGTATTTCTGAAGCCATGAGAGCGGTATTAGCATGTCGCAGTCACCTTGTGGGCCGTCTCCTCTGGCGACTCTTTTCGCCAGGGGATAAAGAATGTGGACTCGGTTATCTGGGGACGCGAGGACTGTGCACCTCTGAATGCCCTCAAATTCAAAACTGGCTTAGGAAGCGCAGGTCGTTGGCGTAGAAATTGCGAACGTCGTCGATGCCGTATTTGAGCATGGCGATGCGCTCGACGCCCATGCCGAATGCGAATCCGGTGTACTTCTGGGGGTCGTAGCCCGCCCCTGACAGCACGTTCGGGTGGACCATGCCTGCGCCGAGAATTTCGATCCATCCTGTGTGGCCGCAGATACTGCACCCGTCGCCGCCGCACTTGAAACAGTCGATGGACATGTCGACCCCCGGCTCGACGAAGGGGAAGAAGTCGCATCGGAATCGGACCTTGCGCTCCTCTCCGAAGACGCGCCGTGCGAACTCGAACAGCGTGCCCTTGAGGTTGGCTAGGGTGATACCCTCGTCGACCGCAAGTCCCTCGACCTGCTGGAAGTGCCATTCGTGGGTCGCGTCAGTGGCCTCGTACCGGTAGACCTTTCCGGGGACAATGACCCGCACCGGCGGCTCAGTCGTCTCCATGATTCGGGCCTGCATGGGTGAGGTGTGGGTGCGCAGCAGCATCGACCGCTCACCCTCTTCATTTTCATTGTCGACCCACATGGTGTCCCACATGTCCCGTGCGGGATGCTCCTTGGGGATGTTTAGCATGTCGAAGTTGTAACGATCCCACTCGACCTCGGGTCCCTCTCGGACCTCGAAGCCCATTGCAACGAAGGCATCCTCAATCTCCCGTCGCGTCTGGGTGATGGGGTGCAGTCTGCCCTGGGGCGCTGGCATTCCCGGTAGCGTGACATCGATCGACTCGGTGTCCAGACGGCCGGCGAGGAGTGCGTCCTTAAGTGCTTTGGTACGGAGGTCGAGTCCCTCCGCCAGGACGCCTTTGGCCTTGTTGGCGGCTGCGCCCACGACGCGCCTTTCGTCCTGGTCTAGCGCGCCTAGCCCGCGAAGCAGTTGAGTGATCTTCCCGCTGCGTCCCAGGTAGGCTACCCGCCATTGTTCAAGAGCGGCGTCATCAGAGGCAGATTCCAACTCCTGGAATGCCTGGATCTTAACCTGCTCCACAGTATCGACGCTGAGCGCTTCGCTCATCGAATGCCTCTAGAAGTGATTCGGGGAACTAGATTTGACGTATCCCTGGTCCAGATTTTGACCTGGAAACTTGGATATAGGGGGATTCATGTCTCAGGGACACTTTCACACGCCACGTCGACACAAATGGCGCATCAACGCAGGATCATTATAGGTATGGCATCAAAGGGGGGTCAAGAAGAGTGGAGGGAGGCGGTGGATGCCGAGGGCGCCGGGATCGTCCAGGCGACGCCGGGGCAGGTCTTGTATAGCGACGTCGGTGTCGTGATCGAGGTGCTGGCTCCACCAGAGCGGCTTCCTGCCGACGCATCGTCGGACCCCAACAGGGCGTCGGTGGTGTTCAGGATCACCTACGGCCAAATCAGTTTTTTTTGCTGACTGGCGACATGTTCACCGAGGCCGAGGCGGAGCTACTGGCTATGGATGCGCCGATGCAGAGCAATGTACTGAAGGTGGCCCATCACGGGAGCCGCACGTCGACATCTCAGAGATTCCTTGAGCGGGTCGGCCCGGCGATGGCTTTTCAGTCTCGGTCGGGGAGGACAATCGGCACGGCCACCCCCACGAAGAGATATTCCGTAGGTTGCTCGATCAGGTGGGGGAGCAGAACCTGTTCCTGACCAATAAAAGAGGCAACATTGAGTTCGTTACCGATGGCTCCCGGCTGGAAGTCACCACGGACCGGTGACGGGCGCTGCGCGCGCTGGGTTGATGGAGTGCATGTTTGGACAACAAACCAGTCCTTACAGCGCAACAAGCAGGTGAGATAGCCATGATGGCATAGGGGCGGCGCTGCCCTATGCTATACTCGCGGACGCAATCGGGATACAGGGGGACGACATTGATTAGAGTTGATGGACGCAAGGTGGACGAGCTGAGGGAGACGCGAATTATCCCGGGGGCCCAGGCCTATGCGGAGGGCTCGGTGATAGTGGAAACGGGCCAGACCAAGGTGCTGTGCGCCGCTACCATCGAGGACGGCGTGCCAAGGTTCCTCAAGGGCACCGGGCAGGGGTGGATCACCGCCGAATACTCAATGCTACCCAGGGCTACCCTGACCAGGACTTCCAGGGAGCGGGGCTCGTCGGGGCTGAAGGGCCGCACCCAGGAGATACAACGCCTCATCGGGCGATCGTTGCGTGCCTCAACAAACCTCGAAGCATTGGGCGAGCGCACGCTGACGGTGGACTGCGACGTGTTGCAGGCCGACGGCGGCACTCGCACAGCGTCGATCACCGGAGCATATGTGGCCGTCTACCAGGCGATGCGCGGCCTGGTGAAGGCGCGGAAACTGAAAGCCATGCCTCTCAAGTGCGCCGTCGCGGCAACGAGTGTGGGTGTCTTCGGTGATGAGGTTCTCCTTGACCTGAACTACGAGGAGGACTATCGGGCACAAGTGGACTTTAACCTGGTTATGACCGATCAGGGCGAGTTCGTGGAGGTCCAGGGGACCGCCGAGGACGGGGCCTTTTCCAGAGCAAGCCTGAACAAGGTGGTCGACGCCGGCGAGGCGGGCATTGCGAAGCTGTTCGCAATCCAGAACGAGGTGATCGAGAACCTCTAGTCGGGCAGATATGTTGGTCCTGACCAAGGGGCCTGCTGCACTAACGTAGTGTGGCTCACACGGCACCAGATCAGGCTCTATAGATGCAATTCAGCTGTTTTTCCCTTGCCGGAAACGAAATGCCTAGCTGGAACTAGACTAGTCTGCTGCTTGCGTTCATATTGTGGCCTGACTTAGGTATAGTCATGGTATATGTTATCCACTCCGCCAAGACTAGGACAAGCGACGTGGGTCCTCGTTCTCACGTTACTGGCTGAGAGCGCCTGGATACACGCCGCGGTGGGGCTGATGCCGTCCAAGGTCTTAGCTAGGCCAACAGACACCCCGGTCTACGGGTAGGTCTCGGGCTCATCATCAAGGGACTGCGGACGCCTTTCGACCCGCCAGATGTCGTTGGCAGTCTGCTCGATGATCCCGGCAAGAGCGGAGGCGCGCTTTTCGCCCCACATCTCGGCTGCCTTGAGTCTCAGCAACTCGGCGATCCCTTTTACGTGCTGCGATGCTCCCATGTCTCACCTCTCCAGGTAAATGTTCGACGAGGTTATGCCAGGCCTGGCGGGGGTGTCAAGGACGTATCCGTACGACACTTTCGCCATAATTTTTCAGGTACGCCTCGCCAGAAACAGTGCGCTGGCTGCCCTGAGTCGACGGTTGGGACTCCACACTCGAAAGTCCAAGGGGAGCCGGGGCGATCAATAGGGGCCATTTATGCCGCCAAGAAACCCTGTCTGCAAATTGACACTCGTTTCGGCTGGCGAGTATAATCGTATGTCTGTAAGGAAACATTATGCCAAAACGAACATTCCAACCAAAAAAACGACACCGGGCCCGGGTTCACGGATTCAGGTCACGGATGTTTAATCGCGGCGGACGTAAAGTCCTGAAGCGGCGCATGTTCAAAGGGCGGTCGCGGCTGACCGTCTAACCTCTGTATGCACCTCGAACCCTCCAGGCCAGAGCCATGCGGCGAGCCATTCAATGGGTAAGGAGCACCGTCTTACCAACACCAAGGACTTCGCGACCGTAAGGTCGCGGGGGCGGAGTTGGTCTGATGGGCTATTGGTGCTTGGCGCGCGCCGTAATTCCCTCGACGTCAGCCGGGTCGGCTTTTCGATAGGGAAACGGAACGGGAACGCCGTCATTCGAAACAGGTTAAAGCGAAGATTGAGGGAAGCCGTACGTAGGATCCCACTTCGCGAGGGCTTTGACATAGTACTTGTAGCCCGCCGTGGCGCAGCGTCAGCGGATTTCGATGGGCTGTGCCGGTCGGTGGAAAAGCTGTCCGAGCGGGCTCGGATCACGAACATTACGCAAGAGCGTTCGTCCCACGAGCCTACGAGATGATACGAAGACTGGCCCTGGGGGCCATTCGGATTTACCAGATGAGTGTGTCGCCATATCTGCGAGGTTATTGTCGGCACACACCAACATGTTCAAACTATACTTACGAGGCGATTACCAGGCACGGCGTGACCAGAGGGACCTGGCTCGGCATACGAAGGCTGAGCCGATGCCGTCCGCTGGGAACACGGGGACACGATTCCGTCCCTTAGCCACCACTGTTCATGCACTCACCATCTCTTCCCCAAGCTGCAGACGGCCACGATTCTCTCTATGAGGCAACTGAGAGGCGAACGATAGGTTCTTCAACTCGAAACAGGCTTCCCCCGGCAATGGCACTGCTGGTGCTGTC
>Ga0302135_10001233_pt1 | contig 15379 bp, 12 predicted proteins | sample CBN3_surface_MG_FD_203119 | JGI IMG/M metagenome (GOLD analysis project Ga0302135, IMG submission 203119) | Marine microbial communities from Western Arctic Ocean, Canada - CBN3_32.1 | ecosystem: Environmental > Aquatic > Marine > Oceanic | place: Canada: Western Arctic Ocean | collected...
AGGTCGAATTAACAGCCCGCCAACGCTGGGCGTCTAAATCAAGCTCGACAAATATGTAGCGTGGAAAAAGTGGCGCCGTGATTTCTGTAACGCGTCGTCCGTGGCGACGCTTCTTTCTGTACTTTGGAAGATAGGTTACAAAATTCTGACGCGCTAACTGCCCTTCAGCCATCGCCTCATTGCCGGCATGTGTGTAAACAACGTACCAGCGCTTCATTTGGCATCCCTCTCGTTATTCTTCTTTCGGATAATTTGCAGGAGCGAGGGCGTGAGGATACGGGTATCCTCAAGCTTTCCTGCTAAGGCGTCATATGTCGCTTGAGGTTTGGCAAGGTCGGTCACGATCACCGCGTCAATCCCGTGAAACGACTCAAGGCTGCGGCCTACTTTTAGGTCAGCAAAACTTCGCTTACGGGAGGTGGCGTCAATGATGCCAACCAACGTCATATCGGTATCGCGCGCAGTCAGTGTGGCAATTTCAGCTAACTCGCTCACACCTGCTAACGCAACGCGTTGCCAGCCTTGAGCTCTGCAGCGGGTTAAGGCCTTGGCGCATTGCGTCCGTGCATTGCGGAAGAATCTAAAAGAACCGGCAAGATACTGGGTGGTGAGTTTAGACTTTTCACCAAAACCCTTAGGCGTAAGATAATAGCTATAACGGTTGGGTGGGGCCTGTTTGACCTTAATTAAACCCTTGCGGACGCAACGTTTAAGATAGGCGTTGGCAAGACCAAGGGCGATACCCATATCCTTGGCCATGGAGCGTTGGGTAACAGCATCGTTTTCCTCCACAGCATTGAGCAAATGGAGCGTAATTGCTGTTTCGCTGTCTGGTTGTTGGGAGGCTATTTTTCCGTTCGTCATGGATATGTAGCTGGGGCTGTTTGCAATACTCTCTGGCCGGCATCCTGTGCCGCATGCAACGATGTTCACGTCGCGAACATAGTCTGTTCAGCATATGAACGTCAAGTAAAGCCTACTGTTCTTCTCTTTGGCGCGCGCCTCTGTATTGGACGGATAGGCGCCGGCGTCGATTGACAAACCTTTGGTGTGCGCGCTAGAGGGACGCTGAACGTTTGAAACTGAGTTCAGGTAAATATTGGCCGTGACAGACCGAGAACAGATTGCGGTCATCGGGCTGGGCTATGTAGGCCTGCCTCTTATGGTTGCGTTAGCCCGCTCTCACGACGTGATCGGCTTCGACATTGATAGACAGCGTATCGCCGAACTTAGAGGCGGCGTCGATCGGACAGGGGAAGTGGATGAGCGCGAGTTGGCAACAATCTTGTCGGCCTTTACTACTGATCCTGCTTCACTTGTCGGCAGGGACATTTACATTGTAACCGTTCCGACGCCTGTGGATTCATCGATGGAGCCCGATCTTTCCGCGATTCGGAGTGCAAGCAAAATGCTTGGTCATACGTTGCGTCAGGGTTCAATTGTCGTTTACGAAAGCACGGTTTATCCCGGTGTAACTGAGGACGTCTGTGGGCCGATTCTGGAACAGGTTTCAAGTCTCGAATGTGGCCGGGAATTTTTTTTAGGTTACTCGCCGGAGCGAATCAATCCAGGCGATCGCGTTCATTCGATTGAACACATCACCAAAGTAGTCGCCGGACAAACGGAAGCGGTCGCACAACGCCTCGCCGCACTCTACGGGAGTACAAACGGCGGCAATGTGTTTGTGGCCGCGAATATCCGTACGGCTGAAGCGGCGAAAGTGATTGAAAACGCGCAACGCGACATCAATATAGCTTTCGTCAACGAGGTCGCAAAAATATTCGGGCATTTGGGTCTATCGACGCAAGATGTCTTGGCTGCGTCGCGGACGAAATGGAATTTTCTCGACTTCTCGCCGGGTCTGGTTGGCGGTCACTGCATAGGCGTTGACCCCTATTGGCTGGCCTACGCTGCGAAACTATCTGGACTAGAGCCTGACGTAGTGCTCGCCGGGCGGCGCATAAATGATTCTATGGCCGGGTACGTCGCCGAACAAATCGACGCCAGGCTTGATGGTCCGTCGTCAGTTTTGGTGTTGGGGCTTACGTTCAAAGAGAATGTGCCTGATCTTCGCAACTCCAAGGTTGTTGTACTTGTCGAGCGATTATCAGCGCTCGGCCACAACGTTTCGTTATACGACCCAATTGCCGATGCAAGCGAAGCGTTGAAACAATTTGGATTCGAAATGCTTGCGGAACCAGGTGGCGGATACGACTGTGTTGTCGGTGCAGTTGCGCATCAACCGTTTGCAGATTTGGATATCGCAAAACTGGTACGGAAGAATGGCCTTATTGCAGATATCAAAGGCCTCTGGGAAGGGAGCACAATACCCGACGGATTGCGTCGCTGGACGCTCTGAAGCAATGGTTACTTTCGATCTCGAGAACTACTTTGATCGTGTCGCTGAAGTTCCCAATTCACTGTTGTAGTTTCATTTTCTGTTTCGCCATCGACAACAACTTGTTGTGAACGCCGCGGCCTATTTGGCGCTTCCAAATAAATGCTCTCCTCGAGACGCATGTGACCAATTTCTGCGCGTAGGCGCCATCCCGAGCCGCCTGGCAAACGCAAGAGTGTTTGATGGCTATCTTTGGAGAGCGAAGCTTGAACGCGCGGATGGAGGTGAAAGCGGATGGTAAACGGATGTCCAGCTGGACCGGTAAATATGTCCTCGCCACGAAGGTCCTCTCCGTCTGCTGTGAGATAAAGCTGGCGCTTGTGAATGATTGATAGCGGTGCAAGATAGCCATCATGGCTCATGGACAGGAGGCTGTTTCCGTCTTCATCCTCGCGGTTGCATAAGATAATCGAAGGTCGTCGGCCAATTGCACCATCGTCACGGATCTCGCTAGAGTTTCGATTGTCCAATTGCGCGGTTGAGTGTGCTGCGGTTGTTCGGCATGCCTTTTGCCATTGGCTATCTCCTTCTGTCGCAGCTCCGCAATTGACGATAAGTCTGTCGCGGCCGACGCTGGCCTCGAAACTAAGCGTTCCTGCACAGGCTGTTTGGTCGAGGCCCGGCGCGGCGCTTCCTGTATCGACCAAAACCAGCATACGTCCGGCGCTAAGCCGTTCAAATCCAGTATGTGGCGCGCTCCGCGGTGCTCGTCCGCGTGCGTCAGCCTGGCTAAGTGCTAAATCAATCAGCCTGACGTTCCCTTCGTTCGAGCCGTTAAAATGCGCCAACGCGCGGTCGCCGTGACGGAAAAATCGCAGCATCGGCGCGAGTCGATCAATAGCGTGCTGCAGGAATTCCGGTAACTCGCGCCGACCCACGTTCAGCGTCGCGCGGATGTCGATCAGGTCGCAGAGTACACGTAGCTGCAAAGCCGGGCTGCGCTCCACATGCCCGCCATCAGGAAATATCTGGCGTGTTAGCTCACGCTTTAGAAGTGCAATTGCGTTGTCCTCGACAACATTTGGGCAAGGTAGAGATACCGCCCCGCATATGAGTCCCTTTAGTGCGGTGATACGTGCTGCGCCGTCGACCTCTGCAGGTAAGATGCGGATCAGATGGCGGATCTGTCGGCCGATGCTTGTCATTAAACTGCGTCGAAATGAATCATCCGCGCTTGCGAAAAACACGTCATAGTGTGTCAACCACGCCACAATGCGTAGGGCGATCGTGTCAGCCCTCCACGCTGGCCATGACCACTGTCGGTGATGCTCAATCCACCCGAGAGTTAGCAATCGCGCTACTTGGCGGGCCTCATTGCCGCCAAGTGCCCGAAGATCGCGAAGCCATGCAAACTCATTCAGCGCGCGTCGCCAGTGTGACGGATGAGTGTCATCGTCCGCCGCCACCCAGGGGGGTGAGGCACTGGTCACAGAATGGCCGGCAAATTCGTAGCGCCCAGCACGGATCGCGTCGCCTCGCAATGGATCACCCGGCCATGGGTCAGGAGGAACGACAGATGGTGCGTCTCGAATGCTGCCGGCTAGAGTCAACGCATAAAGTGGTGTCGGAAAAGTCGTTCTGAGGATTCGGTATCGAAGAGCGGGCCAGGTGAGTGTAGGGGCGGAATACCTTCGGTTCATCGCGCGGTCGATCAAGCTTCCCCGCGTAGCCGGCGGATATTTTTGGCGTAGGACTGGGGGCCCCCTGCAAATACGGCGGTTCCCGCTGCAAGAACATCCGCGCCGGCCGCAACTGCCTTGCTTGCAGTATCGAGATTAATGCCGCCATCCACTTCAAGGTCGATGGCCCGGTCCGTTGCGTCGATTCGGCTTCGCAATTCTCGGACTTTGTCGAGCTGCGACTCGATGAAGCTCTGGCCCCCGAATCCGGGGTTGACTGTCATTATGAGTACTAGATCGACAAACTCGAGCAGATGGTCGATTGCCGCCAATGGTGTTGCTGGGTTGAGCGCGACGCCGGCCTTCTTTCCGAGCTTTTTTATATGCTGAAGCGACGCATGAATGTGTGGTCCAGATTCTGGATGAAGGGTGATTATGTCCGCGCCGGCCTCAGCGAATTGATCCAAGTACGGATCGGCTGGCGCGATCATCAAATGGACGTCAAAAACCTTCGCGCTATGAGGCCGCAACGCCTTGACCATCGCAGGACCGATGGAGATGTTTGGCACATAATGCCCGTCCATAATGTCGATGTGGATATAGTCCGCGCCGGCGTCGCCGATGGCACGCACCTCTTCGCCTAGTCTGGCAAAGTCCGCAGCGAGAATCGATGGGGCAATTCGGACTGGTTGCTGCATGAATAACTACCTAGTGCGTCGCGTGATGACGTGCAAGCGACAATCTTTACGCGTATTGAGCTGCATCGTTCAATCGAGCTCGAATGTGTCGCTGTAGTCTACTTTGAGCGCGGGATTCTGATTTTCTTTTTGCAAATAGCAATTGCCGATGGCCAACACATCAAGATCTGTACCCATGAAGCAACGGAATGCGTCCTCCGGTGTGCAGACGATCGGTTCACCGCGGATGTTGAAGCTCGTGTTGACCAAAACAGGACAACCAGTGCGTGCCTTGAATGCTGAAACGAGCGCGTGAAACTGCGGGTTGGTTTGCTCATGCACGGTTTGTATGCGTGCCGAATAGTCAATATGTGTAACCGCTGGAATGGACGAGCGCGGGACGTTCAGTTTATCGATACCGAAAAGATTAAGTTCGCTTTCGGTCATGCTTCGCTGTTTCTCCACGCTCACTGGCGCAACGAGAAGCATATACGGACTGTCGCAGTCCAGGTCGAACCATTGGCTCAGGTCCTCGCGTAAAACGGCGGGTGCGAAGGGCCGAAAGCTTTCACGATACTTTACCTTGATATTGAGCGTCTTCTGCATCGACGGTGAACGAGGGTCGCCAAGGATTGAACGCGCGCCAAGTGACCGTGGTCCAAATTCCATGCGGCCTTGGAACCATCCCACAGCTTTGCCATCGGCCAGAGCGTTGGCGACCCGATCAATAAGCGCGTCGTCGTCCAATGTTTCGAACTGCGCTTCGGCCGCATGGAGCTTGGTAGAGATCTCGTCGTTGCTGTGTTCTGGACCCAAATAGCTACCTTGCATCGCGTCTGGATTACTTTGAACGTGCCGCGGCTGACCTTGATAAAGATGGTGGGCGGCCAGGGCGGCGCCAAGCGCACCACCGGCGTCACCGGCTGCTGGCTGAATCCAAATCTGATCGAAGAATTTGCCAGCCTGAATCTTCCCGTTTGCAACACAATTGAGCGCGACTCCTCCGGCAAGGCACAGGTTGCGGGCGCCTGAGTCTTTTGCGATCGACCGAGCAAGTCGTGAGACGATCTCTTCAGTTACCGCTTGGATCGAGGCCGCCAAGTCCATATGGCGTTGCTCCAATAAGGCCGCGGGGTCTCGCGGTGGACCGTCGAACAGCACATCAAAACGGGCATTTGTCATGCGCAGCCCAGTACAGTAGTCGAAATAATCGAGGTTCAGGCGAAATGAACCGTCTTCTTTTAGATCGATAAGATTATCGAGGATTTTGGATTTATATTTGGGCTCACCATAGGGGGCGAGGCCCATCACCTTGTACTCGCCCGAATTCACTTTAAACCCCGTGTAGTAGGTAAACGCCGAGTAGAGGAGGCCGAGCGAATGGGGAAAATGGATTTCCTCGATCATATCGAGTCTGTTGTTGTGGCCATGGCCGACCGAGGTTGTTGCCCACTCGCCGACACCATCCATTGTGAGGACGGCTGCCTCCTTGAAAGGGGATGGAAAGAACGCCGATGCAGCATGCGCCTGATGGTGTTCGGTAAATAGCAATCGTTGTTCCCAGTCGAACTCGGGGCATTGCTGTTTGAGGCGTCGCTTGAGAAGTTCCTTCTGGAACAATTTCTCCTTAAGCCAAATGGGAACTGCTAGCGAAAAGCTTTTAAATCCTCGCGGTGCAAAGGCGAGATATGTCTCTAAGAGTCGTTCGAACTTGAGAAAAGGCTTGTCATAGAAGGCGACGAAGTCGATGTCGGCCAACGACAATTTACCTTCCGACAAACAATACGCGCTGGCATTTTCCGGATAGGACGAATCGTGCTTCTTGCGGGTGAAGCGCTCTTCTTGCGCCGCAGCGACAATTCGACCATCGACGATGAGCGCTGCCGCGCTATCGTGGTAAAAGGCTGATATACCGAGAATGCGCATATAGCGATTGGTTGTCCGCGCTTTCGCTGGACGCCCTAGCTCAAAAAATTGTGTAAATGAAGGGTGCCACTGCGGAACCCTGAGTGAGCACAATAAGACCGCCGAATATGCCCATCATTATGAAAATGGGTAGCAGCCAATATTTTTTGCGATGACGCATAAAAGCCCATAGTTCGGCGAGAAATGACATACTCGTTCGTTTCCAATCTGTGCGGCCAAAGTGGGTATTTCCAGCTTGCGCTCAATTTGCCGCCTTCGCATTGCGCCGTAAAGTGCTTATCGCGATCATCATCGTCGTTATGCCGTGTGTCGCGTTAGGCGGGCAACAAAAAATCCGTCCAAACCCCCACGACTTGGCCACAGTGCCGGCGTGGTCTGCAAAAACCCATCTGATGTGATCGCTTCGTTCAGCATTGGCAGTTCATTCTTCAATATTGGTGTCGGGATCAGAGGAGCGCCGTCGTTCAGAAGGGATGAGATTCGCGCGAGGCCTTCCTCCGAATTTAGTGAACAAACGGCGTAAACCAATGTTCCGCCGGGGGAAAGCATTTCGACTGCTGACCTCAACAATTCATCCTGAAGTAGCACCATACGGGCGACGTCGGCCTCGACTTTTGATCGTGCAACATCAGGGTGTCGGCGTATTGTGCCTGTTGCGGTACACGGGGCGTCGAGCAAAACAGCATCGCATGTTGCGTCCGGTCGCCACGTCTTTGCGTCAGCGACGACCGTTGTTGCCCGCAAATGGAGCCGATTGAGATTGGATTGGAGTCGGGTCAAACGTTGTGCTGATTTATCAACGGCGAAAACTTCTGCACCTTTGGCAGCAAGCTGCGCGGTCTTTCCTCCGGGGGCGGCACACAGATCGATCACAACCTTGCCTTGAACGTTGCCGAGCAGACGGGCTGGAAGTGCTGCGGCTGCGTCTTGTACCCACCATTCTCCTTCGCTGAATCCGGGAAGCGAAATGATGTCCCCGCCTGCGGTACGGCGAATGCTTCCTGTTGGCAGTTCCCTCGCTTCTAGCCGTTTGGCCCAAAGTTCCGGAGACGCCTTGACCGAAATGTCGAGTGGTGCTTCGTCTAAGTGTGTTATGGCAATTGCGCGCGCACTCTCCTCACCGAACGCGTCACACCAGCGTTTCCATAACCAATCGGGGGTGTTGAGGCGTGCCGCATCTTGGCTATTTACTTCCGTCAATCCCGTTTCGGAGATACGTCGCAAGACGGCATTAACGAGCTTCTTGAAGCGCCGCACCTGTCTGTTCTCCGCCAAGACGACCGAACTGTCGACGGCAGCGTGGGGCGGGGTCTTGAGGAAAACGAGTTGGGCCGCGCCGAGCCGCAAAATATTGCGGGCGATACGGCCGGCTTTGGCACCACCCAGTTGGGGGTCGTCGAGTCTGCGGTCAATCAAGTCGTCTAGCTGTCCCAGTCGGCGCAAGACGGTCAGAACGAGGAGATGCGCAAATCCGCGATCCCGCGCACTCATTAGTGCCAGTCGCGGATCAACCTCAAGCAAATCTGAAAGTGCACTGCCGCGTTCCAGAACCTGACTGAGCAAATCGAGCGCAATGACACGTGGAGATGGTATATCGTTCGGCACGGGACCTCTTCAATTAGTGTGGGCTAAATACCAGTGAGAATGGCACAATTGTGTCGCCTCCACTGCACTCACGTCGTTACGCAAGGATCAGATCCATGACTATAACAATTGATCGCCGAACGGACATTAACCTCGACACCGCTTACCGCGTTGCTTGGCAAGGTGAGGATGTTGTTTTGAGCGTCTCGGCGCTGGCGCGCATTGATGAGTGTCGCCGTAGTTTTCTTTCGCTCGTAGAGAGCGATCCTTCGATGTTCGTCTATGGTGTGACGACGGGGTTCAATGCTGCGGCCAAAACACAGCTGGATGAAGCCGGTCGCGACCGGCAGGCGCAGCGTAAGCCATTCGCATCCGCCGTTTTGTTTGGAGATCCCTTGCCGGAACGCGTTGTTCGGGCCATTGTTCTGTCAAAACTTACGACCTTCGTCGAGGGACATGCCGCAGTTACGCCAGAGTTGGCAAAGGCCGTGGCAGCCATGCTTGACGGCCGAGCATTGCCAGAGGTACCAGCCGATAACAACGATGCCGCAGGCCAGATTAATATGATGACCCACGCGTTTTATGACCTGTTCAACGACTATGATTTGCAGGCGAAGGAATCAAATGCGCTGCTCAACGGAACGTCCAGCATAACATGTGTCTTAGCCGATTCCGCGATCGCATCGAGCAGGCGCCTGGCGCTTGCGGTCAAGGTGTTCGCCCTTTCAATCGAAGCCTTCCAAGCGCCGCTGGAACATTATGACGTTGCTCTCGCCCGGCTATGGGGCGGCGAACACGAGATCGCGGCAGCCGAGGCACTGAATATGTTTCTCGCGGAGGCCAGTGCCGATCGCAGGACATACCAAGCGCCTGTGAGTTTTCGTGCGATGCCACGTGTCTTGGCGCGAGTCTTCCGGGCTGTCGCAGAGGCGGAGAAAGCCGCGGAGGAGGCACTTGCAGGCCCCGTTGACAACCCAATCTACCTGCCGCCCGATGCGGGTTATCCGCTTGGTCGGCTTCTCCACAATGCCGGATTTCACAACGCCATGAGCTACTCGGTTCTCGATGAACTCTCTGCGTGTTGGGCCGATCTCTGTCTCGCCGGCGAACGACAGACCTCAAAGATGCAAGACGGCCCTGTCTCAAAACTGCCCCATTGGCTGACGACAGGCGATATCGAGGGTCCTCTCCGGTACCTCGCTCAAATCCAGGTCGGTTATGTGGAGCGCGCACGCCGGGCTGCGCAGCGCACATTTATCCCCGGTAGTGAAAGCGGTGGCTTTGGCCAGTCTGATTTTAAGACTCCGACCCAGACCGCGTGGCTGGCCGAGCGCGAAGCGGGCCGTTGCCTCGACGCGTCGCTTGCGATGCTAGCGGTGACGGCATTGCACGCGCTCGATGTGACTGAGCGTCATGTGCCGCCGTCGCTCACTGATTTTGCGGCTGACGTGCGGAAGCATGTGCCAAAGATCACAGAAATCCGCATGCTGGGCCCGGAACTCGGTCGGCTTACGGTGTCATTCACGAACGGTATTTACAGCGCTGAGGGTCCGCGCCGGCCATAGATATGCAAATCGCAACGGTTTTGCGATTAGCCCTATGGTCCTCCATGTGGTTCGCGACTTGAAGCGTATCAAGCGCGGGAATTCGCTTCCGCGACGGCTAGGAAGTAGCGGAAGATTCCGTCATAGTCTTTATATGTCAAAGTTGACCAATCGTTTCACTTCTGGACTCCGCAAGGTGGCGAAGGCCCCAGTAGACGATGCCAAGGCCCTGCGAGCCGCGCTGGAGAAGGCGCAGCACGATGCCGTAGTGTCGGAGAATGTTGTTTCAAATGGACAGGCAGCAGGCATTGACGCCCGAAGAAAAGCAGAACTGGTGGCAGAGGATGCTGGAAGTGCCGCCCGTGCCGCAAATCGAGATGACGATGGAAAGTCTGTCGAAATCGGCGGGCCAAAAGGACTGGAGCCGACGCGCTACGGCGACTGGGAGAAAGCGGGCCGCTGCATAGATTTCTAGTCGGCTGACTTTTCGTCGCGAATGTTGGTGGAGCTAACCAACATTCCGTTTCTCGTAGCGCTCTGTGAGGCTGCGTAGATACAGCACCGCAAATGTCAGAATGGCTGCGATTGCAGTCAATAGGTAGAGCCCAGCGGTGAACCCACCGGTGACATCGTAGACGATGCCAAGGGTCAACGGACCTGCCACACCACCAACCTCTGCTGCCGAAAAAAACAGACCGCTCGCGGTCCCGGCATACCTCTCCTGGACACCCGGCATTTCAACCAGAGTGAGGACAAGTATTATTGTTAGCGCACCGCGAACAAAACCTTGCAGCACTAGCCCGAATAGCAGGATTGGACCCATGCCCGCGTGCAGGCATAGGCTTGCCACAGCCGCGGCGATGCAGAGTGCACCGAGAATGGGAATGCGTCGCTCTGGGGTGGCATGTCTCGGAATGAGCAGGGCGCCACAGACCCCGACAGCAGTCGGGATCGCAGCCCAATAGCCGGCCGCAGCGGCGGACATGCCGCCGATTCGCAATAGCTCTGGCAACCAGTTGTTCAGGGCATGATTGAACATGAAAATTCCGAGGCTCATGGCCAAAACCAATCGCACATGAGGCAGTTTCAGTAAGTCGCCGAGCACCTGCAGTTGCGATTGCCGCGGCTCGGCGGCAAGGCGTTTTTCCATGGCCCGCGAACTAGGGCGTGCGGAAACTATTAGCCAGATGCCTGCGCCGACCGCCGCGACCGCGGCCCATAACTGAAATACAGCGCGCCAGTCACCGTCGAGCCATGGCATCAGTAGTGAATTGCTGAGGGAAAGAGCTAAAACTCCACCGAGTGTTGGGCCCGTGATGTAGAGCCCCATTGCGAGACCACGTTCGCGCCCGTGGAACCACAGGCTGACGACCTTTGGTGCACCGGCTGAAACGATGGGCCCACCGAGACCAAGGAGGCCGACGGCCAGGAATAAAGTGAGATGATCCGACGCCATGCTGCGCCCAAGCGAGGAGGCTGCAACTAGAATTCCGCCTATAAAGAGGGCGTGGCGCGGCCCCAGCCGGTCCAGCAACGCACCGCAAGGAACGGCAGAAAAAATGTAGACCAGCTGCCAGGCGCCAAGGACGCTGCCCATGGCGGTGTAGCTCATGTTCAGGTCCACAATGATCACTGACACCAGTGGGGCGAGACCGGTAACTGTCAGACCAAAGCTGAAATAGAGACACCAGACCCCGGCCAGCATAAGCCAGCGTTCGGGATGTGCGCTCTTCGCGTCACTCTCCGTGGATGTCGTGATATCCGGCCTACGCTAACGATTCATGCGGTTTTCGACGAGGTCTTCGACGACGCCGGGGTCAGCAAGGGTCGTTACATCTCCAAGATGAGTCGCGTCGTTCTCGGCGATCTTACGCAGGATACGCCGCATAATTTTGCCCGATCTGGTTTTAGGCAGACCCGGTGCCCATTGAATGAGATCGGGCACTGCTATCGGGCCAATCCCCTTGCGGACCCACAACACAAGCTCCTTACGCAAGTCCTCCGTTGGCTCCACGCCGACGTTAAGCGTCACGTAGGCATAAATTCCCTGACCCTTAATCTCGTGCGGGTAGCCAACGACAGCGGCCTCGGCAACCCCTTTGTGTGCGACAAGCGAGGACTCAACCTCTGCTGTACCCATTCTGTGGCCTGAGACATTAATGACGTCGTCGACGCGACCAGTAATCCAGTAGTAGCCGTCTTCATCCCGGCGAGCGCCGTCACCGGTGAAGTACTTTCCAGAAAATGTTGTGAAATAGGTTTCGACGAAACGTTTGTGATCGCCGTACAGCGTTCGCATCTGTCCCGGCCAAGAATCAAGGAGGACAAGAACACCCTCGGCGGCGCCTTCTTGAATGGTGCCGTCGCCGTCCACGATCGCAGGTCGAATACCAAAAAATGGCCGCGTCGCCGAGCCGGGTTTGAGCGCGGTAGCACCCGGCAAGGGTGTGATTACGATACCGCCTGTTTCGGTCTGCCACCATGTGTCGACGATGGGGCAGCGACCGTCGCCGACCACGTTATTGTACCAAAGCCAAGCCTCGGGGTTTATGGGCTCGCCGACGGTGCCAAGAATGCGAAGTGACTTTCTGTTAGTGGCTTTCACCGGCCCATCGCCTTCGCGCATTAGCGCTCTGATTGCAGTCGGCGCCGTATAGAAGATGGTGACGTTATGCTTATCGCAGACCTGCCAGAACCGTGAGACATCGGGGTAGTTTGGCACACCCTCGAACATCAAAGTCGTCGCCCCGTTGGCGAGAGGTCCATAGATGATGTAGCTGTGGCCAGTGACCCAACCAATGTCGGCCGTACACCAGTAAACGTCATCATCGTGGTAGTCGAAGACGTATTGGTGGGTCATCGAGGCATAGGTAAGATATCCACCAGTCGTATGCAGCACACCTTTTGGTTTGCCGGTCGAACCAGAGGTGTAGAGGATGAACAGTGGATCTTCCGCCTTCATCTCTTCCGGCGGGCAGTCTGCAGACGCCTTTGCCATCTCCTCGTGATACCAGACGTCCCGCCCGTCGACCCAACCGATGTCGCCGCCAGTTCGTTTGACGACGACGACGGTCTCGACATCGGGACATTTCTTGAGCGCCTCGTCGGTATTGGCTTTAAGGGGGATCGGTTTGCCGCCACGCACGCCTTCGTCGGCGGTGATTACGTAAGTGGACTCACAATCTAGGATGCGTCCAGCGATAGCATTCGGTGAAAATCCACCAAAAATGACAGAATGGACCGCGCCAATACGTGCGCAGGCTAGAACGGCGTATGCCAACTCCGGGATCATCGGCATGTAGATTGTCACGCGATCGCCGCGTGCGACGCCACGGGCTTTCAAAACATTGGCGAGCCGAGAAACTTGCTCATGGAGGTCACGATAGGTAATGCGTTTGGACTCGGTCGGATCGTCCCCCTCCCAGAGGATGGCTGTCTGTTCACCCCGTTTCTCCAAATGACGGTCGACACAGTTGGCGCAAGCATTGAGCGTTCCGTCGTAATACCAGCGAATATGGACGTCATCAGAATATGAGACGTCTTTAATTTTGGTGTAGGGTTTGATCCAGTCGATCCGCTTGCCCTGTTCGCCCCAGAACCCCTCGGGATCGGCGACCGATTCCTTGTACATGCGTTGATAACCAGCTTCATCTATGAAAGCAGACTTGGCGATCCCTTCCGGCACCGGGAAAAGTTTGTCGTCCGTCATTCTTGGCCCCCAAAGGATCGTGTACGCGTGTCGTTGCTGCCAGTCATTCTTCGCAAAAGCAGCATATCGATGCGTATAATGGGGGGAATCTTCGGGCCAGACAAGACAGGTGAGTCACGATGCCGCCTGTCCAATAGTAAAGAAATGTGTGCGTTCAGCACTAAGTAAGTTGGCAAAGCACAGGGAGACTGAAATGGACGTCATAGAGTTGAAGAAGGATCGTGCGATGGGCGCGATCATGGGCAATTTGATTGGCGAAGCGCTCAGCCTTGGTTGCCACTGGTACTATGACATCAATGCTCTCAGGCACGACTATGGCACCTGGGTGTCCGATTACGCCGACCAGAATCCCGATCGAACCGACCGGTTCGGTGACATAGCCCGGCTCAGACATGAACAAGGTCTAAGGGCTGGCGATGTGGCCCAAACAGGGCAGGTAGTGATTCTGTTGCTCGAGTCTTTGGCAGCGTGCGGCCGTTATGATGAAGCCGACTTCACGCGCCGGCTCGACGATCTGCTTAATACACTCGACGGGACTAATATGTCTGGCCGCTTTACCAACTGGTTCCTCCGCGATGTGTGGAAGCAGCGCAAGGCGAGTGTCCCATGGAGTGAATGCGGAGGGTTCAGCGATACCGCAGAAGCAGCTAGCCGGTTGACGATCCTCGCCGCTTGGTATTCCGGTGATACAAAAATACTTCTCAAAGAGGCACATCGTAACGCTCTCCTCACACATCATGATCCGACAGTTATCGGTCAGTCGCTTGCCTTCGCGCTGGTCACGGCTTCCTTTATCGAGGGTGTCTCGATCGATGATATTATTGGTCATATGCGAGGCTTCGCCCGTGACCCGTTCGTCAGGGAATATGTGACGTCGGCCGATACCCTACAACAGATACGCAACGGGACAATCGCCAACGACCCCGAAGTCGACATCAAGGCGCATCTGGTATGCCGTATTCTCGGGCTTCCGTGCACCATGGGATTCATGGTTCCGGCTGCCTATTTCTTCATCCATCGGTATCCGAATGATTTTGAAAATGCTGTGCTGTCTGCTGTAAACGGCGGCGGCAACAATATGGATCGTGCATCGCTCACCGGAACTTTGTCGGGTGCGATGGTGGGTTTATCTGGAATCCCCAAACGTTTCATCACCGGTCTTAATGACCATGAGCGGTTATTGGGTCTGGCCGAGACGGTGGCGAGTTTGGAACTTGCCTGACCGATTTTGAATTTGGATAAAATCAAGTTGGAAAAGAAGTGAGAGATGCAATGACTACAAAGACAAGAACCGCGTTTGTTTCAGGGTCTGGTCGCAAGATCGGACGGGCAATCGTGCTTGAACTGGCAAAGCGCGGATGCAATGTGATCGTTAACGGATCAAAGAATCGGGAGGCCTGCGAAGCTGTCGCGGCTGAGGCGGAAAAACTTGGGGTCAAGGCGTTGGTCGCTATGGGAGATGTCGGTGACGCGAAGGCTATCGCTGACATGGAGGCAGTAGCGCTAAAACACTTCGCGCAAGTTGATATTTTAGCGAACAATGCAGCCATCCGCCCACATGGACCTTTCCTGGAGACGACCGACGACGAATGGCAGTTAGTGCTGGATATCGATTTGACTGCGTCCTTCCGGCTGTCACGCGCGTTTCTTCCGGGCATGGTTGCGCAAGGCTGGGGCCGAATTGTTAATTTCACAGGCATGAATGCAATTCGCGGAAATATTGGGGGGGCGCCGATTTCGGCCGCGAAACATGGCGTTTGGGGCCTAACTAAATCGCTTGCCAAGGAGTTTGGCCCAAACGGAATAACGGTCAACGCGATCTCCCCAGGCCCGATTGCACCGGATGATGCCGGCACCGCGGCGGACCATCATAGCGCTGAGATGATCGCTCAAATCCCGCTAGGGCATCGTGGAACGCCGTC